>ERZ773134.2886-NODE-2886-length-11596-cov-2.812755_pt1 | contig 11596 bp, 7 predicted proteins | sample MGYA00580856_ERZ773134 | MGnify/ENA primary metagenome ERZ773134 (study PRJEB29015, sample SAMEA2737823) | human gut metagenome | biome: human gut; feature: human-associated habitat; material: faeces | place: China | collected 2012 ... | reverse complement strand
ACGGGGGATTCGTCAATCCCGAATACGAACTGGTGGAACGCGACGGCCGGATCGTCGACGTGAAGATCGCCTACCCCGCCAACTACGTGGAGCAGATGCTCGGATACTCCCGCGACTACTCGTTCCTGCCCGACCGGAACTGATGCCGGACAAGACGGTGCAAACGGGCGGAGCCTTTCAAAGAAGGTTCCGCCCGTTTCGCGTTCCGGCACTTCCGCAGCTTCCCCGCAGCGCGGCCGGACTTCCCGACGTCGGCCGTCGCCGGCACCGCTGACAAGGAAGCATTGCACGCGAAACAAGAAAATACGGTACCGCATTCCGACCGGATTTCGAAACGGTTCGTCCGCCGGCACAACCTCCGGCATCGCCGCACGATAGCCCTGCGAACCGCCGCCCGCGCGCCTCCGGCCGCTAAATCTCCGGCGACGGCCCGCCCGCCGGCTTCCGACGAACGCCGCAGCACGGAAACGTAACATTCAGAACGGAACGGTATTTGAACGGAGAAGGGACGATAGCAACTCTTAAAAATTTTCAGGACTATGACCACAAAAAATCTACTCACGTCATTGCTCGTACTGCTGGCCGTCGCTGTCGTTTCGTGCCAGAAAGAGCCATCCACCTCCGGGCTTCACGAGGACTATCTGGTCTACACGGACTACGACCAACAGGCCGACTTCTCCGACGTGGAGACCTTCTATCTCCCCGACAGTATTCTGGTGATCGGCAACGCCGACAAGACCGAATACTGGAAAGACGCCGATGCGCAGGAGATCATCGGAACCGTCGCCGACCTGATGGAATCCCGCAACTTCGTCCGCACGGACGACAAGGAAACCGCGCAGACGGGTCTGCAAATCAGCTACGTCGAGCGTGTGACCTATTTCGTCGGGTACGACTACCCCTACTGGTGGTGGTACTACCCCTACTACTGGGCTCCCGGCTACTGGGGCGACTGGCTCGGCTGGCACTACCCCTACCAGGTCTATTACGGTTACACGGCCGGTTCGATGCTCATCGAGATGGTCGATCTGACGGCCGACCGGCAGAGCAACCGCAAACTGCCAGTCATCTGGGACAGCTTCATCGGCGGCCTGCTCACCTCGTCGCATAAGGTCAACATGCAGCGTACGCTGGACGCCGTGAACCAAGCCTTCATGCAATCGCCCTATCTGGAAACCAATTCCGTAAACCGTTAATCATTCATCGCTATGAAAACACTTTCCATATTCAGTCGTAAAGCGTTGTTGCTCGCCGTCGCAGCGGTTACCTTCGCCCTGCCGGGACGGGCGCAGCTCATCCAGAACACCTACCTCAACGTCGACTGGCAAGTGACCGTTCCGCTGGGGAGCGCCTTCGCCGACAAGGCATCGGGCTGGGGTATGAACTTCGAAGGCGGTTACTTCGTAACGCCCGAAATCACCGTCGGCGCCTTCATCTCCTACCAGACCAACATCGAGTCGATCGGCCGTCAAACCCTGCAACTGGGCAGCGGCGCCGCCATGACGACCGCACAGAAACACACCCTGTTCGAGCTGCCGTTCGGCGTCGTGGGACGATACAATTTCCTCAAAGGGAGCGTATTCCAGCCCTACGCCGGTCTGCGTATCGGCGCCGACTATGCCGAAATGTCCTCCTATTACTACACGATCCAGCAATATCAGGACACGTGGGGCGTCTATCTCTCGCCCGAAATCGGCGTGAGCATCTTCCCCTCGCCTGCGCAGCGGTTCGGCTTCCACGTAGCGCTCTTTTACAGCTACGCCAGCAACAACGACGATCTGCTGATCTATACGATGAACAACATCAACCGCTTCGGCGTGCGCGTCGGTATCTCGTTCTGACCGCTCCGGCTGAAAAGAAACGGCTGCCTCTGAAAAACAGAGGCAGCCGTTTTCATTGGCAGCGGACGGGCTATTTCCGACGGTTCTTCTTCGCCTTATCGGCCTTGACCGACCGGTTGCCCTCGATGGCGCGATCCTGCAAGGCATGGATTTCGGCGCGCGAGCGGGGCAGATCGACGAACTCCGACGGGTAGTCGGTCTCGATCAGATCGGGTTCCGACACCAGGTCGCGCAGGTAGCAGACCCTCCGGTCGCGCGGATTCTTCACCTTGTCGGACGAACCGGTAATGGAGGTCATCGTCGAGACGCCGCGCTCATGCAGCAGATCGTAGACCTCCTGCAACCGGGGATCGACCGACAGCCGGATATAGGCCATGATGTAGTCCCACGGAATCGGGCAGGCGTCGTAGGCGTCGAACATCTCGCGCGAGCTGATCTCGCAGCAGAACATCACGTTGCGGATGCCGGCGTTCCAATAGTACATCGCTTCGTCCAGCGAACGGACACTGAGCATGATGTTGTGGTACATCGACCAGTCGCCGCCGGGGCGCAGCTGACGGATGTAGTAGTCGAGGCTCGCCTTGCGCACCTCGTCGCTCACGCCTTTGGTGTTGATGTACTTGTTGTCGAAGTTGAAGACCACCTTGTCCTTGCCCCATTCCAACATGTCTTTCAGACGGGGAATGCGATAAGGCGTCAGTTTGCCGTCGCGATCGACCAGCCGGAATCCCTGCAACTCCTCGTAGGTGTAGTCGGCCACGCGCCCCTTGCCGTTGGTCGTGCGGTCGATCGTCAGGTCGTGCATGAGCACCATCACGCTGTCCTTCGTGAAGCTGAAATCGATCTCGAAAAAGGTCGGCATCATCGACAAGGTTTTCTCGCACGACTCGATGCAGTTTTCGGGATAGCCGGGCATCATGCCGCCGCGATGGCCGCTGACGATAATGTCCCGCTCGGGGTCGTAGCGGAAATAGGCTTTGAGGTCTTCAAGACTATTGATCTGAACGGTGTGAAGCCGTTTCTCCGACGCGGGACGCTCCTCCGCGACGGAGGTAAATGAGATTGCAGTCGCAAGCGTCAGCGCGGTCACTGCGATGAAAGGTCTCTTCATAGGATTGCAGCCGACTTAACGGATTCGTTTTTCGACCTCGGCCGTAGCGGCGGCGATCTCCTCGATGACGGGATCGGTCGCGGGGATCGACGTGATCTCCGACACGGCCTGACGCAGCCCCTTGGCGGCGATCAGCTCCTGCATCTTGACGCTCTGCGGATCTTCGGGATTGTTGTAATGCAGTGCGGCGCCGATACCCAGCAGCAGTTTGTCGCACGGCAGGCCGTACTCGCGGGCGGTCATCATCGGCTTGACCAGCCGGTCGGTCGACGAGAGCTTGCGCAGCGGCTCGCGACCCACACGCGTCACGTCGTCTTTCAGATAGGGATTCTTGAACCGGCCGATGATCTTGTCGATATACTTGAAATGCGCGTCGCGGTCGAAACCGAACTTTTCGACCAGCGCCTGTCCGCTCTGCTGCATCGCCTCCTTGACGATGGCGAAGATCGAGGGATCGGCAATACTCTCGTCGATCGTCGCGAGCCCCTTCATCCGTCCCAGATAGGCCGTAATGGCATGTCCCGTATTGAGCGTAAAGAGCTTGCGCTCGATATAGGCCAGCAGGTTATCGGCCAGATTCATCCCCTCGATATGCGGTGCACCGCCCACGAACGACTTCTCCTCGACGTTCCACTCGTAGAAATTCTCCACGACCACGTCGATCGGGTTCTCGCTGCGCACAGGAGGCACGATGCGGTCGACCGAACAGTCGGCGAATCCGACCGTGCGCTCCGCCCATGCGGCCGTCGGCGCATCCAGCGCCTCGTATACGGACGCTTTGAGGCGCGAGGTCGCACGCACGCCGTTCTCGCAGGCGACGACGTTGAGCGGCGCAGCGACTCCGGCCGCTTTACGCGCCCGCAGTCCTGCGGCGATGACCGGTGCGACCCGAGGCAGGACACCCAGCCCGACGGCCGTCGTCACCAGATCGGCGTCGACCAGCCGCCGTACCGCCTCCCCGCTGTCCGCCCGCACGGCCGACACGCCGGCGATCCGCAGCTCGGCGCAGATTTCGTCCGTCACATGGACCGTATAGCCCCGCCGCCGGTTGATCTCGTCCACCAGCTGCGGATCCGCCTCCGCGAAACAGACCTCGTATCCGGCCTGCGACAGCAGGGCGCCGATAAAACCGCGGCCGATCTTGCCGGCCCCGAAATGAATGGCTCTCTTCATGATCGTCGTTCGTTTCCGACAGTCGCTTCCCCGTACCGGACTCCGCCTTCGCGGAACGGAGCGGAGGACTGCATTTTCAGAAAAGAATAGGGAACCGGAGTCCCCCATTCGCGTATTTTCGAATCACTTCGCAGTCGAAACGCAGGTGATCGCTCCCTGCCCGACGATCAATTTGGAAGCCGCATCCTGCAACGCACCGTAGAGATAGTTGTCGGCCGGCACCGTCGTCGTGAAATCGATCGTCCTGGTCTGCCCCTCGGCGTTTATCGTCCGCGTCAGCTTGCCGTAGATCTTCACCGATTCGACCGTTACCTCGATCTTCGACTTGATGCGTCCGACCAGAACGCCCGCGCAGCTGCTGTTCTCGTGTGCCGGATCGGCGGTCGTACCCTTGTCGCCGTCGTAATTGTAGAGCGTCGTCGACACCACGTCGGCATCCAGCGCGCAGTCGGTGATCGTGAAGGCGAGCGTCGCCCATCCGAACAGACCTCCGGTATGGGCGAGAAGATTCTCCCTGCCGGTGTTGTTGAGCACGTCGCCGAAGTTGCGGCAGCCGGTCGCATCGTGCGCGATCATGCCGCTGATACCGCCGATCGAGAACTCCGACGCGCCCTTGCCGCCGCCCCGGGCCTCGACCTTGCCGTAGTTGGTATTCCCCTCGAAGACCGCCGTACCGCCGCAGATACCGCCCATGCGGGCCTGACCGGTCTTCGCCTTGTCCGACACGGGGGCATCGGCCAGAACGTCGCCCCGATTCTCGCAGTTGCGGATCGTGTTGGGCGTATCGCGGTTCTCGCCGTTGGCGTAGGCCGCGATGCCGCCCAGCAGGTTGTTGGCCGCCTGGGCGGTCGCCAGCGTGACGGGGGCCTCGTTGCGGCAGCCCTCCACGACATACCCCTTTCCGATATCGAGCCGGCCCAATACGCCGCCCACATAGACGGCCTTGGCCGCCGACACCTCGTCCGAGTAACGGATCTCGCCCTTGTTGACGCATCCCGTAACGTCCGAGTAGGCCCAGCCGCCGACACCGGCCACGGCCGCAGCGTCGCCCGGCGTCTTGCGGCGGACGGTGATCCGCCCCTCGTTGGTATTGTCCGCGATGACGTTGCCGGCAGCTCCCTGACCGAAGATTCCGCCGATCACGGTCGTACCGCTCGCATCGACGTTCATCGCGATGCCGGCCGTATTCGTACAACCCACGATCTGCGCCTTCTCGCCCAGCTTGCCGGCGACGGCACCCAGCGTCACCTTGGCCGTCGCGGTCGTCGTGAACGAGCCTGCCACCCGCAGGTTCTTCACCGTACCGTCGAGCGTGGCGAAGATTCCCGCCTGTTCGTCGCTGCCCGAATAGTTCACCGTGAGCGTCTTGCCGTTGCCGTCGAGCACACCCGCGAATCCGGCGATCGGCGTCCATGCCTCCGACACCGCGATGTCGGTGTGCAGGACGACCTCGCCCGCAGCGTTCTGGAAACGTTTCGCCGTGGGATCGACCGTCACTTCGGCCGCGAAGGCCCGCAGGTCGGCCTCGGAGCGGATGCCGTCGTAGGCCTTCGTCGCGGCCTCGACCTTTTCGATCAGCCATGCGGGATAGTTCGTGCAGAGCGCCTTGAAACGCCCGGCCGCCGAGCAGTAGTAGTCGACCGCTTCGGTCGTATAGACGGCGTTGCCGTCGCCCGCCTGCCGGTCGACGTTGAAGACGCTCAGCGCCACGCCCTCCTTTTCGAACTCTTCGAGCGTCCGCGTACCCTTGCCTCCCGCCTCGGCCGACATGTAGCTCGCCGCCGAGAGGTTGGCCCAGGAATACCCCAGTCCGACGTATTCGCCGGCCGGGCGGTTGCTCATCCAGCCGATCGGTATGCCGGCCGCCCCGGCATAGGCGAATGCCGACTTCATCACGGTGGTGTTTCCAGTGCAGATGAACTCCACGAAATGTTTCGCCCCCATCTCCGTCGCGATCTCGCACGAACGGCGCGCGGCGTTGATCGCATACTCGGTCAGCGTCGAGGGATAGGTGATGTTCTTGATGTCGAGCCACAACCGCGTGGGGCATCCCTCCTTCATCACCTCGCCGAGGAAATCTTCCAGCGAGGGCAGCTGTTCGCCGTTGGAGAGTCCGCCTCCCGCGCGCAGTTCGGCCAGCGTATGCTCCCACGGGTGCATCCCGTTGATCTGACACTTGCCGTCGGCATGGGCCACGACGACGTTGTCGTCCTTCGTCCAGTAGATGTCGCACTCCGAGCCGTAGCATCCCTGCCCGATGGCATAGCGGAGCGAGGCCAGCGAATTGTCCGGCGCCTTGCACTCGGTCGCGCCGCCGCGGTGGGCGACGATGTTATTGGTACACGCGGCCGGCTTCAACAAGCCGTCGTCGACCTCTTCGTCGGGATTGGGAATCTGGCTCCAATCGGGCTGCGCGGGCCACTCGTCGTCGGTGCAGGCGAAAAGCAGGAGCGCGGCCGCAGTCAGTGAAAATATCTTTTTCAACATGGTTTTCGTTTTTTTGAACATGCTATTCGTTTGCGATCGTTTCGCCGCCGCTCCGCCCCCCCCGATCCGTCCGCAAAGGGAGAATCGGGGGCCGGACGGACGACGCAGAGAGATCGGGCATTACTTCTTGTAGTTCTTGACGCACCGCACGGCACCGCCGCATCCGTTGCCGAAATCGAATCCGCCGTTGGTGCGCATGTTGGCTTCGCGGCTCTGGTTCCAGATGCGCCAGCCGGCCTTCTTCGTGGCCGAATAGTCGCCGATGAGCGGGATGAACGAGTACATGCGCGGATCGTTGTCGCCCGGACCGTAGTCGTAACCCGTCTTGTAGAGGCGCCAGCCCTGACTGAACATGTTGAATCCGAAATCGGCGGCCGCCGTCGAAATCTTCTCGGCCGGACAGTCCGGATTGTAGATGTTCCAGTCGGAGGTGAAGAGCAGCGCTGCGAAGTTGGTCAGCGTACCGTCGCCGAAGGCGCGGTAGGTGGCCGTTGCGGCATCGACGGGATAATCCACCGCGCCCTGTGCATGGGCCGCCCAGACGAGGTCCTTCCAGTCCTGCATGTTGGCGATGTGCCAGCCGTAGGGGCAGATGCCCTGGATCTGCATCTTCAGATTGGGATGCTCGGCTTCGGCCTGCGCGTCGCCCGCGGCCGTAGCCGCATAGACGGCCAGATCGGCCGGCATGATGCTTTCCAGTACATAGCGATCGCCCACGGCATCGATCAGCGTCGTGCCCGGTTCGCCGAACGGACAGTTTATCAGCACCGACGAACCGCCCTCGCAGGCGTTCAGCGCACCGTTGGCGGAACCCGTCAGCGACTCGTAGGAGCTGTACAGACGACCGTAGGTCTCGGCCAGCGGCCGGCCCGAGCCGTCCTTCGCCTCGACGATCGATCCGCCGTTCTCCTCCGTATCGTAGGCCGGATTGCGCGAAGCGTAGGGCGCTTCGTTGCCGTAGCCTCCCGTCTGATGACCGCTCACCAGTCCGCTGCCGAGCTTGTAGCGGCCGATCGTCGCGTCGCCCGCCCAATGCAGACCGACGGTCATCCACGTCTTCGTACCGCCGTCGCGCGTCACGTATGCCTTGGTCGGATAGGCCGCCACCTCCGCATCGGGCAAGCAGTTGGGCGTCGTCACGCGCTCCCACGACCAGGTCATCGCATTGAAATCGACCGTGAACCTGCGCACGCCGTCGATGTCGATGTCGGGGCCGGCGGGCAGCTGCGTCTCCGCCGTCGGTATCTCCGCGACGGTACCCTCCTTCGTCAACGCATAGCAGGGATAGGAGACCGTGCGGCCGTTCTTGTTGAGCAGCACGGGATTGCCGCCGTCGGCCGAACGCAGGAAGTAGAGCGTCCCCGTATATTCGCCGGCCGCCTTGCGCGTCAGCTCATAGGCATCGCCGACGGCCAGCGCGTCGGCCGACGCGCCGTACATGTAGTAGTAGTCGTAGGCGGCATTCTGCGTCACCGGAATTTCGAGCGTCGCCATACTCGTATCGGCCGATCCCACGACGATGCGGAGCGTCGCCGCACGCGGCCGTTCCTGATCGTCCCACTGCGAGGCGGTCAGCGTCAGCGTGCCGACGCCGCCGTCGCCGACGGTCAGCCAGTCGGCGGAGCCCTCGCCATAGACGACTTCATACGCATAGGCATCGCCCATGTTGCTCGTATAGGTCACCGTCTCCGACCCGCCGGCAGCCATGAACACGAGCTGTGCGGTCTCGGACGTAACCGCAGCGTCGGCCTTCTGACCGAGCTGCGTGAATTCGTAGTCGGCCGTCGTGCCGTCGGCCGCAGCGATCGTGACGACCACCGTGCGGCGATACTCCGTGTTGGGTTGCAGCACCAGTTCGATGCCGTCCGCCGAGAGATCGTGGCGCGCGCCGCCGGTCGCCTCCTCGAAGATCGACGCCACGGTCGTCCTGCGCACCGTCGCCCACGCGGCCGAGGCCGGAACGGAGGCCTCCCACGCCATATCCGAAACCGCAGGCCCGACGTTGACGGTCACGGCCGAAACGAAGCTCTCGTTCCCCGATGCGGTGGTGCCGTCGGCATTGAAAAGTTCCACGTCGGGATAGAGCGAGATCCGCGTCGCTGTGTCGAAGCAATCGGTGCCGTCGTCGTAGCACGACACCGAAACGAGCAGGATCGCACAGATCCATGCCGCTGTTTTTATCGTAGATTTCATGTTCCTGTCGAATTAGATGTGTATCAATACCAGCCCTCGGTCTGCGTGAGATTCGAGTTCTTGTCCCGCGCGGATTTCGAGATCGGCCACAGAAGGATGTTCGTGTTGTTCCGGTTCGCCGCGAGGTAGTCGTTGTAGTCCCAGATCTTGTCGAGCCGGATCAGCGCCCACCAGATGACGCCCTCGGCCGGAAATTCGAGGAAATACTCGTCCACGAGCGCTTCGAGCACGGCTTCCTGCGAGGCATCGGTATAGTAGTCGTCTTTTCCGTAAGCACGTTTTGCGATGATGTTCAGCGATTCGAGCGCACCGCCGTAGTCCTTGCGGTAGTACTTCAACTCGGCATCCATCATCACGGCCAGCGCCGCACGATAGTAGATCAGATCGGCGTCGAGCACCATCTTGCCGGCACTCATGTCGCCGAGGAACTTGCGGCAGAAGGTCAGCCGGCCGCCGTCGGCACCGTAGTCGCCCTCGCCCAGATTGTACTTGACGCGGGTGTCGCCCCGGTTGTCGCGGCTGTCGCGGGGTTTTGCGAGGAATCCCTCGCCGTAGTCGAGCCACTGCGTCTCGTAGATCGGCACGGGATTGCCCTGATAACCCTTGGCCACGTAGGCTTCGGGAAAGGCGAAATACCAGCTGTAACCGCCCGTCTTGGATTCGGTCTGGTCGTTGTAGAGGGCGAAGACCACCTCCTTGCTGTTCTTCGAAGGCTTCGCGTTGTCGGCCATGCGGTCGAAAATCTGGCCGTAGTCGTCGCACAGCAGCGACGGGGAGATGCCGATCGCTTCGAGCGCATCCTCGGCACCGTCCAGGTAGGCGTCGCCGCCCTTCTGGGCGGAGTACATCCAGAGACAATACTCCGCTTTGAGCATCAGCACGGCCGTCTTCGTAGCCAGATACTTGTCCGATCCGAGCGCGTCGGAGAGCGCCAGAGCCGATTCGATGTCGGAGCCGATCCGCGCATAGACGTCGGCTTTCGGCGCACGCACGGGGTAGGTCTCGGGCTGGTCGACCGATTCGATCGGCCGCAGGTTCAGCGGCACGTCGCCCCACAGGCGCGCGGCCCAGAAATAGGCGTAGGCACGGGCGAAATAGGCCTGTCCCATCGCCCAGTTGCGCTTGGCGTCGGTCATCGGGATCGCGGTGTCGGGCGCGTATTTGAGCACGGCATTGGCCTGATCGATCGCCGAGTAGAGGCCCGACCACCCGCAGGAGGTGATGTTGGCCGTCATCGTGTTCTGGATCACCTCGCGGCCGACCCATACGTTGAAGAGCGACGACGGCCCCCACATGTATTCGCCCACGCGCAACTCGCCCCAGTAGAAGACGTTGATCTGGCTCTGGACGAAATTCGAGCGGAGCTCGGAGTAGATGCCGTAGGTGGAACCTTCGACCTGCTCCGCTGTTTTCCACATGTTGCTGACCGACAGCTTATTGTCTTGCATTATATCGAGCATGTCGCAGGATACGGCCGAGACGGATACCGCGACGACCGCGAACCATCCCTTTATGCTGCTTTCGATTCTCATGGTTGATCCGATTTAGAAGGTGACTTTCAGGTTGAAGAGGAACTTGCTCGTAGGCGGGAAGATGTTCGGCCGCGAATCGGAGCTCGAATTGGCCGTCGACACCGAGGTGTAGTGGCCCGAACTCGACGTGGCTCCCATACCCGTTTCGGGGTTGATCGCACCCGTGACGCCCGTCCAGTAGGCGATCGTATTGCAGGTAATGCCCACCGTCAGCTTCTTCATGTGCAGCTTGCGCACCCACCGTTCCGGCAGGTCGTAGTAGAGCGACACGTCGCGCAGACAGAGGTAATCGGCCTTCTCGACGTTGAAGTCGGAGGCGCGGCCCCAGTTGGCATTGCCGTAATCGCCGTCGTTGGGGAAATAGCGGGCGTATTTCGCATTCGTGTCGCCCGGGTACTTCCAACAGTCGTAGACGTAGGAGGCGATGGCCGAGTTGCTCTGCCCGATCGTATTCTGGATCATGCGGGTCTTCATGTAGTTGTAGATCGAATGTCCGAGCGCGTAATCCAGGTAGATCGACAGCGTCAGCCGCTTGTAACGGAACGTGTTGCTGATACCGCCCGTCGAGTGGGGCACGACGTTGCCCAGATAGAACATGTCCTCGGCGTTGATGATTTCGCGGCCGTCGGCATCGCGCGCCGAACCGTAACGGTTGCACCACTCGTAGTCGCCGGCGTCCTTGCGGCCCGGAATCTGCTGTCCGTCGCTCACGCGGTGGCCTTTCGACAGGGCGTCGTAATAGGCTGCGTCTGCCTCGGCCTCGGTCTGGATGATATGGTCGATCTTGTAGCCGTAGATACGCCCCAGCGACTCGCCGACGGCCGTGCCGCCGAATCGGTATCCCGTCTCCGACATCTTGTAGCCGCCTATGCGGTAGGCCTTCCGGCCGGTAGGGTTGCCGTACATGTCCACCTCGTCGTAGGCGTACTCCTCGGGCAGCGACAGCACCTTGTTGCGGTTGTAGGAGTAGGTCAACCCGAGGTTCCACGAGAAGTTCTTGGTACGGATCACCTCCGCGTTCAGTTCGGCCTCGAAACCGTAGAAACGGGCGCTGCCCACGTTGGCCTTCACGCTCGAATAGGGGCCCGTGTCGGGCATGGTGATCGTACCCATCCTGCCTGATTTTTCGGGCCCCGAACTCGACAAGATCATCCTGCATTCCGAGGCCAAAGCGCTCGTCGTTTCCGATAAACTGTTCACGAAGGTCTCGAAGGAGGTCATCTCCGGGCTGAACCTCGTGGTGCGCAGCATGAACCTCG
>ERZ773134.2875-NODE-2875-length-11625-cov-2.492913_pt1 | contig 11625 bp, 8 predicted proteins | sample MGYA00580856_ERZ773134 | MGnify/ENA primary metagenome ERZ773134 (study PRJEB29015, sample SAMEA2737823) | human gut metagenome | biome: human gut; feature: human-associated habitat; material: faeces | place: China | collected 2012 ... | reverse complement strand
TGCCTTTAATCTTTAAAACCGTCAGCTGAAGCAGACGGCAAAAGAGAGCCTGCGGCATGAACAACACCTTATGAAACCTCATTTTCTGAAAATGTGGGGGTGTCCTTTTTGTCCTTTTCTGTCCTTTTCTTTTTATATTGGCTGATTTACAGCCATTTACTCTATAGCCTACCATGCAACAGGGTATAGGGTAACGAGGGGCGGAATATAGGGTATTCAACCATACCCTATAGAGAAAAACCGGGTATGACTCCCTAAACAAAACTCGCTTATAAACAACAAAAGGCATCCTTTCCGGGACGCCTTTTGCTATTCATATTTTTATATGGATTTCTTTCTATCTTATTCCTGATTTGCCAGGTGATTCTTCAATGGGTTGGTATACATTTCCAGAATCTTTGTACGCAGGAAGGCTTCATCCTTGTTTGGCAATACTATTTTATCCAACTGCCCCTGCAAATATTCTTCAAAGTGTTTTTTGTCTCTTAAACCATAGTTACTGCTGAAACGCTTTGTACCTGTCAACATATCGTATGCTACGTAATTACAAGGATAGAAACGGTAATGTTTATAGATTTCCTTGTCTATGATGTTTGCGATAGCAGCGATCAGTTCATTCTTTTCCATATCCTTATCCAAAGCAGCTAGCTGATCATTGATAGGCTGTGTCAATGTAAAATGAACGCGGCCCTTATTGTTCAGGATACCTGTTTCCATACTCAACAGGTCGTCACGCTGACTTTTCACATAATTAGGATCATCGCGTTTCATCTGGAACTCTTTCGCTTTCAGGAAATCACACGGATCATACTCATAAGAAATAGCTACCGGAAAGATATTCAGATCCATGATATTCGATACGACATCCTTGTCACCGCTCATGTTCAGCATTTTCAATACGCTACCCTGTGTACGGTCGTTCGAATCCTTGGCACGGCCTTCACGCTGTGCAATCCAGATCGATTCTTTCGTTTCGTTGATCGTATGACGGATATAAGCAGACAATGTACGGCTTACATCCAGCATCTGACGTACGGAAACGCCACGTTTCACGATAAAGCTGTTGTTCAGACGAACCAAAGTTTCTATCCAGGGACGGATCATCAGATTATCACCGATGGCTACCTGTGTCATACCATAACCTACATCATACAACATGACATTCAGGAAGGAAGCATCCAATACAATATCCCGATGATTGGAAATAAACGTACAAGGCTTTTTATCCTTCGGCAGACGGCTTCGTCCGGAGATCGTCAGCGAGAAAGTCGTCTTGTTAGCCACCATCATCACTGCCTCATAAGCCAGCTTCGATTTAAAATCTTCTTTCGTCTTGAAAGAACGCATTGTTTCGGAAAACTCTTTCCAGTTTACATCCGGTTTGATGTACCGGAAGGCCCGCTCGAAATCTTCGTTGGTTACCAATGCCTCGATTGCATCCCTCACCTCGTCGTTGTTCAGCGGACGAATGTCGTTAAAATTATAGGAAACTTCTGTATCCATATCGTTTAATTTTATTTACCTACCTTTTGCAGTTCGTTCTCAATAATGTCAGTCATGACATCTTTGATATCCAATCCGGCAGCCCGAACCTGCTGCGGAATAAAGCTGGTAGCTGTCATACCCGGTGTTGTATTTACTTCGAGCATTTTCGGTTCACCGTCTGCCTCAATAATAAAATCCACCCGGATAAGCCCTTTGGCGCCCAGTATATCGTAAATCTTTGATGCTTCGCGTTGTACCTTCTCCGTCAGTTCGGAAGAAATACGGGCCGGAGTGATCTCGTCAGACTCCCCGTTGTACTTGGCGTTAAAATCAAAGAACTCATTCTTTGTAACTACTTCGGTAAGCGGAAAAACTACTTCTTTCCGGGCTGCTCCCGAGCCACAGCCTACCTTATAACAACCACAGGTCACTTCTGTTCCGGAAATAAAACTCTCCAGCATGACCTCATTTCCTTCGGCAAAAGCCTTAGCTATAGCCGGTTGTAATTGTGAAGCATCCTTCACCTTGGTAACACCGAAGCTGCTTCCCCCGTCGTTGGGTTTCACAAATATCGGCAATCCCAAACGGCTCACAGCCTCTTCGTCCGTAACTGTCTGTCCTCTGAACAAACGGATGGAATCAGAGACTCTGACGCCAAAGCTACGCAAATAATTATTACAAACAAACTTATTAAAGGTCAGAGCGCTCACCAACTGACTGCATGAAGAATAAGGCATGCCTATCAAATCGAAATATCCCTGCAACCGTCCGTCTTCACCCGGAGTACCGTGAATAGTGATGTAAGCAAAGTCGAAATGCTTTACTTCGCCATTCTCACGGAAACTAAAATCATTTTTGTCTATTGGTGTATGTTCCCCTCCAGGAAGTTTTACCGCCCATTCGCCCTTCTTAACGATGGCAATATATAAATTATATTTGTCTTTATCAATAAAAGAGTAGATTCCTTCTGCACTTTTTAATGAAACAACAATTTCAGAGGAGTCTCCTCCGGCTACAATAGCAATGTTCTTTTTCATTTTTATATCTCTTTAGTATTTGCATATACCCGCCACTTTTCTATCAGTTGTGTCATATCGGCCGGAATTTCGGAATCAAAAAACATTTCCTCGCCGGTAGTAGGATGCACAAACCCCAACGTCTTGGCATGGAGTGCCTGCCGGGGACAGATAGCAAAGCAGTTCTGTACGAACTGTTTATATCTTGTAAAAGTCGTTCCTTTCAGTATTTCATTTCCGCCATAACGTTCATCGTTGAAAAGCGTATGCCCGATATATTTCATATGCACACGGATCTGATGCGTACGTCCCGTCTCCAGGCGGCATTTCACCAATGTCACATATCCCAGGCGTTCCAACACGGAGTAATGGGTAACGGCTGTCTTTCCCTGATCTCCTTCGGGAAATACTGTCATCTGCATCCGGTCGCGCGGGTCGCGTCCGATATTACCTTCGATACGGCCTTCGTCGTCTTTCACGATGCCCCATACCAGGGCACGGTATTCGCGTTTAGTTGTCTTATTGAAAAACTGCATACTGAGATGCGCCTTTGCCTCCGGTTTCTTGGCTATAAGCAACAAGCCGGAAGTATCTTTATCGATACGATGGACGAGTCCCAGTGCCGGGTCATTCGGATCATCTTTCAGATACCATGCCAAGGCATTCACCAGCGTACCGGTGTAATTGCCGTGTCCCGGATGCACAACCAGACCTGCCGGTTTGTCCACCACCATCAGATCGTCGTCTTCGTATACTATTTTAATAGGAATATTCTCGGGAATGATTTCCAGCTCCCGACGGGGACGTGTCATAACGATTGTCACGACATCCTCCGGTTTCACCCGGTAATTACTTTTTACCGGCTTGCCGTTTGCCAGGATACAACCGGCATCAGCAGCCAACTGTATCCGGTTACGGGTGGCACCCATCATCCGGTCTACCAGGAATTTATCTACCCGCAACAAGGATTGCCCGCGATCGGCAACGAAGCGGAAATGTTCATACAGTTGGGGAGTACCCTCCTCGTTCTGTTCTAACAGGTCATCGCCCTGTTCATCATCCATTTCGTCGAAAAATTCATCCATAGCTAAAACCAGTTTTCTTCTTCACTATCCAATGATTCGATGGGCATTGTCGACAGGGAGTCGATCGACAAAGAGTCGGGAAGCATCTCGGCCTCACCGCTGCTCACCTTCAGCACCAGCGGTGCCGTAAGCGGAACATGCTCACCTTTTGCCAACGCCCGTCCACGCAGATCGACAGAAACAGCCAGATCCTTGAAGTCACCCGGAACATACTCGATCTCCACATTTTCAAACCCGCGGGCTTTTAAAAGCGCATACGCCTGGCGGAATGACAAGTCTTCCACTTCCGGGATTGTTGCCATCTGCGAGGTCAAAGCATTCACGGTGATAAAAACGATACGTCCTTCTTTCACCTTCGAGCCGGCCAATGGAGACAGTTCGACGATTGCTCCCGGTTCCACGTCTTTAGAAAATACCGAGTCGATCACATTATAATGCAGATTGTTATTTTTGAAGAATTCAGCGGCTTCTTCTATCTTCAGTCCCTTCACATCCGGAACTACAACAGCCTCATTATGCCGTGTATAATGATCCAGCCATTTCAAAGCACCATAGATCAGGCCACAGGTCACGACCACTGCCAGCAGCAGGTTCAAGACGTACGGATTCTTTATCAGTTTAACAAAAAAGTTATTCATCTCTGTTTGTTTTTGTAGGCGAGATCAAAAATAGAAAACAAAGCCGTTAAAACAAAGAAAGTAAAGGCTTTTTAGTAAAAACCTCTACTTTCTTTATGAAAAATCTTCAAACGGAAAGAATTATCCGTTGTATTCGTCAGAAACTGTTAATTTAGCTCTTCCTTTAGCACGACGAGAAGCTAATACTCTGCGGCCATTAGCTGTAGCCATTCTTGAACGGAAGCCGTGCTTGTTCTTTCTTTTCCGGTTGGAAGGTTGAAATGTTCTTTTCATCTTTCTGTATATTATTTATTATTATCTTATTCTCATACCAATTTGGGCTGCAAAGATAGAGGCTTTTTTTTAATAAACAAAGAGTTAGCTGTTTTTTTCAAATTGATTTGACTATTTTTGCAAAAGAAAAACAAATCATCCACTGCTCAATAATCAATTAATAAACTGATATGTAGATATTAAAAAATACCTCCTTTGTACATATTATCAAAATTATGTTGTCCTTCAAACTTCTTGGCTTCCTCTCCTTCCGGATTCAGTTCGATTGATTTTTTCAGGTCTTCGAAAGCACCTTCTTTATCGCCTTTCAGGTTTTTGGCGCGTCCACGTTCGGCATAAGCCTTGGCAAAATCCGGCTTTATTTCAATGGCCTCATCGAAAAAGACAATAGCTTCGTCTAACAAGTTTTTAGTGATCAGCAGCGAACCTTTCAGTATACAGGCATCTTCATTGAACGGGTTCAGGTCGAGCGCCTGCTGGTAATCATCGGTGGCAGCATCCAAATCACCCAGCGATTCGTGTATTTTACCTCTTACCAGATATGTTGTTTCTTCTTCCGGAGCCAATGAGATCGCTTTCTCGATATCGGGCAAAGCCTCCTGTCCCTGTTTCATGGCAAGCAGCACCTCTGCACGAAGCAGATAAGCATCCGTGAAATCATCTTTCAGGGCAATGGCTTTCGTCAGGTCGCCAATGGCTCCCAATTGGTCGACGGTTGTTCTTTTGGCTTTTGCCATCAGGAACCAGGCTAGATGGTTCGACTCATCCAGTTCGATCACCCGCAGGCAGTCGGCAATGACCTCGGCTTCCTTATCCAGCATAAAGAGCACGCTGACCCTTGTCAACAACGTCTGGATATGCTCCGGCTCCATTTCCACCATACGGTTCAATGTTTCCAAAGCCTTTTCCGTCTGGTTTGCCATTGAATAGGCCGATACCAGATGGTTCATTGTTTCAAAATCTTCCTGTATATTCAAGGCTTCCGTAAAGCATTTGATAGCATAGGCCACCTGGCCGATTTTTTGCGCACGGATACCGTCATATTTTAATATGTCGAAGTTTTTCTGATCGTTTTTAGCTTTTCCTTCTGCCGTATCCTCACTTTTGGAAGAAGAGAACAAAGATGTAAAGAAATTTCCCATGGTTATATGTTTATGTTCGAGGGGGCAAATATACCGATTATTTTGAATTTGCCATATGCAACAATATATCATAAACCATATAAAAACAGATTTATTTTAAAACAACAATCTACACATATCAGAATGTCATTTCAACCTACTTTTAGAGAAGCTGTACAGCCATCAATCAAGACCTGTTGTTGTTCATTTACTTGTCAGCGATTCAGCCAATAACACCGAGCCACGCCTGGACTCACAAATACAACATTATGAAATCTATAAAGAACTAAACCACGCAACGAGTCACAGATTATTCAAACGCACTATCAATATATCTTTTCATCCACAACCATTATTTCCCTTGTTACAGAAAATAAAAATGTTTTTCAACATGCTTTTTGGGGAGAAAAGAACTTCAAAAAGAAGCCAACTCAACACTTATTAACACAAATCTCGGTTTAAACGAATTACCTACTCATTTAAAATGAGAAAAAATTCGTTTTAAACGAGTAGGTAATTTCTTTTAAACGAATCATAAAAGATGTATTCGTAGACCATACTGTTAAATATTGTATCCGAAAACATTCCAGAGCATCGGTTTGAAAGAATATACGCGCCACAAAAATCCGACTGATAGAATCTTTTTGTTCAAGGATAACTTCATATTGATTCATTTTGTCAAACCCATCATTTCAAATAATTGCACATAAAAGTGTACATGTTATCTTTTCTTTGCCTCATACGCTCTGATTCTTTCCTCACAGCATTGTTTCGTAATATCCCGGAGTAATTCGACTTTAGACAGAAGCGTTTCAATATCCTTTCCGGCAACAACAAAGCGTGAACTATAGCGAGCCTGAACATATGCATCTTGCAGCAATTCAAAAAGTCGTTTTTCTTCTTCCGTATCCCGTGGAAAGGCCTTGGATGGTTCCAGAGAATGAGTTTTGGCTTTAGCCGATAACTTTAATAAACTATGCTCTTTGGGGCTATATAATGTAAAAGTCAGGATTATAGAATTATAAAAATTCTCACAAGCCTGATGAAGAAAAAAAGATGCTTCCTTATAATCAGCCTCATTATTGGCTATTATTGCATACTTTAAGAATTTATTTGCTCTTTCAAACTTTTCCTGGTAGTACTCTTCTGCCAATTCTTTTATTTCCTGAAAGTTCAGTTTGCGACGACGGGCCAATTTATAACGCCCGCTGTTGTAAAGCATAACACCTTCCTTCTTAATATCCGTATAAAAATAACGGCTTTTAAGAATGGCTTTATTCAGGTCATCAATGCTTTCATTGATAAATTGAACGGTAGTAGAGTCGTATCCGTACTTTCCTTTGTAATAATTATCTGCGGCCTTGTTCAAAAGATGATCAATAGTATAGTTATGAAAACGGGTTTTAGTAACTACCAGAATATCATAATCACTCATAAAACAGGTTGGTACACCGTATTCGATACGCTGGTCGTAATCAACGTAAGTATTTCGGGCATAACTACCATAGAGGATAATCATCTCGCAATCAGGAAGAACGTCCAATACACATTTTACAATTCTCTTGAGTTCATCCCGTTTCTTTTCAGGGAGGTAGTTGATGGATGTTTTCATTTTCAGCTTATGTATGTGCAACAAAGATATAACCACTATTCTACTTATCAAAATAATAGCTTATTTATCAATTAGCAAAAGATGTGGGTCCGATGATGATTGTACTGTGGATACCGCACCAACATTTATCGTTTTTTTAGACTGTCTGATTATAGCTCAACCCTTATTACAGACAATATCTGACAAAACTCAGACAAGATATGTAGGTCTGCCAAACGATTTATGCAGTCTTTTGCAATATCTAAAATACTAAAACAGGGTATTGGAAATAAACTTATTTATTAACCACAAAATCATGTATTATTATGATTGAGAAAAAAGAAGTACAACATTTTATCCTGACAAAAAGGGTATTCGCAGGAGCCGGGCTTGTTTTACTGACCAGCCTTTCGGGTTATGCCAATACGATGACAGGAAACAGTAACGAACCTGCTATCCAATCCGTTCTTCAGCAGACCAAAAACGTAACAGGTATTGTAAAAGACGCATTGGGAGATCCAATCATTGGCGTTAACGTTGTTGTGAAAGGGACTACAATCGGTACGGTGACTGATATGAACGGGGCCTATTCACTTCAGGCAGATGCCAATGCAACACTCGTTATCAGTTATATCGGTTACAAAACACAGGAAATACCTGTAAAAGGACAGACCGCAATCAACATCACACTATCCGAGGACTCGGAAGCACTTGACGAAGTAGTGGTTGTAGGTTACGGAACACAGAAAAAAGTAAATCTAACAGGATCGGTTTCATCCGTTAATTTTGCAGATCAGGCCTTAAGCCGTCCGATCACTGATGTTTCATCAGCACTGGCAGGTTTAAGTTCCGGTGTAACTGTTCGTCAGTTATCCGGCAACCCGGGTGAAGAAGCGACTTCGATACGCATACGCGGCGTCGGGACACTCAACAATGCCTCGCCCCTCGTTATTATTGATGGCATGGAAGGAGATATGAATATCCTCAATCCTAATGACATCCAGAATATATCCATACTGAAAGATGCAGCTTCTTCGGCCATTTACGGTTCTCGGGCAGCTAACGGCGTTATCCTCGTAACAACAAAGAAAGGGAATAAAGAACGCGTAAACGTAACTTATTCCGGACGTGTTTCACTTACCAGTCCAACAAACCTGTTGGATGCAGTAACGAATTATGCCGATTATATGACATTGATGAATGAGAGTGCCACCAACCTGGGAGGCAGCGGCGATTTTGCCCAAAGCACAATTGATGCTTGGCGGGCTGCCGGCAAAGACCCGAATGGAGTCAACGAAAATGGAGTCCCCAATTGGCTGGCCTATCCAAATACCGACTGGCAGAAAGAGGTCTACGGAAACAGGGTATCCCAGGATCACTCCATTTCTGTTAACGGAGGCAGTAAAAATGTAACATATCTATTATCAGCCGGTTATATGGACAATCAGGGATTGGTTGAAAGAACCGGAATGCAACGCTTTAACATGCGTGCAAACGTTGAAGTGAATGTAACCGACTGGTTAACCGTTGGTACACGGACGTATGGTGTTTACCAAACCAAAGACCCCGGGAACTTCGGTCCGCGTGATAAAAGTAGCGGTGTAAACCAGTATATAGGCCAAACAACACCCGGACTTATTCCACGTTATAACGGTCAGTACGGTTATCCGGAAGCAACCGGTGAACATCCCACTGCAAACGGATTGCTATTCATACTGAATAACACGGACGGCTCAAACGAGTCATCCCGTTTCAATACGACGGCATACACCAAGATCACCTTCTTCAAAGGTTTCAGCTGGGATGTAAACTTCAACTATTATCGTCGTTTTGATGAGATAAATAATCATACCGTTCCTCAGGAAAAGGTTAAATTCAGCACAGGTGAAGTCGTAGTTCATAAAACAGACCCTGCCGATATGACAACCAGGTATACGAATAAAGGAGAACATTCCTATACACTCGAAAACATTCTGCGTTATGAAACGACGATCAATGCAGATCATGATTTAAATGCACTGGCAGGATATCAGGAGTATTATTTCAAATATTATGATCATGAATCAGAGAAAAAAGGATTGATCGATGAAAATATCTATACGCCTTCATCCGCCACAAATATGACCAATATCAAAGGTACAGCCAAAGACCGTGCGATGCGTTCATTCTTCGGGCGTGTAAACTATGCCTATAAATCACGTTATCTGTTAGAAGCTAACCTGCGCTATGACGGTTCTTCCCGCTTTGCCGATGGACACCGTTGGGGCGTATTTCCTTCTTTCTCGGCAGGCTGGCGTATGTCGGAAGAATCATTCATGAAAGAAACGACCTGGTTAGATAACCTGAAGATTCGCGCCTCATGGGGACAACTGGGAAATAACGGAACGGGCGATTCCAATCTGGGAGAATATGATTACCAGGCCGTATACGGCACTGTTCCTTATTCCTTTAACGGAACACAGGTTACCGGCTTGAGACCAAAAAAAATATCCAATATATTCCTGAGTTGGGAAACAACTAACGTAACTAATGTCGGTATCGACGGTTCTTTCTTGAACAACAGGCTTACAGCCGAATTAGATGCATATCATAAACTTACAGACGGTATCCTGACAACAGCTCCGATCTATCTGACTGTAGGCGATAAAGATGCTCCTACAGCCAATATTGCAAAAGTAGCAAACAAAGGTTTTGAAGTTACAATCGGCTGGAAAGACCATATTGGTAAAGTTAATTATTCCATATCCGGCAACTTTGCATACAACAATAACAAAGTGACCAAATATAAAGGGAAACTGGAAAAAAGCTGGATTACAGATGAGAATGGAAACAAAGTTTTCAAGAATAACCTGGGTGAAGTTTCAAAAGGCGGAAACACTCTTGTTTTAGAGGATCATCCGATGAATGAATATTACATACAGAACACCTATTCCGGAGATGGCAGTTACTATAATAAAGACGGTACTGTCAACCCGAACGGAGGTCCTAAAGACGGTATGATCCGGTCGGAACAGGATATGAAGTGGATTGAAGACATGACTGCTGCCGGTAACAAGTTTATGCCACTTGAAACGATTGGCAAACAACAGATATGGTACGGAGACTTTATCTATAGAGACTCTAACGGCGACGGTATTTACGGGGGATCAGACGATAAGGAGTTCACCGGAACATCCGGTCAACCCAAAGTAAACTTCGGTTTACAACTGGGAGCCAGTTGGAACAACTTCGATATATCCATGAGTTTTGCAGGCAGTGCCGGTTTTGACTTATTATGGAATGAAGAAGGATATAACTCCACTGCCACACGCAAGGGATGCCAAATATCCGGACTGGCGGCAAAAGATCACTATTTCAGAGATGAAAACAATCCGTCGGCCAGTAATTTGAACGGTAAATACCCAAGACTGACTTTCGGACAGGCCGGACAGAATATTGCTGCCAGCAATTTTTATCTGTATGATGGTTCCTATCTGAAAATGAAGAATCTGACTGTCGGATATACTGTTCCACAAAATTTCTCACGCAAAATATATATGGATAATCTACGTGTATATGTATCAACAGAAAATTTATTCACGATCACTTCATTCCCGGGACAAGATCCTGAAATCGGAGCATCGTCCGGTTATCCTCCTCTAAGACAAGTTGCTTTTGGGTTAAATGTTACATTCTAAAAAACAAGTACGATATGAAACTGATTAAAAATATAATACTATTGTGTTCTGCAGCTTTTATCACAAACAGTTGCCAGCAAGGGTTATTGGATACAAACCCGTATCAAGCAATGGGATCAGGCCAGATGTGGACAAACGAAAGTCTGGCAGATATGGGAGTTAACGCGATTTATAACACATTCCGTTATGACAGGATAGGCCGACGTATATATATGTATGATGCCCTTGCCAATGTCTCTCAGAACCGTGACGGGGAAGCTCTTTTGCAGGGAACCGCAACAACAGGCGCAGACTTGTTCAGCGGTTATTGGAAAGAACATTATGAAGGTGTAAGCCGTGCAAACGATGCAATCACCAACCTGCCGGAAAAAGCTCCTTTATCAGCTGAAAAAATGGGACGTTTGGTTGCCGAATCTAAATTCCTGCGTGCATTCTTCTATTACAGATTAAACGAAGTGTTCAAAGGTGTTCCGATCTATACGACTCCCACAAGTGTCAGCGAGTATACCCTGGGCCGCGAAACAGAAGCAAAAGTATGGGAGTTTATCATCAGCGATCTGACCGATTGCATCAACGAGCCTAATTTTCCGGACCGTTATGTAAAAGGTAACTCTCTTTACGGACGTGCAACCAAAGGTGCCGCATATGCATTGCGCGGAAAGGCATATATGTGGCTAAAGGAATGGGCAAAAGCGGAAGCCGATTTCAAAAAAGTAGGAGAAGCGGGATATAAACTGTT
>ERZ773134.2874-NODE-2874-length-11630-cov-4.993780_pt1 | contig 11630 bp, 7 predicted proteins | sample MGYA00580856_ERZ773134 | MGnify/ENA primary metagenome ERZ773134 (study PRJEB29015, sample SAMEA2737823) | human gut metagenome | biome: human gut; feature: human-associated habitat; material: faeces | place: China | collected 2012 ... | reverse complement strand
GAAGCGGATCACGTTGCCGCCCAAGTCCTCCCACGAAATCCAGTCGGCGTCCTCGTCTCTGGAGACCGCATAGACGTCGCCCATGTTGGTCGTGAAGCTGACATCGACCGGGACGATCTCGTCGGCGTTGAACTCGATCTGCTTCGGGTCCACCGTGACTTCGGCATCGGGGTAGACGCCCGTCTGCACGACCCGGAGCGTCTCCTGCGTGCCGTCGGCCGCCGTCAGGGTAACGGTCGCCGTGCGTTTGTAGGCCGTATTTTCGGTCGCGGTGATCCGGAATCCGCGGTGCGTGACGCCGTCGGCGTCGGTGACGCTGCACTCCGTCAGCGTGCACCACGTTTCGGTCTTGTCCGTCTCGGCGCTCCATGCCATCGACCTGCGTGCCTTGGGGTTGAGCGTGACGATGACGTTCTGTCCCTGATCCTCCTCGGCGTTCCGCCCGGCGTTATCGAGGGTCACGACTTCGGGCGAGAAGGCGATGCGTGTGGCCTGCACGTTGTTGTCCATGTCGTCGGTGTCCGCCAGCGGATTGCAGGCGCATCCGAGGGCCGCGGCGACGAGCGCAATATAACAGTTGATTTTCATTGTCGTTCGTTTTTCGGGTTATGTATCAATACCAGCCCTCCGTCTGTTTGAGCTTGGAATTCTTGATGATGGACTCCTGCGTGATGGGCCACAGGAGAATGTTGGCGTTGCTTTCGCGCTTGTCGGCGACATCCTTGTTGTAGTCCCAGACCGCGTCCAGACGGATCAGCGTCCACCACGTGCGCCCTTCGCCGACCAGCTCTTTGAGGCTCTCCTCGACGATGGCCCGTTTTACGGCCGCGTCGCTGGGGTCGGTATAGTGGGCGGCGTTGCCGTAGGCGCGCTTGGTGATTTCGCCCAGCGCCGTCAGCGCCCCGCCGTAGTCCTTCCGGTAGTATTTGATCTCGGCATCCATCAGGAAGGCCTCGGCATAGCGGTAGAGGATGAAGTCGGAGTCGAAAATGCGCGCGCCGCTTATCATCTGCCCGACGCCCTTTTCGGTCCACTCGATCGACTTGATCGTCGTGCCGTAGTCGGCCCTGTTGTAGGTCAGCTTCGTGCGCGTATCGCCCTCGACCGAGGTCAGCAGCGCCTTGTAGCGGTCGGTGTACCACCACCACTGGTTGCCGCCGGTGATGGGCACCGGGTTGTTCTGGTAGGCCGCTTCGACGTAGTTGCTGTTCCAGCCGAGGTAATAACCCGGTCCGTTGACGGCTTCGCCGTTGGCCTGATGGACGGCGAAGATCACCTCCTTGTTGAGCTTGTTGGCCGAGGAGAAGACCTGAGCGTAGTCGCTTTCGAGACGCGACGCCGAGAGGTTCAGCGCCTCGATGGCCTTCTCGGCCATGGTGAGGTACGACGAACCGCCGCCGGCGACGCGGTACATCCACAGCGCATAGTCGGCCTTGAGCATCTGCACTGCGGCGGGCGTGGCTACGGCCTTGTCCGAATTGTCGGTCACATACCGCTCGGCTTCGGTCAGGTCGCTTTCGATCCGGGCGAAGATCTCGGCCTTCGGCGCGCGGGGCAGGTAGAGGTCGCCGGCCGTGGATTCGTACCCCGTAAGGGCCAGCGGAGCGTCGCCCCAGATGCGTGCGATCCAGAAATAGCACCATGCGCGGGAGAAATAGGCGTTGCCCAGACTGAAATTGCGGACCGATTCCGAAATTCCCATCTCCGGCACGTGCTTGAGAATCAGGTTGGCCTGATTGACGGTCTTATACATGACACTCCAGTCGGCATAGGCGTTGCTCGAAGACATGGTGCTGGTGCGCACCTGCGTCTGGTCCACGCCCGACAGCGTTTTGTTCGTGCCCGCGCCCCAGAGACCGTTGCGAAATTCACCCCAGCAGAGGTAGATGTCGTGTACGCTCTTGAGCGCATCGCGCATGTAGAGATAGATGCCGTAGGTCGCCGTCTCGGCGTCGCTTTCGTCGATCCACATGTTGCTGGCCGAGAGCTTGTTGTCCTGCATGATATCGAGGTCGCCGTGGCAGCCGCTCATCGTGCACGCCGCAGCCAGCAGGGCAGTCAGTATCTTTTTGCATTTCATGGTTTGGTAGTTTTAAGGGGTTAGAACGTGAATTTGGCGCTGAACAGGATCTTGCGCGCGGGCGGATAGGGGCTGAAACCCGTAGCATAGGTCGAAGCCGAATTGTAGAGTCCCCCGGTGGTCGCCGCTTCGGGCGATACGCCGTGCACGGCCGTCCAGTAGTAGAGCGTGTTGCCCGAAACGGTCAGGGTCACGTCCTTCATGCCCAGCCGGCTCGTCCAGCGCACGGGAAGCTTGTACGAAAGCGAGATGTCGCGGATGCAGAGGTAGTCGCCCTTCTCGACGAAGACGTCCGACATGCGCGAGAAGTTGCGGTTGCCCCAGTCGGGGTCGTTGGCCGTGAAACGGGCGTACTTGGTCTTGTCGCCCGGCTGCGACCAGCACTGCTTCACGTCGTTCACCAAGTTCCAGTTGCAGTTGCCCATTGTCGCCATGAAGTAGCGCATCTGCATCTCGTTCTGGATCGAGTGGCCCAGCGCATAGTCCATGTAGATATTCAGCGACCAGTTCCGGTACCGGAAGGTATTGCCGATGCCGCCGGTCGAGTGGGGCGTGGCGTAGCCGAGCAGGAACTGGTCCTCCTCGTTGATGATGTCCCGGCCGTCGCGCTGCGTCGAACCCGCGCGGTTGACCCATTCGTAGTCGCCGATATCCTTGCGTCCGGCGATCTGCCTGCGGTCCGAGCGGCGGTATCCGCGCGACGAAGCGTCGTACATCGCCGCATCGGCGTCGGCCTGCGTCTCGATGATGTGGTCGACCTTGTAACCGTAGATGCGGCCCATGCGCTCGCCCTCGGCGATGCCCCCGAACTGGCTGCCGTCGCCGATGGTGATGCCGTCCATGCGGTTGCGCACGTTGCCGTTGTCGGGCAGCTTCAGCACCTTGTTCATGTTGAAGTTATAGGTGAAGTCGGTGGTCCACGTAAAGTCGCCGCGGCTGATGTTGACCGACGAAATCGCCAGATCGACGCCGTAGAAGCGGACCTTGCCCACATTGGAGACCACCGAGCCGTAACCGGTGGTGTTGGGCAGCGTCACGTCGAACAGCAGGTTGCGCGTCACCTTGTCGTAATAGTCGAAACTCACGCGCACCCGGTCGTCGGCCAGCCCCATGTCCAGACCGGCATTGACCTGCGTCGTGGATTCCCATGTCAGGTTGCTGTTCGGCATTTCGCCGGTCGTGGTGGTGGACATGCCGTTGTACTGATACGCCGAATTGTAGCTGCCGTAGGTGTCGTAAAGCCCGATGCCGTTGTTACCCGTCAGACCGTAGCTGGCCCTCAGTTTGAGCGAGCTGACCACCTTGTTCTGCGGCCAGAACGCCTCCTCGTCCACGATCCAGCCGGCCGAAGCCGCCGGGAAGTAACCCCAGCGGTTGCCCGCGGCGAATTTCGACGAACCGTCGGCGCGCATGGTGAACGACAGCAGGTATTTCTCGCGGAAGTTGTAGTTCACGCGCCCGAAGTAGGAGATCAGCACCTCGTCGGTCCGCGTGCTGGTCGGGTAGTTGGTGATGTTGGAGGTCCCGACGTTCAGCGTCGGAATCTTGTCCGATGCCGCCCCCTGCACGCGCGCGTCGATGCTGTTGTTCTTGTCCTTCATGTAGTCGTAACCGGCCACCACATCGATGTTGTGGTCCTCGGCGAAGGTTTTCTTCCAGTTCAGGTAAGTCTGGAAGTCCATGCGGTTGGTCTCCGTGAAGGCCTCTTTCGTGGGCCGGATGTTGGTGCCCGTCGTGGGGTTGTTCTTCACGAAGAAGTGGCTGCGCGAATGGCGGTTGTGGTTCGAGAACTGGGCCACGGCGCGCAGGCCGTCCACGATCGCCCATTCGAGGTTGATGTTCACGCTCGACCGCTTGGTCGTCTCGCCCGTATCGCTGTAGTAATAGTTGTAGTAGGCGGCGGGCAGCGTGGTGTTGTTCGGCCCCATGGCGGGCGTTCCGGCCAAATCCTCCCCGGCTTCGGCGTCGTACCAGTCGCGGTGCGTAGCGGGCACCGAAAGGCCGCGGATCACCGAATTGCGCTTGTTGAGCGCGCCTCCGTCAAGCATCTGCCGCTCGATCTGCGAATAGTCGAAGGTCGTGGTCGCCGTCAGGCGTCTGGTCACCTTGAACGAGGTGTTGCCGTGGAAGGTGAAGCGGGAGAATCCCGTAGCCATGCCGATGCCGCCGTCGTCCGTATAACCCGCCGACGCGGCATACCGGATGTTTTCGCCGCCGCCGTTCACGCCGATGTAGTAGTTCTGCCAGAAGGCGTCGTCGAACCACTGGCTCTGCTGGTCGTTGTCTTGGAAAACGATGATCTTGCCGGGGTTCACCGGGTCTTCGATCCACTTGTAACCCTTCGGCAGCGACTCGCCCGGATTGAGATAGCGCGTCGTCCAGCGCGAAGCGGCGCTGTTGCCGGCTCCCGCCGATTCCGCGCCGTCGAGGATGCTGAGCGGGTCCGCGCCGCCGCAGTAGCCTTCGGCGATTGCCGGACGCAGCGTGAGCAGGTAATCCCGGCCGTTCATCAGGTCGAACTTCGTGGCCGGACTCTCATAGGCCCACTGCCCCTCGAAAACGATCTGCGGTCCCTTGTGGGGCGCGCCCTTCTTGGTGGTGATGAGAATCACGCCGTTCGATGCGCGCGAACCGTAGATACCGGCCGACGCGGCGTCCTTGAGCACCTCGATCGACTCGATGTCGTTCGGGTTCAGGCCCGCCATTTCGCGTACGGCGCCGTCCACCAGCACGATCGGATCGTTGGAGTTGTTGATCGACGAACCGCCGCGGATCAGGAATTTCGGCGCCGAACCCGGCGTAGCGTCGGTCGTGGCGACCTGCAAGCCGGCGATACGGCCTTTCATGCCGTCCCCGACGAGATTCACGGGCATGCTTTCGAGGGTTTTGCCGTCCATTTTCGAGATCGCCGAAGTCACGGTCTTGCGCGTCTGCGTACCGTATCCCACGACCACGACCTCCTCCAGCACCGACTGGTCCTCCTGCATCGTGACGTCGATCACCGAACGGCTGCCGACCGGCTCTTCACGTTCCGTGTAACCGATGTACGAGAAGAGCAGGACCGCGCCGGGCTCCGCCTCGACCGAATAGGTGCCGTCGGCTCCGGTCGTCGTTCCGCGCGTGGAGTCCTTCACCAGCACCGTGGCGCCGACCAGCGGGCTTCCCGCCGCGTCGCAGACACGGCCCGTCACACTGTTCTTCCGCTGCGGCTCCGCAGTGCGGTCGTATGTCAGCACGACCGTGCGGTCCACGATTTTGTAGCGGAATCCCCGTTTGGTGAATACGTTATTCAGAATCTGCTCCAGCGGGGCGTTGCTCTCGCGTACCGACACGTCGCCCATCGGCATGGACGCCAGCGCCGATTCGTAGGAGAAAAGCACGCCCGTCTGCTTGGTGAAAGCGTCCGTAAAAGTCTGTAGGGTAGCGGACTTGACCGTTAGGTCCACATCGTGGTTTTTCCGGAAAGGGGAGCCTCCGTCGTCTTCGGCATAGGCCCTCAGGCTCAAGCCGGTAAACAAAAGAAGCATCGCCACTCCCCAACGGAAGATGGAATTTTTCTTCATGATTTTAAGGTTTGCGAAAAAAGGTTAATTTGGGTGAAAAGCCCCGTCCGCGGCGGCCGTCCGCGGACGGGACAGGGGATAGCTATTTACCGCGCACGACCTCGCAGCGCTGTCCGGTCATGAATTCGACGATGTCGATGACCTCTTCGAGCGAGTTGGTGCGCAGGTAGTTGATGTCGTATCGTTTCCGGTTGTCGGGATCGGCTATGCGTATCCGCACGCCGTAATTCGATTCGATGCGGGCGATGATTTCGCCGATCGTGGCGTTCTTCATCGCCACGAGGTTGTAACGCTCCGTCACGAAATGCTCGGCGTAGATCTCTTCCACCTCGATGTCGTCCTTCGCGGCGTCGAACACGGCCCGCTGGTTGGGATGGAGCCGCACGAGATTATAGCCTTCGGGGGTCTGCAGGCGCACCGAACCGCGTTCGAGCACCACTTCGGTCAGCGGATCGGCGGCATGCGCCCTGACGTTGAACGCCGTGCCCAGCACCCGCACCGACAGGTTTTCGGTCTTCACCACGAAGGGATGCGCTTCGTCGTGCGCCACGTCGAAGTAGGCTTCGCCGTCGATGCGCACGATACGCTCCTCCGACCCCGCGCCGACCGCATATTGCAGTTCGGTCCCGTCCTGCATCCACACCTGCGTGCCGTCTTCGAGACGCAGGGCCGCAATTTCGCCGCTTTCATTCAGATAAGTACGGAACAGCTCGTCCCCCGGCGTTCCGACGCCGGCGAACCACGCCGCGGTTACGGCGACGGCGACCACCGCCGCTGCGGCCGCTGCCGACGCCCAGCGGCGCCATGCGGGACGCCGCCGCTTCACCTCGCGGCGCATCGCTTCGTCGGCGTCGATCCGCGCGTTGAGCCGGCGCATCATGGCGTCGCAGCGCTCGCCGAGCTGTTTGGACGAAAGGGTTTTGTGGGCGCTCCAGATCGCGGCGATCTCGAAATAGAAGGTGCGGTGCTCCTCCCGTTCTTCGAGCCATGCGTAAAGCCGCCGCTCTTCAGCCTCGGTCGTTTCGTGATTCAGGTGCTTGTATAATACAGAATCGATGCTGTATAATACGGTGTCGTCGGTGTGTGCCAATGCGTATCTTTTTTAGGTGCTTGCATAATAACATACAGGCACCCCGGAGAAAATACCTACTCGGTACGGCAAATTTTTTCCTATCGCATGAACAGCAGGGCGAGCAGCAACAGCAGCTGCTCCTTGGAGAGCTTCCGGCGCAGTTGTTTGAGCGCCGCATACATATGATTCTCGACCGTACTCTGCGAGATGCCGAGCCGTTCGCTGATCTCGCGGTTCGAGAGGTCTTCGAGGTAGCTCAGTCTGAATACCTCGCGGCATTTGGGCGGCAGCGACTCGATCGCCGCGTCGAGACTCGCGCGCAGGTCGTCGGAATAGAGCTTACGGATGATCGGACTGTTGTCGGGCGCATAGTAGGCGCTGCCCATCGAGGCGATCCGCTCCTGATAGTAGGCGCGGTAATCGCCGGCGCGCCTGTTCTTGTCCAGATAGTTGAGCGCGCGGTTGTAGACCGAACGCAGCAGATATTTATACAGGGAGTTCGAATCGTCCAGCGCCGCGCGGTTCTGCCACACATTGTAGAAAACGTCCTGCACCACGTCCTCGGCCCAGTCGTCCTTCATGAAAAGGCGGGCGTAGGAGACCAGCATGGCATAGTACCGGCCGCAAAGTTCGTCGAAAGCCTTGCGGTCGCCGTTGCGGATCCGTGTCGTAAGCAGAATTTTCTCCATCGGACAATCTGATTCGCCACAAAAGTAAACATTCTGAATTTATGAAACAATCCCCCGTGTTATTTTTAATTTTTTTGTAATTCCGTTAGGTGGTTTCGCCCGATCGGTTGTATTTAATATGTCACAACCGAACTACACGACCGATGGGAAAAAACCTCTTTCCGGCGCCGGACGCCGCAGCGCAGTCCCCGGCAGCCATGCTCCGGCAGTACGGCGGCGTTTGCACGCACGACGGCACCTGCCGCCGCGTTTTCCCATCCCCGGCGCAGACACATCATGCGATTCTGGTAATCATCAATCATAGATAGAATGAAAAAAGCTATTCAATTCGGAGCGGGCAACATCGGACGCGGATTCATCGGCGCCGTGCTGGAAAAGGCGGGCTACCATGTGGTGTTCGCCGATGTGAACGAACAGATCGTGGACCGGATCAACCGGGACAAGGGCTACACGGTGCAGATCATGGACACCGTATGCGAGGAGGTGCGCATCACCGACATTTCGGCCGTGGATTCGCGGAGTCCCGAACTCGCGCAGCAAATCGCCGAAGCGGAGATCGTCACCACGGCCGTCGGCCTTACGATCCTGCCCCGCATCGCAGGAGCCATCGCCGCGGGCATCGAGGCCCGCAGGGAGCAGGGCGTCGAGCAGCCGCTCAACGTCATCGCCTGCGAAAACGGCGTCCGCGCCACTTCGCAGCTCAAAGCCGCCGTGCTGACGCACCTCGACGCCGCCGGGCAGGTCTACTGCGAGCAGTACGTCGGCTTCCCCGACTGTTCGGTGGACCGCATCGTGCCGCCCGTCGCCTTTCCCGAACCGCTGGACGTGGCCGCCGAGGCGTTTCACGAATGGAACGTTGAGCGGAGCGCGTGGGTGGGCGAACCGCCGCAACTGTCGGGAATGCACCTGACCGACGAGTTGGAGGCGCACATCGAACGCAAGCTCTTCACGCTGAACACGGGACACTGCGCGACGGCCTATCTGGGACATCTCAAAGGGTATGTCACCATCGCCGAGGCGCTCGCCGACGAGCGGATTTTCGGGCTGGTGCGAGGTGCGATGCGGCAGAGCGGGGAGGCGCTGATCCGCAAGTTCGGTTTCGGCAGGGCGCAGCACGCCGCCTACATCGACTCCGTGCTGCGGAGGTTCCGCAATCCGTGGCTGCGCGATACGGTAGCCCGCGTGGGGCACGATCCCGCCCGCAAGCTCTCCGCACCGCTCTATTTCTCCTATCCGATCACGCTGGCGGCGGGCTACGGGCTTGCCGTGGACAAGCTGGCGCTCGCGGCCGCCGCAGCGCTGCGTTTCGACGATCCGGCCGACGGGCAGTGTGCCGAGATCAGGGAGACGATCGCCCGGATCGGTCTGCCGGCTGCCGTGCGGCGGATTACCGGCATCGACGACGACAGGCTCGTGGCGGCGCTGGTCGACGCTTATGCGCGGGTGCCGTCGGCCGTCGGGGCGTGACGGACGGGTCGCATGTAATTTTTCGTAACGAATACAACCGATGAAACGCTATTTGACGATACTCGCTGCGGCGACGATGCTCTCCTGCGGCGGCCGGCAGGCCGGTTATCCGGTCGCGGGCGAAGACCACACGGTGAAGATCGCCTCGTTCGAGGAGTTCCAGTCCTATTTCCGCTATGTCCCCGGGCGGGACATCATCATCAGCGCCCATCGGGGCGGTATGCAGGAGGGGTATCCCGAGAACTGCATCGCTTCGTGCGAGAAGACGCTGTCGATGATGCCGACCTTCTTCGAGGTCGACTTCAGCTTCACCCGCGACAGCGTCATGGTACTGATGCACGACCTGACGATCGACCGCACGACCACCGGCAAGGGGCGCGTGGCCGACTATACCTACGAAGAGCTGCAACAGTTCTGCCTCGTAGACCGCGACCGCAACGTCACCCCCTACAAGATCCCGCGCCTGAAAGACCTGCTGGAATGGGGCAAGGACAAGGTCGTCTTCAATTTCGACAACAAGTACATCAACACCCGAGGCGTGAGCGACGAGGTGCGCCGCGCCAGCCTCGACTACTATATCAAGCAGTTGCAGCCGGGCGGCGACTGGTCGATGTACCACAACATCATGCTGAGCGTCCGCTCCGTCGAAGAGGCGCTCTACTACTGGAACCACGGCATCCGCAACGTCATGTTCTGCGTCGAAATCAGTTCGATGGAGCACTTCCGGGCGTACGAGGCTTCGCCCATTCCGTGGAAATACATCATGGCCTATATCCGTCTGGCGGTCAATCCCGAACTCCAACAGGTCTACGATCTGCTGCACGCCGAGGGCGTGATGACGATGACCTCGATCACCGGATCGTCCGACAAGGTGAAGAATCCCCACGACCGCCGCGTGGCCTACATGCGCGAACTGCTGGCCGAACCCGACATCATCGAGACCGACTATCCCTCCGAATTCATCGGCCTGCCGTGGTCGCGCGACGCGATCCACGCCCTGCAGGACGCCGCCATCCGCGGCAACAGAACCACCACCGACCTGAAGTAAAACCCGAACCAACCTGAATAAATGTCTGCAAAACAACTCAATCCGGCATATGCCGGCATGACCGACCAACAGGTCAAACGTTTCAAATACTGGGAATTCCGCACCATGGCGATGTGCATCTTCGGTTACGCGCTCTTCTATTTCGTGCGCAAGAACCTGAGTATCGCCATGCCGTATCTCAACGAGGAGATGGGCATCTCGAAATCCGACCTCGGCCTCTTCCTCACGCTCCACGGACTGATCTACGGACTCTCGAAGTTCGTCAACGGCATCTGGGGCGACCGCAGCAACGCACGCTACTTTCTGGTTACGGGACTCGTTTTCTGCGGCATCTGCAACCTGCTCTTCGGATTCAGCTCCTCGGTGCTGGCGCTGGGCATCTTCTGGATTCTCAACGGCTGGTTCCAAGGCATGGGCGTCCCGCCCTGCACGCGGCTGATGACCCACTGGATCGTCCCCGAACGGCTGGCGACCAAGATGTCGGTCTGGAACACCTCGCACTCGATCGGCGCCGGACTGGCCATCATCTTCTGCGGCTATGTCGTCAGCCTGAACTGGGGCGCATGGTTCGACGCTTCGTCGATGCTCTCGCAGCACTGGCGCTGGTGCTTCCTGCTCCCGGCGACGATCGCCCTGCTGGGCGCGGCCGTCGTCTGGGCCTTCGTCCGCGACACGCCCTCGTCGGTGGGCCTTCCCGAACTCAAGACCGGCAAAACGGCCGAAAAACCGCAGTCCAAAGCGGAGGAGAAGGCCGAATACAAGGCCTTCCTGCGCCGCAAGGTCTTCCTGAATCCGACGATCTGGATCATCGCCGTGGGCAACTTCTTCGTCTACATCGTGCGCTTCGCCGTGCTGGACTGGGGACCGACGATGCTCAAGGAGCACCTGCACATGGACATCAGCCATGCGGGCTGGACCGTCGCGGCGTTCGAAATCGCCGGTATCGCGGGCATGCTGGCCGCAGGCTGGGCCACCGACCGTTTCTTCGGCGGCCGTGCGCCCCGCACGTGCGTCATCTGCATGCTGATGGCCGCCGTGTGTCTGGTGGGACTCTATTCGCTCAACGAGCATACGCCGCTGATCGTGGCCGTTGCGATTCTGATGGCCGCCGGATTCTTCATCTACGGCCCGCAGGCGCTGGTCGGCATCGCCGCGGCCAATATCGCCACCAAGCGCGCCGCCGCTACGGCAGGCGGTTTCTGCGGGCTGTTCGGCTACGGCAGCACGATCGTTTCGGGCTGGGGACTCGGCATGCTGGTGCAGTACACCGACTGGAGCATCGCGCTCTATACGCTGGTGGGCATGGCGCTCGTCGGCACGGCGATCTTCGCCGCCGCATGGAAAGCCAAACCCAACGGCTACGACGACTGACACGAAGTTTTAGGTTAATGATAATGTGTGAGCGAAATCCCCGCAGCCGTACGCGGCTGCGGGGATTTCCATGTTCAGCTATTTTCCGGTGCCGGGGCTATTCCACCGTCACGGACTTGGCCAGATTGCGCGGCTGGTCCACGTTGCGGCCCTTGTTTACGGCGATATAGTACGCCAGCAGCTGCAGCGGCACCGAGACGACCACCGGCATCAGGCAGTCGGTTATCACCGGAACCTCGATCGTGTAATCGGCGCTGCGGCGCACGTGCGTATCGTCGCGGGCGATCACGGCGATGATCTTGCCGCCACGGGCGCGGATCTCCTCGATGTTGCTGGCCGT
>ERZ773134.2867-NODE-2867-length-11656-cov-5.600034_pt1 | contig 11656 bp, 10 predicted proteins | sample MGYA00580856_ERZ773134 | MGnify/ENA primary metagenome ERZ773134 (study PRJEB29015, sample SAMEA2737823) | human gut metagenome | biome: human gut; feature: human-associated habitat; material: faeces | place: China | collected 2012 ... | reverse complement strand
ACAAGACGATGGACGAGAATCCGGCGATCGCCATGAGTTTCCGCAACCAGTTCGTTCCGTCGATCAACTACACCTACACCTTCGACAAAACCTACGGCCGCACCGGCAACCGCCGTTTCTACTGGCAGAACAGCGTCACCTCGGCCGGCAACATCCTTTCGGGCGTCCTGAGCCTGTTCGGCAGCAAACAGCCGCAGCATTTGTTCGGCAACCGTTTCTCGCAATTCGTCAAGGAGGTGAGCGAAGTGAAGTTCTACCACCGCATCGGACGCCGCAACAACTGGCTGGCCACCCGTTTTCTCGTCGGAGTGGGATACGCCTACGGCAACTCCGAAGTGATGCCCTACAGCGAACAGTTCTACATCGGCGGAGCCAACAGCATCCGGGCCTTCACGATCCGGTCGCTGGGTCCGGGCAGCTACCGCCCGCCCGCAGACGACCGCAACGGCTATCTGGACCAGACCGGCGACTTCAAGCTGGAGGCCAACGTCGAATACCGCTTCGGCATCATGGGACGGCTGAACGGGGCTGTTTTCCTCGACGCGGGCAACATCTGGCTGTTGAAAAAGGACCCCAAGCGTCCCGGCGCCGAACTCAAATGGAAAGGGCTGCTCAACGAAATCGCTCTGGGAACGGGCTTCGGACTGCGTTACGACATCAGCTATCTGGTCATCCGCGCCGATCTCGGAATCGGCCTGCACACGCCCTATCCGAATCCGGACAAAACGGGCTATTACAACATCTCCAGCTTCAAGGACGGACTCGGTTTCCATTTGGCCATCGGCTATCCGTTCTAAATCGGCGACGGGGAGGATTCCCCTCCGAAAACGGCTGCGGATCGGCGCCCGGCAAAACGGCCGGGCCGCCGGAGGGGCCGAATTTATCTTTTCGGCAGCGGAAAATCGCCGATCATTGGTAAATTCTGAAAATAATTATTACCTTTGCGAACCGCAAGGAGAGGTGCAGGAGTGGTTGAACTGGCCCGCCTGGAAAGCGAGTAAACCCCTAAAGGGTTTCAGGGGTTCGAATCCCCTCCTCTCCGCCAGAGGCGTGAAACACGCAAGCCCCGCAAAACCGAAGTCCGCAGATTATTTCTGCGGACTTTTTCATTCCCAGCGCCAACACCTCCCGTTCACTCCATTTCGGTCAGATGCTTCCAGTAACGGCGGGGCATCATGCGCCGCTGCTGACGCTCGTTGATCCGCTGGGGAATCGCCAGCGCCCGGAAATAATTCTTCCAGAGCAGCTGAAACTGCCGTTCGTCCTCGGCCAGCCAACGGTCGGCGAGCTTGTCGGCGATCATGCCGCGGTCGTCTTCGAGCGTCACCCGGCGCGCCGTCCGCCCGTCGTAATAATATCCGTAATCGCGCCGCCGGTCGTAGATAAGCCACCGCTGGTCGGCGAAACGGTCCGTAAAGTAATCCAGCGACAGCGGCAGGGCGTCGTGTTCGGGAGTGGCGGCGGCAAAATAGGTGCCGTCGGCAGCCTTCTGAAGCCGGACGAACTGCCTGAGCCGCTCGCACTCGTGCGAAACTTTGAGCGCCAGCCGGTGCAGCGCCTTCATGTCGGGATCGGCCTGATCGGCCAGCACGCCTCCGCCCTCGTCGAAAACCCGGCGCATGCAGCGCAGCATCAGCAGATCGCTCCGCTCCTGCTCCCCGTGCCATGCGTAGACGAGCATCGAACGCGCCCGGACGACAAGCCTGCGTTCCAGTCCGCGCCAGACACGGGCGGCGTGCGCCGGATCGGTCGCGACCTCGTGCACGCGCTCCGTAAAAAGCGGTTCCGGCTCTCCGGGACCGATCAGCTGCTCCGGGAACGCCCGCATCGCATAAGCGTCGAACAGCGCCGAGAGCAGCCCGTCGAAAGATTTATCGTAACGAAAAACCAACATCGCATTCAGAAAAGGGTCAGCTGACCTTCGTTTTTATCCGGTTTCTGCCGTTTAGGCGCAGTCAGCAGGCGGCGCACCTGCTCCGGCCGCAGTTCGTTCACCCCCTGCCCCGTGGTCAGCTCGCGGCAGCGGACGAAATACTGCGCCTTCTTCATCACCACGCCGATCTGCCGCAGCGACTGCATGGTCAGCGTGCGGTAACGGCGCGAGCTGACGATCAGCCGCGCCGACTTGACCCCGACGCCCGGCACGGGCAGCAGCGCCTCGTAGTCCGCGCGGTTCACATCGACCGGAAAAAATTCGGGATGCCGCAGCGCCCACGCCAGTTTGGGGTCGATATCCAGATCGAGCCGGGGCGTCTGCTCGTCGGCGATCTCCTCGGCACGGAATCCGTAGAACCGCATCAGCCAATCGGCCTGATAAAGCCGGTTCTCGCGCACGAGCGGGGCTTTGTCCAGCGCAGGCAGCCGCTTGTCGTAGGGATTCACCGGAATAAATCCCGAATAGTAGACGCGCTTCATCGTGGGACGGTCGTAAAGCGACGACGAAAGCAGCAGAATGTCGCGGTCGCTCTCGTCGGTGGCACCGACGATCATCTGCGTGCTCTGCCCCGCAGAAGCGAAACGGGGCGCATGGCGGAAACGGCCGCGCTCCTCGGCGCTCTGCAGCACCCCCTGCTGGATGTAACTCATCGGGCGGTAGATGCTTTCATAGTTCTTGTCGGGAGCCAGCAGCAACAGGTTGCGTTCGGTCGGGATTTCGATATTGACGCTCATGCGGTCGGCGTAACGCCCCGCCTCGGCCACCAGTTCGGGACTGGCGCCGGGAATACTTTTCAGGTGGATGTAGCCGTTGAAACGGTGCACCGTACGCAGGTCGCGCGCCACGCGGACCATCCTTTCCATGGTATAGTCGGGGTTGCGGACGACGCCCGACGAGAGAAACAGTCCTTCGATGTAGTTGCGCCGGTAGAACTCGATGGTCAGCTCGGTCAGCTCGTCCGGCGTGAAGGCGGCCCGCCGGATGTCGTTGCTGCGCCGGTTGATGCAGTAGGCGCAGTCGTAAATGCAGACGTTGGTGAGCATGATTTTCAGCAGCGAGACGCAGCGGCCGTCGGCCGTGAAAGAGTGGCATATGCCCCACCCCGCCGTGCTGCCGACACCGCCCGCGCGATGCCGGCGCGTAACGCCGCTCGACGCGCACGAGACGTCGTATTTGGCCGATTCGGCCAGCACCTTGAGTTTTTCGAGCACAGTCTCTTTCATGGCGGCAAGTTATCGTTTTTTTCCATAAAACCGCGTCCTCCGGCCGATATTTTTTCGGGCTTTTCCGCACCCCGCTGTATGCGTGGACAATAGAGCGGAAGCACCCCGGACGAAGTCCGTGCGACAAAAAAAAGGGAGCCAAGCTCCCTTCGTACACATCCGCGACGCACTCAATCCGGCGCTCCGCGTCCGGCCGCGCTCCGCTACCGGATAAAATGCGTCCACTGCCGCTCCTCGGCTTCGGGCGCAAGCGCCGGACCGACGCCCGCCTTCAGCAGGCGGGCCATGTTGCGGGCCAGCACGCGCATCGTCTGCAGCCCCTCGGCGTCTTCGCGGGCCTCGCCCGGCAGACGTCCGTGGACACTGTTCCAATACTGCGACGGAACGACCGGCATGTTCATAATCGTAAAGTATTTGTTCAGCCGGTCGAACGTCGCGCTCGCCCCGCCCCGGCGGCATACGGCGACCGCTGCGCCGGGCTTGTAGGCAAGATACTTCCCGCAGGAATAGAACACACGGTCGAGCAGGGCGCAGAGCGACCCGTTGGGACCGGCATAGTAGACCGGCGAACCGACGACGATTCCGTCGGCATCGGCGAGTTTCTCCCGCACCGTCGTATAGAGCGCGTCCGAAAAGACGCAATGCCCCAGCTCGGCGCATTTTCCGCAGGCGATACATCCCTGCACGGCTTTGGTCCCGATATGGACGATCTCGGCCTGCACGCCCTCCGACTCCAAGGTCCGCGCGACCTCGGAAAGGGCTATAAAAGTGTTTCCCTCGCGATGGGGGCTTCCGTTTATCAGCAGTACTTTCATGGTATCAAGAGTTTTCGCAAAGATATATTTTTTCAGCTATACACCGCACATTCCGCGCCGGAGAACTCCGCACGGCCCCGCCGCGGCAAAGCCCCGCAGACGCCGCCCACCGGTTCAACGGCTCCGGCATCCCGGCTCACGGCTCATGCCCCATGACTTTCGGCCCTCGGACCATGGCTTTCAGAAAACAGCAGTGCCCGGACAGACGCGCCGCACCGCCCCCGCGACCGGAAATACGGACACAAAAAAAGGGGATTCTTTCGAATCTCCTTCACTCTCATGCCTGACAAGAACTATTTGTTGCAGCACTCGCCCTCGGCTTTCTCGGCGCAGTCTTTGGTCGAATCGCACTTCTCGGCGCAGCAAGCCTCCGTCGAGTCGCACTTCTCGGTGCACTCCGTGCAGGCAGCGGCTTCGGTCGTAGCGGCAGCGGCGGCAGCTTCGCCTTCGGCAGCCTTTTTGTTCGAATTACCGCAGCAGCTTACCATTGCGACGGCAGCCATAACGACGACAAAAGAGAAAATCTTTTTCATAACGTCAAATGTTTAATTATTAGTTTTTCTGTAACGCCGCAAAGTTAGATATTAGCAGGATAAATGCAAATAAAAAACTAAAAAACTTTCGAAAAGGGAAGTTTTTCAGTTCAAAAGGTCGGCAATGGAGAGGGTTTCGTTCTTGACGAAAGCCTTGGGGAAAGCAGACGACACCCTGCCCTTGAGAATGATGGCCTCTTCCGTGGTGAGGCAGTCCCCGACCGCGACCTTGAAGTAGGGATTCTCATAGACCATGTAAACCTTGATTCCCGGATAGTTCTCTTCGAAAAGCTGCTTGGCGGCGATGGCCCCGGCACGGGCGTCCTGCCCGTTGTCGAAGAAGATGCAGACCCGGTAACCGGGGAAACGCAGGCGGGCGCCCGCCCGCGAAGCTTCGTCCACGGCCCGCGCCGCGTCGCCGTACTCCGTAACGGTGACCTTTGCCGTGCCGAATGCGGCGTCGGACGCCACGGGAGCGGCCAGCCGCTCCTTGAACGCATCCAACGACTGCGCGCGCAGGGGCGTGTAAGCCGCGGCGGCAAAAAGAATCAGCAGGATGGTCAGCGATCTGCGCATTACTCTTCCAGATAGTTTTTCACGTCGTTCAACGACAGCCCAAAGATATTCAAAAAATCCGACAACGGCATCATCTCCCGCGAAATTTTTACGCGCGCGGGACCGCCGCGCCCCTCTATGGCGAACGAGACGCCGATCTTCGAAATATCGTCCTCCCGGATCTTCTTGGTCATCACATGGAGCGCCATCGGGTCGGAAGTCCGGATCCGCCACAACGTCGTGACGCTCGCCGTCGCACGACGGGGCGCCTCGGCCGGCTCGCGCAGAGCGACCTTCGTCACGACTCCTCCCGCATAGTAAACGGTGAGCGACGCCTTCTCCAGTTTCAACTTGTGCCCCGTGCCGTTCTTTACGCGCAATACGATCTCGGCCCCCGACAACCCCTGCCGCCGGGCCTTCTCGACCGCTTCGAGCCGGATGTTTCGCTGCGCCTTCTCGGCCATCCGGCGACAGGAGCCCAACGGCAATACGACCCACAGCAGCAGTATGCAGAACAGCATGCGCCCCAAAGCCCTGCCGCCGCGCCCGGCGCCGCCCGAAACGCCATCCGCGGCACCGGACCGGAAGCAAAGCCTATTCCCCGGCCCGTCCCCGCCCGCCGCAGCGGGACGGCAGCCGCCCCTTCCCGCCGACGCGTCCTCTTCCGAAGAGCGAATCCGGCGGCAGAAGCGGTTATCCGAGGGCGCACTGCCCGGTCGTATGCGTTTTGCGTTCATCGTCACTTTTGTCCGGTGTAAATCTGCGCGATCCCGAAACTCTGGCTCCGGGCGCGGCACTCCCTGAACCCCGCGCGCTCCATCATCGCCATGAACTCCTTCGGCGCCGGAAACTCCCCGACCGACGCCGGGAGGTATTCGTAAGCCCGCTTGTCCTTCGACACCATGCCGCCGATGCGGGGCAGTATCTTATAGGTATAGAATTCGTACAACGCCCTGAACAGCCGGTTGCGGGGCCGCGAGAACTCCAGTACAACGACCTTGCCGCCCGGCTTTATCGTGCGGGCCATTTCGCGCAGCCCCGCATCCAGATCCCCGAAGTTGCGCACGCCGAAAGCCACCGTCGCCACATCCACCGATGCGTCGGCCACATGCAGGTGTTCGGCATCCCCCGCGTCGAGTACGACGCGCCCGTCAAGCCCCCGCGCCGTCACCTTGCGGCGCGCCACGTCGAGCATCCCCTCCGAAAGGTCCACGCCCAGCACCTGTACGCCGCGGATGCGGCGCGCCATCTCGATCGCCAGATCGCCGGTGCCGGTCGCCACGTCGAGTATCCGGTGCGGACGGCAGCGGCGCACGATGCGCACCACGCGGCGGCGCCAGATGCGGTCGATGCTCATCGAGAGCGTATGGTTCAGCAGGTCGTACTTCGGCGCGATGTTGTCGAACATCTCGCGGACCTCCTCTTTCTTGGCCTGTTCGGTATTGTACGGTTTCATTCGTATCGGATCGATTCGTCGGGTTTTACGGTAGATACTATGCAGGCCGGCACCACGAGCAGCGCGACGATCGCCGCCACGACGCCGGCGTTGAGCGCCAGCCACCAGCCCCACCCCAGCGCGACGGGCACTTCGGAGAGCAGGTAGCCCTCGGAGCTGAGTTTCACGACATGGAAATATTTCTGCACGAGACACACGGCCAGCCCCGCGGCGTTGCCCCACGCCAGTCCGCGCAGCGTGACGAACGCCGCCCGCCAGAGAAACACCTCCCGCAGCGTAGCGTTGCGCATGCCGAACGCCTTCAGCAGGCCGATCATCCGCGTACGTTCCAGCACGAGGATCAGCAGCGCCGAAGTCATGTTGAAAAACGCCACCACGAGCATGATGCCGATAATCACCGCGGCATTCACGTCATGGGCCTTCAGCCAGTCGAAAATATTGGGATAAAGCTCCGTCACGCTGCTCACGGCGAGGTTCGCCGTGTCGTCGGCATCGTCGTAGAGCAGGGCCCGTCCGAGCCTGCGTGCGAAATCGTCGGCTCCGGCCAAGTCCGAGGTGAAAATCTCGTAGCCCGATATCTCGCCGTCCGCCCAGTCCGCCAGCCGCTGCACGTTGCGCAGGTCGGTCATGATCACCGCGTCGTCCATTTCGTCCATTCCCGACGAGTAGATTCCCGCCACCTTGAAACGGTCGCGCCGGGGCCTGTCTCCGGTCTCGACGAAGAGCATTTCGACCTTGTCGCCCACGCCGAGCATCAGTTTTTCGGCCATGCCGCGCGACAGCAGTATATCTTTCGTACGCACCGAATCGCCCACACGGGGCAGCTCGCCCTCCACCAGCCACTGGCCGAACGAGGACCAGTCGTAATCCCCGTCCACGCCCTTGAGCATCACCCCCTGCACGGCATCCGCCGTGCGTACGATACCGCCCTTGACGGCATAGGGGGCCAGCGAGACGAATCCTTCGGTGGTGCGGATCAGCTCCTCGGCGCGGGCACTGCGGCGCACGGGGGCCGAATCGAGTGTCCCCACGCCCCGCACGCCGTTCACCACGGCATGGCCCGAAAAGGCGGCCACCTTGCGGGACACCTCCTGCTTGAAACCCATGATCACGGCCATCGCCAGCAGCATCACCGCGACGCTCAACGCCACGGAAATCACGGCGATACGCTCCATCACACCGGGTTTGTTCTCCGGGGTGCGCTGCGCTGTCCGGCGGGCGATGAAAAAGGCGAGATTCACGGCTGCTTAATTTGCTGGAAAATTTATGCAAAGTAACACAATAATTTCGTATTTTTGCCCATCATAAACCCACTTTATGAAAAAACAGGCACTGATCACGGGAGCCACATCGGGCATCGGACGCGCCACGGCGCTCCGGCTCGCGGCCGAAGGATACGACATAACGGCGACGGGACGCCGCGCCGAACGGCTCGAAACGCTCCGCCGCGAAATCGAAGCGGCGGGCGGCCGCTGCACCGCGCTCGTCTTCGACGTGCGCAGCGAAGCGGAGGTCCGCAAATTCCTAAGCCCCCTCGAACGGGTGGACCTGCTCATCAACAACGCCGGACTGGCGGCCGGGCTGGAACACATCGACCAAGGCGACACGGCCGACTGGGACGCCATGATCGACACCAACGTCAAGGGACTGCTCTACGTCACGCGGGTCGTCACGCCCAAAATGGTCGCCGCGGGCGGCGGCCACGTATTCAACATCGGCTCGATCGCCGGCACCGAAGCCTACGAAAACGGCGCGGTCTACTGCGCCTCGAAACACGCCGTGCACGCCATTTCGCAGTCCATGCGCGCCGACCTGCTGTCAAGCGGAATCAAGGTGACGGAGATCCGCCCCGGCATGGTCGAAACCGAATTTTCCGAGGTGCGCTTCCACGGCGACAAGGAGCGCGCCGACCGGGTTTACGACGGCGTCACCCCGCTTACGGGCGACGACATCGCCGAAGCGATCGCGTGGGCCGCACAATTACCGGCCCATATGAACGTTAATGAAATGGTACTGATGCCCTCCCAGCAGGCGGGCGCTTACTACACATACAGAAAAAACCGTTAGACTATGACACACATGCTTTTGACCCTGCTTCAGTCGGGATATTACGCGGATTCGGGTTCTCAGGGAATCCACTACTCCGCAGCCATGATCGGAATGTATATACTGATCATCGTGATCGGCATCGCCGGTTACGCCGTGCAGGCGCGCCTGCAGTCGGTGTTCCGCAAATACTCCAAAGTCCAGTTCCCCGGCGGGCTGACGGGCGCCGAGGTGGCCGAAAAGATGCTGCGCGACAACCACATCCACAACGTCAAGGTGACGCATGTCAGCGGCCACCTGACCGACCACTTCAACCCGCAGACGATGACCGTCAACCTGAGCGACAGCGTCTACTCTTCGACCAGCGTCGCCGCGGCCGCCGTCGCCGCCCACGAGTGCGGGCACGCCGTGCAGCACGCACAAGGCTACGCGCCGCTGACGCTCCGCTCGCAACTGGTGCCCGTCGTGCAGTTCTCCTCGACGGCCGCCACGTGGGTCATCATCCTCGGACTGGTGCTCATGACCACCACGCAGAACGCCCTGCTGTGCTGGATCGGCGTAGGCATGATCGCCATGTCGGCGATCTTCTCGCTGGTCACGCTGCCCGTGGAGTACAACGCCTCGGCCCGCGCGCTGGAGTGGCTGCAGGTCAGCCGCACGATGCAGGGAGCGCAGCTCGCTCAGGCGAAAGAGGCGCTGGGCTGGGCCGCACGCACCTATCTCGTAGCCGCACTGAGCGCCGTCGCGTCGGTTCTCTACTGGGTCTTCGTAATCCTCGGACGGCGCGACTGATTCCCGGATGAACACCCCCGAAAAAGACTGCATCCACCGGGGATGGATCGCGGCGCTGGCGCTGATCGCAGTGCTGACGGCCGTCAGTTTCATCCCCCCTCAGAGTCTGGGCGGCGTAAAACTCCGCCGGGCCAATATCCTCTCGGACCTCGTGGCGTTCGACGACGCGGTCGCCGCGGCCGAGGAGCCTGCGCTCTTCGACGAGGAGGATTTCCACGTCGATATGGAGCAGGTCGCCGAACGGATCGAAGCGGAGCGGATCGAAGCCGATTCCGCGCCGCGCCCCGTACAGATCACCTTCGAATGGACGCTCGCCCCGGACAGTGCCCGGCGCATGCCGGTCGTTCCTGACAGCACCCGGCTGAACCCGACGCTGGTGGAGATCGAGGATTTCGGCACGCCCGATTCGAGCCGTCTGCGGGCCTTCTACGACACGCTGCTCTGCGCCCGGCGTCCGGTGCGCATCGCCGTGCTGGGCGACTCGTTCATCGAAGGCGACATTCTCACGGCCGACCTGCGCGAAAGGCTCCAGCAGGCTTACGGCGGCGGAGGCGCAGGCTTCGCGCCGATGGCCTCGCCCCTGACGACGTTCCGCCGCACGATCAAAACCCAGTCGAAAGGCTGGACCTCTTACAACATCATGCAGCGCAAGGCCGCGCCGCAGAACCTGCGCGAGAACTTCTACGTTTCGGGCTGGGTCTGCCAGCCTGCGGCCGGCGCTTCGACCCGCTGGGAAAATACCGACTACCGCAAGCGGCTCGACACCTGCACCGCGGCGCGGGTCTTCTTCATCAGCCCCGGCGAAAGCCGCGTGGAGCTGACGCTCAACGACTCGCTGCGCCGTGAATTCACGGTCGAAGGCGCCCCGAACATACGCCAGATCGCCGTCACGGCTCCCCACGTCCGCTCGCTCTCGTTCAAGGTGCTCTCCGGCAACGAGGGATTCATCGGCTACGGCGCGGTATTCGAAGCCGACGGCGTAGTGGTGGACAACTACTCGGTGCGCAGCAACAACGGGCAGGCGATGTTCTGGACCAATCCGTCGGTCAATGCGCAGATGAACGCCCTGCTGGGGTACGACCTCGTGATCCTGCAATACGGACTCAACATCATGCAGACGGGCGTGAGCAACTACACCAACTACGCCGGCCAGATCGAGAAGATGGTGGCTTACGTCCGCCAGTGCTTCCCGACCGCCGCCGTGCTGGTGCTGGGCGTCAGCGACCGTTCGGTGAAGACCGACGCCGGTTTCGAACCGATGGACGCCATTCCCCACATGCTCGGCTACCAGCGGGGCGCCGCCGAAAACACCGGAGCGGCCTTCTGGCCCACCTGCGACGCCATGCGTTCGCTGGGCGGCATGGAGCAGTTCGTCGCCAACGGCTGGGCCGGCAAGGACTTCACGCACATCAACTACGCCGGCGGCCGGCGCGTGGCGTGGTCGCTCTTCGACGCTCTCAACGCCGGGGCGTTCCGGGCCTATACGGAAGCGGAAGCCGCACGCATCCGCCGGCAGGCCGAGCAGGCCGTGCTCGACAGCCTGCGGCGCCGGCGGATCGAACGCGACCTGATCCCCGGCATTCCGCCGGAAACCCTCAACGCACCGCTGAAATGACACTCCCCGCATTGGACGGCATCCCGGAAAAGCTGCAGGCGCTGCTCACGTACGACGCCTCGTCGCCGCTGATCTTCAGCAGCGGGCTGTTCCTGTTTCTGTTCGCCGGATTCATGCTCGTCTACAGCATGTTCCGCCGCGCCCCGATGGCCCGGATCGTCTACGTCATCCTCTTTTCGCTCTACTTCTACTACAAGTCGAGCGGCATCTACTTCCTGCTGCTGATCTTCGCCGCGACGAGCGACTACTGGATCGCCAAGGGCATCCATGCCGCCCGCTCGACGCGGGCAAAGCGGTGGCTCGTGGTGCTGAGCGTGGCGGTGAACCTCGGCATGCTGGCCTACTTCAAGTACACCAACTTCCTGATCGACATCGCCAACCAGATGTTCGGGCAGGGATTCATGCAGTTCCAGAACATCTTCCTGCCCGTCGGCATCTCGTTCTTCGTCTTCCAGTCGATGAGCTATACCATAGACATTTACCGCGGTCAGCTCAAGCCGCTCGACAACTGGTGCGACTACCTGTTCTACCTCTCGTTCTTCCCGCAGCTGGTGGCCGGGCCGATCGTCCGCGCAAGGGACTTCATCCCGCAAATCCGGCAGAACCCCATCGTCGTGACGCGCGAAATGTTCGGCACGGGCGTCTTCCTGATCCTGACGGGTCTGTTCAAGAAGGCGATCATTTC
>ERZ773134.2866-NODE-2866-length-11661-cov-43.699293_pt1 | contig 11661 bp, 8 predicted proteins | sample MGYA00580856_ERZ773134 | MGnify/ENA primary metagenome ERZ773134 (study PRJEB29015, sample SAMEA2737823) | human gut metagenome | biome: human gut; feature: human-associated habitat; material: faeces | place: China | collected 2012 ... | reverse complement strand
ACCGGGGACACAAGGATTTTCAGTCCTTTGCTCTACCAACTGAGCTATGGCACCAGCATTTTTATGTTTGCAACCAATGTTTCTCGATTGCGGTTGCAAAGGTACGCAAACTTTTGGAACTTGCAAACATTTCAGCAGAAAAAATACGATTTTTGTGCAAAAAACGGCATTTTTGTGGGAAAAGTACCGATAATAACCTTAAAAACCTTCCTTTTTCAGACCGAAATAAAATCGGAGATTGAAAAAGGAAGGTTTTAATTTAGTTTATAAAAGAACTTTATCCTTTCAAGGGATTCCAGCCTTGTGCTTTCAACTCAAGTTCATTTCCGTCACGAGTCACAAGGGCGCATCCTAGTTCGGGTTTGGTGATGTGACCGATGACTTTCACGTCTTTCATCTGAGAAACGACTTCGTGCGCGGTCAACGGTACCGTGAAGAGCAGTTCGTAATCTTCGCCGCCGTTCAGTGCACAAGTGCTTAGGTTCATGTTGAATTCTTCGGCCATTACGGCTGTCTGATAGTCAATCGGAATGCGTTCTTCGTACACGCGGCAACCGGCATGGCTTTGTGAGCAGATGTGCATCAGCTCAGATGACAATCCGTCGGAGATGTCCATCATGGCAGTGGGTTTGATGCCGGCTTTAGCCAGGCTTTCTACAATATCCTTGCGGGCTTCCGGTTTCAAGAAGCGTTCCAGCAAGTATTCTTTGCCGGCAAAGTCTGGCTGTACATCTTTTTCGCCCTGGAACACGGCTTTTTCCCGTTCCATCAGCTGAAGTCCCATGTAAGCAGCTCCCAAATCACCTGATACGCAGATCAGGTCAGTTTCTTTGGCGCCGTTGCGGTATACCACCTTGTCTTTATCGGCTTCTCCAATGCAGGTGATGGAAATGGCCAGCCCTGTAACGGAAGAAGTGGTGTCACCTCCTACAAGGTCTACCTGATGCTGTGCACAAGCCAGTTTCAGTCCGTCGTAGAAATCTTCCAGGTCTTCGATGCAGAAGCGTTTGGATACAGCCAGTGATACGGTAATCTGCTTCGGAGTACCGTTCATGGCGTAAATATCGGAGAAGTTCACCATGGCTGATTTGTATCCCAGGTGCTTCAGCGGGGTATATACCAGGTCAAAGTGTACACCTTCCATCAGTAGGTCGGTAGTGACCAGTACCTGCTTGTCGGAAAATTCCAGTACGGCGGCATCGTCGCCCACACCGTATTTCGTTTCCGGATTCTGTAATTTAATATCTTGGGTGAGGTGCTTGATAAGCCCAAATTCACCCAACGTTGAAATTTCTGTTCTGTTTCCTTCGTGCATAGTATTTTTACGCTCTGTTGATAAGTTCTCTCATAATGGTTGTCATGCGAGGCTGTGCTTCGTCGGCAGCCTTCTGCACTTCTGCGTGTGATACTTCCACAATCTTTCCTTCCACGCCCAAGTCGGTGATGACTGATACGCCGAATACCTTAATGCCGCAATGGTTGGCTACAATTACTTCTGGTACGGTAGACATTCCTACGGCATCAGCACCTAAAATGTGGAACATCTTATATTCCGACGGAGTTTCGAACGTAGGACCTTGCGTACCGAGGTACACGCCTTGTTGCACCTTGATGCCTTTTTCCTGAGCAATTTCCAGGGCTTTTGCAATCAGTTTTTTGGAGTAAGCTTCACTCATATCCGGGAAGCGTGGTCCGTATTCGATATTCTTCCCACGAAGCGGATGTTCCGGGAAGAGATTGATGTGGTCAGTAATAATCATCAGGTCACCGATTTCAAAGTCGGGGTTGGTACCTCCTGCAGCATTCGATACGAAGAGGGTCTTGATGCCCAGCTCACGCATCACGCGTACGGGGAAAGTCACTTCCTTCATGGAGTAGCCTTCATAAAAATGAAAGCGTCCCTGCATGGCCATGATATCCTTGTTACCCAGTTTCCCGAAAATCAGTTTCCCGCTGTGTCCTTCGACGGTTGAAACCGGGAAATTCGGGATTTCCGAATAGTTGATTTCATACTTGTCGGTGATTTCGTGCACCAGACTGCCCAATCCTGTACCCAGGATGATGGCTGTTTCGGGGTGAGTGTGCATTTTAGCCTTCAGAAAGGCAGCTGTTTCTTGAATTTTTTCTAACATACTCAATGATTTTAGGGTTAAATACTAGTTCTCCTTTGTGCAGAAACTCCACTTCTATAGGGAGCACGTAAATATAGGGTTTCAGTTCTTCGCAGAGCTGCGGATGACCGATAAGCCGTGAAGCATCCTTCTCGGTGGTCAGGATGAGGCGGCGGGTTTCCGGCAGCTTGTGGAACTGCTGTGCAATCTGTTGCATATCGGCACCGTCAAAATTGTGATGGTCGCCGAAGAGCAGCGGAGTGATACGAGCAGCGTGTCGGCCGACTTCCTCCATTAGTGGTGCCGGTGAGGCAATGCCGGTGACCAGCAGCACTTCTTTATCTTTTAACACATCCAGGGGTTGGGTAGGAGCATCCATAAATAAGGGATACAACTTTCCGTAGGCCAGGGTAGTGAAAAACACTTCCTGATGCGGAAGTAGCTGTATGCGTTGTCGGATACGTTCGCATTCCTCCAGGCTGAGGGTAGGCGGACATTTCGTGACGATGAGCAAATCGGTCCTTTTCTTTCCACTGGCTGGTTCCCGAAGGCGTCCGGCAGGAAGAAGCTGGTCACATTCCACAGGGCGATGGTAATCCATCAGCAGAATGCGCAGTCCCGGTCGTACATAGCGGTGTTGAAAGGCATCGTCCAGCAGGATGACTTCCGTATCGGGTGCTCCTTGCGGAGAGGTAAGCTGGCGGATACCCCGGCAGCGGTCTCCATCTACGGCTACGTGAATGGCGGGAAACTTGCGGGCCATCTGGTAAGGCTCGTCACCGATGTCTTCCATCCGGGAGGTAGAAGAGGCCAGCACGAAACCTTTAGATTTCCGCTTGTAGCCCCGGCTTAGTACGGCCAGCCGGAACGAGTTCTGCAACAGCCGGATGAGGTATTCCGTGTGAGGAGTTTTCCCGGTGCCGCCTACAGTCAGGTTACCGATGCAGATGACAGGTAACGGAAAACGTTCTTCGTGGAGCCATCCCACATCGAACAAGAGATTCCGCACCCTCACACCGATGCCGAAGAGGACACTGAAGGGCCATAGCCCCCAATATATTTTGCATTTTCCGCTCATGAATGCGCCTCCTGCTTATTGGATACGCATGTTGAATGGCAAACGGGCTTGCAGGCGGTCAGACTGTTCCACGTGGCGCAACCATTCAAAACCTTGATAATATTCACCGAATGTTTCCTGCAACTGGCTGTGAATGTAACGGTCAGCGCGGGTATTCAGCAGTTCTGTCAGGAAATCCTGCTTAGTCGGGTAGCTTTTCAGTTTATAGTCTTTTACTTTACCCAGTTCGGCAGCCAGCTGGATGGCAGTATCCAGTCCCCCCAGTTCGTCTACCAGTTTCAGCTCCTTAGCCATGCTTCCGGTCCATACGCGGCCTTCCGCAATCTTGCAGAGCTCCTCTAACGGAATATTTCGTCCTTCGGCACAGCGTTTGGTAAACAAGGCATATCCTTGGTTCACCATTTGTTGCATTAGGGCCGATTCTTCCGCATTGAACGGGCGGCTCATGCTGCCCATGTCGGCCATTTTATGTGTCTTGACTCCATCAAAATGAAGTCCCAGTTTATTGGTCAGTAATTCTGAAGCGTCGGGCATCATACCGAAGATGCCGATGGAACCGGTCAGAGTAGTCGGTTCAGCTACGATTTTGTTGGCAGCGCAAGAAATGTAGTAACCGCCGGAAGCTGCATAGTCACCCATGGATACGACGACCGGTTTTTCAGCTTTCAGCAAGGTCACTTCACGCCAAATCTGTTCCGAACCATAGGCACTTCCTCCCGGAGAGTTCACGCGAAGCACGACCGCTTTTACGTTCTTGTCTTTACGCAAATCGCGTAAATCCTTCGCTACTTTCTCGGAGTTAATACCTTCGTCGTATGAAGAGCCGTTGTCAATTTCTCCGTAAGCATAATAAACGGCTACCACGTCTCTTGTCTTGCTTTTCGGAGTGACTGATTTTACACGAGTCATTTCGTCCAGACTCAGGGTCTGAAGATTATCTTCTTCGGTCAGTCCGGCGAGGGATTTCAGGTAGCTAAGCACTTCATCCTTATACATTAAAGTGTCGGCCAGTCCGCAGCGCACGTAGTCTTCGGCTGGGCGTAAGTCCATATTCTGGTCAGCTAATAAGTTTAGGGAATCGACCGAAATATTTCTGGAAGCAGCTACATCGCTCACAATGCTCTTCCAGGTAGATTCCAGAAAGGCCTGTGTTTGTTCACGGTTGGCCGGACTCATTTCGGTATTGGTCATCGGTTCGACAGCCGATTTGTATGTACCCACACGGAAAATCTGCATTTTAACTCCGATTTTGGCCAGAAAATCTTTCAGGAACATAGTTTCGCTGGCCAGTCCGTGCCAGGAGAGACTTCCTACAGGGTTTACAATTACCTTGTCAGCTACGCTGGCCAGATAATAACCGCCCTGTGTGTACATGTCGGCATAGGCAATCAGGAATTTGCCACTCTGCTTGAAATCAGCCAGTGCACGATGAATGGCCTGCAAAGAGGCTGTAGAACATGCCAATGCTCCAGTATGCAAGTAGATACCCTTAATCTGTTCGTCTTCTTTAGCTTTCTGGATAGAATTTAGAATATCTTCCAGTCCGTATGTGGAAATCTGGTCCTCAAAGAACTGGTCTACTGGACTGGGCTGATAGCGTTCCTGAACAGTGCCTTTCAGCTCAAGCGTAAAAACAGAATTGGGCATGACTATGGTTTCGCTTTCAGAGGAAGCTACAAATCCTGCCAGCATGGTGACACCTAAGATGATAAAGATAAACCCGCAAATCAGTACACCCGTAATGGTGGCCAGGGTGCTTCGAAGAAATTCTTTCATTGTCAGTCGTTTTTAGATTAGTAAACAAAGTTATTCTTTTTGCCTGAGAAAGCAAAAATACAAGAGGGTAAATTTCTTTTTTACAGAGCGGTGATTATGCTCTTAGATTTGATTTTAAATTTATTTTAGGTAGTTTTTGAAGGAATTTTTATAGTATAATATAATAAGGTGGTGCTGAGGGCTTGATTCAATAGTCTGCTGCAAAATTTATTGTTGATTTATAATTGTTTGATATTTAGTTTGTTATACAATCTTAATCCATCGTGAAGGTCTGCGTATTGACGAGTGTGAAAAAACGCACTTGCGTTCAATCCAAAACGCACTTGCGTTTAAGATCAAACGTCCTTGCGTTTAAGATCAAACGTCCTTGCGTTTGAAGTGAAACGCCCTTGCGTTTTATATCAAATGCACTTGCGTTTTTTGAGAGGTTGCAGAAAATATCTCCCGATTTATTTTGTTTTTTTACGGAACTTCCCCAATTTTGCCAAAATTGATTTTGTGAACTTTAAATAAATACGATATGGCAGAAGAAATGATTGTCAAGGAACTGGACGAGGTAGTAGTCCGTTTCTCGGGTGATTCCGGTGACGGAATGCAGCTGGCCGGAAATATGTTCTCCAATATTTCGGCAACCGAAGGAAACGATATCAGTACATTCCCGGATTACCCGGCGGACATTCGCGCCCCGCAAGGTTCATTGACTGGTGTGTCTGGCTTTCAGGTGCATATTGGTGCCGGAAAGGTATATACTCCGGGCGATAAGTGCGATGTGCTGGTAGCCATGAATCCGGCAGCCTTGAAAACACAGTATAAATTTTGTAAACCGCAGGCGGTAATTATTATCGACTCCGATTCGTTTACCAAACGTGACCTGGAAAAGGCTAAGTTTACGTTGGAAAATCCCTTCTCGGAACTGGGTATCAAGAATGAAGTCGTGTCGGCAGCTATCACTACCATGTGTAAGGAAAGCCTGAAAGACAGCGGGCTGGACAACAAGTCTATCTTGCGAACAAAGAACATGTTTGCTCTGGGATTGGTATGCTGGTTGTTCCATCGCGATGTGAAGGTGGGCGAAAAAATTCTGCGCGAGAAATTTGCCAAGAAACCGGAAATTGCCGAAGCCAATGTGAAGGTACTTTACGACGGTTATCATTTTGGTGAGAATACCCATGCTTCTGTATCGATGAGCTATACCGTGCCGAGCAAGGCACAGAAAGAGCCGGGAAAATACATGGATATCAACGGTAATAAAGCGACGGCATACGGTCTGATGGCGGCTGCAGAGAAAGCAGGTCTGCAATTGTATCTGGGTTCCTACCCGATTACACCGGCCACAGATATTCTGCATGAACTGGCCAAACATAAATCGCTGGGCGTGAAAACGGTGCAGTGTGAAGATGAGATTGCCGGATGTGCTTCTGCTGTAGGAGCTTCGTTTGCCGGCGCATTGGCTGTAACGACCACTTCCGGACCGGGTATTTGTTTGAAGAGTGAGGCCATGAATCTGGCGGTGATTACGGAACTTCCGCTGGTGATTGTAGACGTACAGCGTGGAGGCCCTTCTACCGGACTACCGACCAAATCGGAACAGACCGACTTGCTTCAGGTGCTGTTCGGACGTAATGGAGAAAGTCCGATGCCTGTGGTGGCGGCTTCTTCACCGACCGACTGCTTTGATGCGGCTTATCTGGCCTGCAAGATTGCTCTGGAACACATGACTCCGGTCGTTTTGTTGACCGATGCCTATATTGCCAACGGTTCTGCTGCATGGCGTTTGCCCGATTTGAATACTTATCCATCCATCTGTCCGCCTTACGTGAAGCTGGAAATGGCTGATTCGTGGACACCGTTCCAGCGTGATCCGCAGACAGGCGTGCGTTACTGGGCTACACCGGGTACCCCGGGCTTTATGCACCGTATCGGAGGATTGGAAAAGAGTAACGAAACCGGAGCCATTTCTACGGAACCGGAAAACCACTTCCTGATGACGAAGTTGCGTGCCGAAAAGGTAGAAAAGATTGCCGATTCATTGCCACCGCTTACAGTGGAAGGCGATCCGGATGCCGATTTGCTGATTGTAGGTTTTGGAGGTACTTACGGACACTTGCATTCTGCCATGGATCAGTTGAACGCCATGGGAAAGAAAGCAGCGCTGGCACATTTCCGTGTCATCAACCCGTTGCCGAAAAATACAGCCGAAGTATTACGAAAATACAAGACCATCGTGGTGGCCGAGCAAAATATGGGACAGCTGGCAGGCTATCTCCGCATGAAAGTGGAAGGTATTCACCTGCATCAGTTCAATCAGGTAAAAGGCCAGCCGTTCGTAGTGAAAGAGCTGGTAGAGGCTTTCAGTCAACTTTTTTAATGATTCATCAATAAATATTCTGGAGGAATAACAATGAGTGAAACAAAATATACGGCAGCAGATTACAAATCCGGACAGCCTCGCTGGTGTCCGGGTTGCGGCGACCACGCTTTTCTGAATTCTTTTCACAAGGCTTTGGCTGAACTGGGAGTACCTCCCCATGAAATTGCGGTGATTTCCGGTATCGGATGTTCTTCGCGTTTGCCTTATTACATGAATACGTATGGCATGCACACCATTCACGGACGTGCGGCTGCCATTGCTACGGGAGCCAAGGTGGCTAATCCGAATCTTACTATCTGGCAGATTTCCGGTGACGGTGACGGCCTGGCCATCGGTGGTAACCATTTTATCCATGCTATCCGTCGTAATGTAGATATTAACATCATCCTGTTGAATAACCGTATTTACGGATTGACCAAGGGACAGTATTCTCCGACTTCAGCCCGTGGGTTTGTAAGTAAATCTTCTCCCTACGGTACAGTGGAAGATCCTTTCCGTCCGGCAGATTTGTGTTTCGGAGCTCGCGGCCGTTTCTTTGCCCGTTGTGCGGCAGTAGATGGCGGCCCCTCTGTGGAAGTGCTGAAAGCAGCTGCCCGTCATAAAGGTACGTCGGTAGTGGAAGTATTGCAGAACTGTGTCATCTTCAATGACGGTACGCATAATGCCGTAGCCAAGAAGGAAGATCGTGAACGCAATGCGATTTATCTGGAGCACGGTAAGCCTATGCTCTTTGGTCCGAACAAAGAATTCGGTCTGATGCAGGAAGGCTTCGGGCTGAAAGTGGTGAAACTGGGTGAGAACGGTATCACGGAAAAAGACATCTTAGTGCACGATGCCCATTGTGAAGATCACACCCTTCAGTTGAAACTTGCGCTGATGGAAGGCCCGGATTTCCCGATAGCCTTGGGTGTGATTCGTGATGTGGATGCACCGACATACGATGAGGCAGTAGAAGCCCAGATTGAAGAGGTTTCAGCCAAGAAAAAGTATCACACGTTTGCCGAATTGCTGGAAACGAATGATACGTGGGAGATTAAATAAATCTGACATGATAAAAAGAAAAGGAGCCAGTGATTTTTTCGTCTGGCTCCTTTTTTGTCTTTATTCTTTTTCTCCATAACACAAATCGCCTGCATCTCCCAGTCCCGGCACGATATAGGAATGGGCATTCAGTTCCGGGTCGATGGCGCCGCACCATACGGTGGTTTTTTCAGTAGGGAACACCTTTTTGATATGCTCGATGGCCTGACGACTGGCAATGACTGAAGCAATGTGTATATGAGATGGTTCTCCCTTGGTAAGCAAGGCTTCGTATGCCAGTTCCATGGAACTGCCGGTAGCCAGCATCGGGTCGGTCAGAATCAGAATCTTTCCGTCCAGTCGTGGAGAAGCGATGTATTCAATGTGAATGTCGAAGTTATCTTCGTTGATGTATTTACGATAGGCCGATACGAAGGCATTTTCCGCATGGTCAAAATAGTTGATGAAGCCCTGATGAAGCGGAAGTCCTGCACGCAGGATGGTGGCTACCACAGGTTGCTCGGAAGGTACATTCTCTACGGCTGTAGCCAATGGGGTTTGTACGGATACCGGATGGTAAGGAAGCGTCCGGCTGATTTCGTATGCCATGATTTCGCCTACACGCTCTATGTTGCGGCGGAAGCGGATGCGGTCACCTTGTATATGCACATCACGGATTTCAGAAAGGAACTGGTTGAAAAGGCTGTTGCTTTGGTTAAAGTTGATTATTTTCATAAACATTTTCAGGTTCTTAGGGGTTTTATTATTTAGATTCCAGTTTGCAAAGAAACAAAATAAAATTGATTTGTAAAGTGGATTTGGCAATTTTGTTACACAAGTATAAATCTTTAAATGATTACGGATTTTTTTCTGTAATAACTTCTTTGAATTAAAAATATCTACTACTTTTGTAGCGCCTAAAACAAGGAGATGTTGAAGAGCAGAAAAGCGGATTAGGCTTACAGATTTAGACAATAAACATTTGATATAATAACCAAATTAATCATTTGAACAATGGCAAATTTAGATCTTACTAAGTACGGTATCACTGGAACCGTAGAAATCGTACACAATCCTTCTTACGATGTATTGTTTGCAGAAGAAACAAAAGCTGGTTTGGAAGGCTTCGAAAAAGGTCAGGTAACTGAACTGGGTGCAGTAAACGTAATGACTGGTATCTATACTGGTCGTTCTCCTAAAGATAAATTCTTGGTAAAAGACGCTACAAGTGAAAACACTGTATGGTGGACTTCAGAAGAATATAAAAACGACAACAAGCCTGTAACTACAGAAACTTGGAATGTATTGAAAGAATTGGCTGCTAAAGAATTGTCAAACAAGAAATTGTATGTTGTTGATGGTTTCTGCGGCGCTAACGAAGCTACTTGCTTGAAAGTTCGTTTCATCATGGAAGTTGCATGGCAGGCTCACTTCGTAACTAACATGTTCATCCGTCCGTCTAAAGAACAGTTGGAAAACTTCGAACCTGATTTCGTTGTTTACAACGCTTCTAAGGCTAAAGTTGAAAACTACAAAGAACTGGGTCTGAACTCAGAAACTGCAGTTGTGTTCAACTTGACTACTAAAGAACAGGTTATCCTGAACACTTGGTACGGTGGTGAAATGAAGAAAGGTATGTTCTCTATGATGAACTACTTCAACCCGTTGCGTGGTATCGCTTCTATGCACTGTTCTGCTAACACTAACATGGAAGAAACTGAATCAGCTATCTTCTTCGGTTTGTCTGGTACTGGTAAGACTACTTTGTCTACAGACCCGAAACGTAAGTTGATTGGTGATGACGAACAGGCCGTAGACGATGGATGGGATGCCCGAGAGGGTCTCTGCCGTAAGGCGGACGACCTTGACGAGCTTATTGCCGCGCTTGGCATACTCCACGAGGTAGATGGCAGCGCCGATGCCGAATGGGACGGACAGCAGCAGCGACAGCACGACCATGAGGAGCGTATTGATGATAGCGGGCGTCATGGAGCAGTTGTCCGACGTATAATGCCAGGCAAACAGGCCCGGCTTCAGGTTCGGCACGCCCATGATGAGGATATAGGCCAGCAGCGCAGCGAGAATGGCGAAGGTGATCACGGCAGAGGCCGTGACGGCGATGCGCTGGACAAGCGACATCGGATGGCGGCGGTAGGACGCGCGGCTCGTGCGCCCGGCGCTCGGTTTCGAACGTTCCGTTTTTTTCATGTTGCGTCAGCCTTTCGTTTCACGGCGGAGAAGCACAGATTGATGAGCAGGATGAACACGAACAGCACCACGCCGCAGGCGATGAGGGCCTCGCGGTGCAGGTCCGTGGCATAGCCCATCTCCAGCACAATATTGGCCGTCAGGGTGCGCACGCCGCTGAGCAGGCTCTTGGGCAGGATGGGCTGGTTGCCCGCGATCATCACGACGGCCATGGTCTCGCCGATGGCGCGGCCGACGCCTAGGATGATGCCCGCGAGGATGCCGGAGCGCGCAGCGGGGAACACGGCGGAGAACACGCTGCGCTCATGCGTTGCGCCCAGCGCGAGCGAGCCTTCGTAATAGCTCTCCGGCACGGCGCGCAGCGACGATTCCGAGACGCTGATGATGGTCGGCAGGATCATGATGCCGAGCATGATGGAGGCTGTGACGATGCTCTTGCCGCTGCCGAACATGGCCTGCAGGGCCGGGACGAGCACGACAAGGCCGAAGAAGCCATAGACGATGGACGGGATGCCGGCCAGCAGATCGACGGCGGGCTTCAGCACGCTGTAGAGGCGCTTCGGGCAGAAGCGCGCCAGATACAGCGCGCACAGCAGGCCCAGCGGGACGCCGATGAGGATCGCGCCGCCCGTGACGAGGATGCTGGCGATGATCATGGGGAAGATGCCGTAAAGGTTCTGATTCGGCGCCCAGGTCATGCCGAACAGGAATTTGCCGAGGCCGATCTTATGCATGGTGGGGATGCCGTTGGCAAACAGGAAAATGCAGATGAGCGCCACGGCAAGGATGGAGATGCAGGCCGTCAGCAGGAAGACGACCTTCATGGTCCCTTCCCGAATGGCGTGGAGATTGTGTTTCATAGTTCCTCCTGAAAGAAGACAGGATCGTGGGAAAGTGGAAAATGCAGGGCTCTCAGATTTGTCATTGCGGGGAGGCCAACGGGCCGACGCGGCAGTTGCTTGCAGTTGGCACAGAGTGCCGTCTAAATGGTGCGCACCGATTGCGTCTGTAGCGGCGCTCCCTGAGCGCCTATGGCAGTTGCAGGTATTGCAGCAGTGATTCGGCGGCGCGAGGCTATCAGAATTGTCATTGCGAGG
>ERZ773134.2861-NODE-2861-length-11669-cov-7.167212_pt1 | contig 11669 bp, 6 predicted proteins | sample MGYA00580856_ERZ773134 | MGnify/ENA primary metagenome ERZ773134 (study PRJEB29015, sample SAMEA2737823) | human gut metagenome | biome: human gut; feature: human-associated habitat; material: faeces | place: China | collected 2012 ... | reverse complement strand
GCCTCGATGCGCCCGGCAGCGTCCGGGATATATTCCTCCGGCAGGAATGCGTCCACGGTGATGTCCACCAGGCAGTCGCTCTTGTCGGGGGCGGGGGCCTCGCCGCGGGCCGCGGCAATGGCCTGACCCAGCATCTTCACGTACAAATCGTAGCCGACGGCCTCCATGTGGCCGTGCTGGCTGTGGCCCAAAAGACTGCCCGCACCGCGGATCTGCAAGTCGCGCATCGCAATGCGGAAGCCCGACCCGAACGACGTGAACTCCCGGATGGCCGAAAGCCGCTTGGCCGCGATCTCGGTCAGCACCTTGTCACGTGTGAAGGTGAAATACGCATACGCCTTGCGGGAGCTGCGTCCCACGCGCCCGCGGATCTGGTACAGCTGGCTCAATCCCATGCGGTCCGCATTTTCAATGATCAGCGTGTTGCAGTTGCGCACGTCCACGCCGGTCTCAATTAAGGTAGTGCAGACAAGGATGTCGATCTCGTTGTCCAACAATTGCTGCCACACCGACGAAATTTGCTCCTCGGTCATCTTGCCGTGGGCAATGCCGATACGCGCCCCGGGCACGAGCTTGCCCACCCGCGCGGCGCATTCCTCAATGTTGTCCACGCGGTTGTGCAGGTAGTATACCTGCCCGCCGCGGGCCAGCTCCTTGCGGATGGCCTCGGACACGATGCCCTCGTCGTACTCGAGCACATAGGTTTCAATCGGCTGGCGCTCAAACGGCGGCTGCTCAATTGTGCTCATATCGCGGATGCCCGACAGCGCCATGTTCAGCGTGCGGGGGATCGGCGTGGCCGACAGCGTCAGCATATCGACGCCGATGAAGCTCTCTTTGAGCTTTTCCTTGTGCTTGACGCCGAACCGCTGCTCCTCGTCGATGATGACAAGGCCCAGGTCCTTGAATTTCACATCGCCGGACAGCAGCCGGTGCGTGCCGACTACAATGTCCACGGTGCCGTCCTTCAGCCCGCGCAGCGTCTCCTTCTGTTCCTTGGCGGTGCGGTAGCGGGACAAAAGCCCGATGCGGATGGGGAAGGACTCCATGCGGGTCAGCGCGGTGTTGAAGTGCTGCCACGCCAGAATCGTCGTGGGGGCCAGGATCGCGCACTGCTTGCCGCCCATCACGCATTTGAATGCGGCGCGCAGTGCGACCTCGGTCTTGCCGACGCCGACGTCACCGCAGAGCAGCCGGTCCATCGGCCACGGCTCCTCCATATCGTGCTTGATGTCTGCCGCGCAGGTCAGCTGGTCGGGCGTTTCCTCGTAGGCAAAGCGCTGTTCAAAATCACCCTGCCAGGTGTCGTCGGCGGGGAAGGCGTAGCCGTGCGCCTGCTTGCGGCGGGCGTACAGCTCGATCAGCTCCTTCGCCATCTGCTCCGTCGCAGCCTTGACCTTCTTGCGGGTCTTGGCCCAATCGCTGCCGCCCAGGCGGCTCAGCTTCACGTTGTCGCTGTCGCCCGGCGCAGTGTAGCGGGACAAAAGGTCCAGCTGGGTGACGGGCACGTACAGCACGTCCTTTTTGTCGTACTCGATGCGCAGATAGTCCTTTGTGACGCCCTGCACGGCCATCCGCTGGATGCCCGCGTACCGCCCGATGCCGTGGTTCTGGTGGACGACCAGATCGCCCACCGAGATTTCGCTCAGGCTGTTCAGCGCGTCTTTATTGCGCTTTTTCTTCTTCTGTGCGCCGCTCACGCCGAAGGCGCGGGCCGTAAACACGGCGTATTTCGCAAACGGCAGGCTGCACCCGGCGGAAAGCTGCCCCGGCAGGATCTGCACCAACCCGGCGCTCGGCTCCGCCGCCGCGTCCGTCGTGACGTTCAGCCCTTTGGTGCGCAGGTCGGCGGCCAGACCTGCCGCTGCACGAGGCGTGCCGGCCATGACTGTGACCGCCGTGCCGCCGCTGCAAAGCGGTTGGATGTCCTCCAGCAGCGCCGCGACCTCGCCGCCCCAGGCGGGCAGCGTGTGGGCGGGTGCGTTGACGATGGTTTTCAGCGGCACATCGGGCATGCTGCGGGCAAAGTTCTCGGCACAGAGCGTGCGGTGCGCGGCGCACTGCGCCCAGAGCCAGCCGCTCTCGGCGTAGAGCTTATCCAGCCCTGCCGCCAGCACGCCGTCCTCCAGCAGGGCGGAAAGCTCCTCGCCCCGGCGGAACGCGGTGGCGCGCTCGGCCTCCCGCAGGGAGGCCGGCTCCTCCAGGATCAGCAGCGGATCGTCAAAGTAGTCTAAAATCGTCGCAGGCTCGGGATAGCGCAGCGTGAGATATTTGTCCATGTTGACGGGCATCGCGCCGCCGTCCAGCTGTGCCAGGTCCGCAGCGGTGCAGGTCTCCAGCGCCGTGCGCCGCCTGCCGCGGGCCTTTTTGATATAGGAGCGGATCTTCTCCGCTGCGTCGGCGGGCTGACCGAACAGTATCTCCCGCGCGGGGGAGACGTAGATTTTTTCAATCGGCTCGTCGCGGCGCTGGGTCGCCAGATCGAAGGTGTGCATCGTGTCGATCTCGTCGCCCCAAAACTCCATGCGGGCGGGCTGCTTCATGTCGGGCGCGTAGATGTCCGCAATGTCGCCGCGGATCGAAAACTGACCCGGGCCGTCCACCTGGTCGCGCCGCGTATAGCCTGCGCCGTACAAAAGCGCGGTCAGCTCGGCGCGGGGCAGTGTGTCGCCGGGGCGCAGGCTGCGGGTGTTCGCGCAGAAATCCGCCCGCGGCGTCGTGTATTGGGTCAGGCCCTCGTCGGGCACGCAGACGGCCTGCAGCCGCCCGCCGACGAGGTCGCCCAGCACGGCCAGACGGCGGTATTCGTACTCGCGGCCCGTGCCCTCAATGGGGCGCAGCACATAGTCGCGGGCAGGGAACACTGCCGCCGCCACGCCCAGCGCGTTCAGGTCGCCCGCAAACCGGGTCGCCTCGGCCTCGCCGGGCGTCACGATGCAGAGCGGCTTGTCGAGGGCCTTCGCCAGCGCGGCATAGACCATCGCCCGGCCCGACCCCGGTATGCCAAATAAGGCGCAAGCCCCCGGATCCCCGAGCGCCTGCGCCAGTCTTGCGTATTCGTCTGTTTTGGTGAAAAGTGCGTTGAACATAAAAGAACCCATTGTATAAAGCAAACGTAGGGCGGGGTGACCTCACCCCGCCGCGGCGGCCTGAGGTCAGGCCGCCCTACGTCTGACCGAAAATTGGCTTCTTGCTTATCAGCCGTTCAAGAACTCCGTCTTGAGCCAGCCGTAGGTGCCGTTGTAGTTCACAACGACCCAGCTGCCGTCCTCATTGGTGCCCAGCGCGGTCACGCCGGTGGAGGCGGGCACTTGACCGATCTTGTCATAGTCGGTGCCGGGGCCGCCGCGCATATTCAGGTTGTTGCCGTCGGTCACGGTGTAGGTCGGCTGCTCACCCTCATTATAATAGGTGGTGGGCTGCACGCTCAGGCCCTCGTACTCGGGCACGGGCGTGGGCTCCGGCGTCGGCTCGGGGGTGGCCTCGGGCTCGGCGGGCGCCTCCTCGGCAGGGGTGCTCTCTGCGGTAAAGTTGTCGGCGGTGGGATCGTCAACGCCCTCTACGGGGGCACTGCTGCTGATGGTATCGCCGGAGGCAGGCTGGCTATCTCCGGTTTTGCCGTCAAGGGGGCCGTTCAGCAGCAGGACACTGAAAATGATGCAGGCGACGAGCGCTACAGCGCAGAGCACCAGACGGGTCATTGCTTTTTTACGGATTTCACTCATGATTCACGTCCCCTTAGTGGTTGAACTTGTTCTGGGCGTACTGCAGATTATCGTCCATCAGCAGCTTGCAGGCTTCCTCAATGTCCGGGTAGCGGTCCGTCATGGCCTTGCGGTCTGCGGCAGGCAGCTTGCCCAGCACCCAAGCGGCCAGGTCGTACTGCGGGTTCGGTTTGGCGCCGATGCCGATGCGGATACGGCTGAAATGGTCGGTGCCCAGGCTGGCAATGATGCTTTTCAGCCCGTTGTGCCCGCCGGCAGAGCCGTGGGGCCGGATGCGCAGATGTCCCGGCTCCTGGGTGATGTCATCGCACAGCACAATGATGTGGTCTGCCGGGATCTTGTAAAAGTTGGCGGCGGGGGCAATGCTCTGGCCGCTCAGGTTCATGTAGGTCAGCGGCTTGAGCAGCACGACCTTGTGGCCGTTCACCTGTGCCGTGCCGTACAGGCCCTGCCATTTGGCTTTGGCAATGTCGCACTGCCACTGCGCGGCCAGATAGTCCAGCGCCTCAAAACCGGCGTTGTGGCGGGTGCCGTCATATTTCGGTTCGGGGTTGCCCAGTCCGGCAATCAGCCAGTCCGCCCCGGAGGTCATTTCGAACATAGATATATCCTTTGAAAAATCGTGAAGTACCGTAGGGGCCGGGCATACCCGGCCCGGCAGCGTAAGATAAGCGGCTGCTTATGGGAAGGCCGCGGGGCGTCGAGGACGCCGCCCCCTGCAACGCTTTACTTCCCTTTCTTCTCCGCTTCCAGCTTCTGCTTCTTGGCGATATACTTCTCCAGCTTGCGCTCGCCCCAGCCGTCGATCTCGGCCTGCTTGGCGCGCTCGATGCCCAGCGCACCGGCGGGCACATCATGGCCGATGGTGGAGCCGGCAGCCGTGAACGCATGGTCGCCGATGGTGACGGGTGCGACCAGGTTCGTGTTGCAGCCGATGAACGCATAGTCGCCGATGGTCGTGTGGAACTTGCCCTCGCCGTCGTAGTTGCAGGTGACGGTGCCGCAGCCGAAGTTGCAGTACTTGCCCACCGTGGCATCACCGATGTAGGTCAGATGGCTGACCGTGTTGCCCTCGGCAAAGTCGGCGTTCTTCGTTTCGACATAAGCGCCCAGATGGCAGCCCTCGGCGGTTTTGGTGCCGACGCGCACATGGGTGAAGGGGCCGATCTTGTTGTTGGGGCCGATGTGGCTCCCATAGCACTGGCTGGCATTGATCGTGGACCCGGCGTCAACGACGGTATCCTCCAGCAGGGTGTTGGGGCCGATGACGCAGTCCGGGCCGATGACCGTCTGGCCGCGCAGGATGCAGCCCGGCAGGATGGTCGCACCGGGGGCAATGACGACCTCCGGCTCAATGCAGACGTTATCACTGATAAAATTCACGCCGTTATCCAGATGGCGCTCAAACGTGGCGGCATAGCGCTGCTGTGCCAGCTCGAAATTCTCTCTTGCGGTAGACATATAGCGGTTCTTCCTTTATACACTCATTTCGTGCCCGCGGCGCACGGGGGCTGCCGACGGACCTTATACCTATGGCAATACCGCATAATTCCAAGTGCTGATACGCCGAAGCGGTGCTTACGCCGTAAGGCGGGAATTATGCGGTGCTGCCCTATATATTGTATAACATGCGGCGCATTTTAGCAAGCCGAAAAACGCCGTTCGCCGCAAAAATTTACCGCGGCACTCAAAAAGAAAAAAGTGACAGCTCAAAAATATTTCGAACTTCCCACCCATTATAAAATACACGATTTTTGTGCAAATTGCAATACCTGAACCAAAAAAGTTTGGCTACTTTTCAGCGAAACTATTGAGCATTTTTTTAACAATCTACTGGAAATCTGTCTTTTGGTCTGTTATAATGGACTATGCAAACATGATTTATGTGATGCAAACACGTCACCAATTTGGGAGGTAACTATGAGCAAGAAATTCTTGTATCTGTTCAAAGAGGGCCATGACGCCTTCGGCGGCGACCAGACCACCATGAAGAACACTCTGGGTGGTAAGGGTGCCGGCCTGGCCGAGATGACCCACGCCGGCATGCCGGTTCCGCAGGGCTTCACCATCACCACCGAGGCCTGCACCCAGTACTATGCTGACAACCGTGAGATCAACGATGAGATCAAGGCAGACATCTTCAAATACATGGGCATCCTCGAGGAGCAGACCGGTAAGACCTTCGGCTCCATCGAGAACCCCCTGCTGGTTTCCGTCCGTTCCGGCGCACGTCAGTCCATGCCCGGCATGATGGACACCATCCTGAACCTCGGCCTGAACGATCAGGCTGTTGAGGGTCTGGCCAAAAAGACCAACAACCCCCGTTTTGCCTACGACTGCTACCGCCGCTTCATCCAGATGTACTCTGACGTCGTCATGGAGCTGGGCAAGAGCTTCTTCGAGGAGCGCATCGACGCTATGAAGGAGCGCAAGGGCGTCAAGCAGGACGTTGAGCTGGACGCCAACGACCTGAAGGAGCTCGTCAAGGAGTTCAAGCAGATCTACCTGGAGAAGCAGGGCGAGGAGTTCCCGCAGGATCCCAAGGAGCAGCTGATCGGTGCCGTCAAGGCCGTTTTCCGTTCCTGGGATAACCCCCGCGCCAACGTGTATCGTAAGATGAACGAGATCCCCTACGAGTGGGGCACTGCCGTCAACGTGCAGCAGATGGCCTTCGGTAACTCCGGTATGCGTTCCGGCACCGGCGTTGCCTTCACCCGTAACCCCGCCACCGGCGAGAAGAAGCTGATGGGCGAGTACCTGATCAACGCTCAGGGCGAGGACGTCGTCGCCGGTATCCGTACTCCTTCTCCCATCAGCAAGCTGCATGAGGAGATGCCCGAGGTCTACGATCAGTTCGTTGAGATCGCTACCCGCCTCGAGAACTACTACAAGGATATGCAGGACATGGAGTTCACCATCGAGGATGGCAAGCTCTTCATGCTGCAGACCCGTAACGGCAAGCGCACCGCCCAGGCTGCTCTGCAGATCGCCTGCGACCTGGTCGACGAGGGCGTTATCGACGAAAAGACCGCTGTTCTGCGCGTCGAGCCCAAGCAGCTGGACACCCTGCTGCACCCGCAGTTTGATGCTGCCGCTCTGAAGGCCGCCGAGGCAATCGGCAAGGGCCTGGCCGCTTCTCCGGGATCTGCCTGCGGCCGCGTCGTATTCTCTGCTGAGGAGGCCGAGGAGAAGGTCAAGGACGATGCCTGGAAGAAGGTCGTTCTGGTCCGTCTGGAGACCTCTCCCGAGGACATCGTCGGCATGCAGGTCTCTCAGGGCATCCTGACCGTCCGCGGCGGTATGACCAGCCACGCTGCTGTCGTCGCCCGCGGCATGGGCACCTGCTGCGTCTCCGGCTGCGGCAACGATAACAACGTCGCCATCGACTATGACGCAAAGGTCATCACCATCAACGGCCACACCTTCCACGAGGGTGACTGGATGAGCATCGACGGCTCCACCGGCAACATCTACGAGGGCCAGATCGCTACCGTCGCTTCCACCGAGAACGCCAACTTCAAGCGCTTCATGGGCTGGGCTGACGCAAACCGCCAGATGAAGGTCATGACCAACGCCGACAACCCGCGTGACGCGCAGAACGCCGTTGACATGGGTGCCGAGGGCATCGGTCTGTGCCGTACCGAGCACATGTTCTTCGCCGAGGACCGCATCAAGGCTGTCCGTGAGATGATCTGCGCCCGTACCGTTGAGGAGCGCAAGGCTGCCCTGGCTAAGGTCGAGCCGTTCCAGGAGGCCGACTTCACCGCTATGTACCGCATCATGGGCGACCGTCCGATGACCATCCGTTATCTGGATCCGCCGCTGCATGAGTTCCTGCCCACCAAGGCCGAGGACATCGAGGCTCTGGCTAAGGACATGGGTATGTCCACCGAGGAGCTGAACAACGTTGTTGTCAGCCTGCACGAGTTCAACCCCATGATGGGTCACCGTGGCTGCCGTCTGGCTGTTACCTATCCCGAGATCGCCGAGATGCAGACCAACGCTGTCATCAAGGCTGCCCTCAAGGTTTCTGCCGAAACCGGCAAGATGATCACCCCCCACATCATGATTCCTCTGGTTGGCGAGGTCAAGGAGCTGAAGTTTGTCAAGGACGTTGTCGTCAAGACTGCCGATGCCCTGATCGCCGCTGCCGGTGTTGACATGAAGTACGAGGTCGGCACCATGATCGAGATCCCGCGTGCCGCTCTGACCGCCGGCGAGATCGCCAAGGAAGCTGACTTCTTCAGCTTCGGCACCAACGACCTGACCCAGATGACCTTCGGCTTCAGCCGTGATGATGCCGCCAAGTTCCTGGGCGCATACTACGAGAACAAGATCTACGAGAGCGATCCGTTCCAGCATCTGGATCAGATCGGCGTTGGCAAACTGGTCAAGATGGCTGCCCACGACGGCCGCGAGACCCGTCCCGATCTGGGTCTGGGCATCTGCGGTGAGCACGGCGGCGACCCCACGAGCGTGGAGTTCTGCCACAATGTCGGTCTGGACTACGTCAGCTGCTCTCCCTTCCGTGTGCCTATCGCACGTCTGGCTGCCGCTCAGGCTGCCATCAAAAATCCCAGAAAGTAAGATTGTTGCATGAAGATGCACTAATCGCGCAAAACATGGGAAGATAAGCGTATGATAAACCTCCCCGGTGAAACTGAATGGTTTTGCCGGGGAGGTTTTGTTTATCGAAGAGCATATTGAGGAAAATGAAATGAAGTATAGCAATAATGAATTGAGAGAAAGATGGAAGGCAATAAAGAGGCAAGCATGGAATGATGATGAATTCAATGAGCAGGTTGAAAAGTTTGAAAAATACGCGGTTGAAGAAATTCAACGAGTGCAAGAAAATGCAAATATAAAATTGAGACTACTGGAAGAAAAATATAAACAAGATCGTGAAGAAATTATGAAGGGATTGTATGCAGATGAAAAAGAGATAAATGATAGTTTTATAGAGATTATTGATGAAATATATAATGAGATCCCTAAAGAAAGCAGAGTGAAAAATACAACATCAATGAGGCAGTTGCTTTTGAGAATATGGGCAGAGCAAGCAAATTGCTTTTATATCTCAAGTTGGAATGAGCGAGAAAATGGTTCGGAAATGCTTGATTGTGGCAGAGTTAAAGGAAAAAAGAAAAATGAAGTTGGGGGTAATGCAAAAGGAGGAATAAACAACTACACAACGTTTTATAAAAAGAAATTGGATAAGGCGTTCGACATCGTAATGGGAAAATTTTACGATGAGGATAAAGATTGTATGGTTGGAGCACATGAATTTCTGAGTAAAGACAACCGCATTAAGTTGACTGAAGAAAATGTGTCTTTTCTACAGGATATTTTCAGTTGTTACTATGGAAGCGAAAAAGAAGACGATGTAGTCACGTTGATAGAAAAAGGAAAGACATCAGAAATTGGATATGCGCAGAGAATGGCTTTGAGAATAGGCATGGAGGCATTATCGAATAATCCAAATATCAGAATTACTAATGAGATGGTTGAAATGAGATGGTTGGATTTGTTTGGATCAACCAAGGATGAGGCTAATTGGGCATATGATGAATTAAGAGAGAATTTGAAAATAATTTTTGAATTGCCATATAAGACAAAGGATGAATGCGTTGCATGTAGAAAAGCGAGTCAAGCAATAGAAAAGTGTGATCGGGAAATTCGAAGCATAATATCTGAATATTGTCTCGATCCGACGGTGGATTATAATAAAATAAATGAAGAGTTAGAGGAATTAAAGAAAAGGATTGTAGAGCGAAGAGCAGAGTTAAATAAATAAAAAAATTGGCGTAGGTGATTTGTAAGGAACCACCTACGCCAATTTTGTTGTTGAAAAGATGTTGAAAGCCTGAGAGTTTTCAGCATTTTGAATTTTGAATTGCAAAAAAACAACGTAAAACAGCAAAAAAATTAAAATGAAAAACTCGAGGAATCAAGTATCGTCGGGGATGGAATTATGATAGAATACAGCCAAGCCTAAGGAACATGTCCAAGGGCAAAATATTAAGCGGAGGTTTCTAACCATGAAAAAAGATGATGCTTATGATTCTGATTCCTGTGGTGAAGACTACGCAGGCCAACCACCAGATGATGACCAGTCGTTCATTGTGCCAAGGCGTGGTCTGGAACCTGACACGGGGCCAGATGATGACCCTATGACAGTGCAACGACGGGGCTCACCATCGGATACGGATTCATTTGTATCTGAGGAAGATATGGACGAGTACCCGGACGAGTACTCTGATGACGGGGATGAGCTGGATACGTTCATTCTGCCGTATCTAACCGGGTCAAAACCCGGCAAGAAAAAACGCAAAAAGAAACACAAGAAGAAGTCCAAGAAGAAAGCCAGTGCTTCATCTAAGGGCGTGAATCTTTTGGAACTGGCTGCTTTTGTGGGCGGGGGTGATGAAGATGCACAATTTACCGATGGCGAACAGGAATCGCCAGCAAAGGGGCGGTTTAGGCAACCATCTGTTTGCCAGATGGAAGATGAACTGCTTGAAAAAACGGACTTCCTCTATAGGAAATCCGTGTTATACCATTATAATGATCGATACTATGAATCGATTGACGCTGAGGGGGTCGTATCTCTTTACCGTCAATACATAAGTCCAGGGCTTGACGGGGTGAAAAATCTCCGAAATCATCTGGATATTTATAAATGTATGAAGGCGAATCCTCGTTTGAAGTACGAAGATTCGCTGAAAGATAAACCATATTGTCCTTTGAAAAACGGGATCTTGTATCTCAATAAAATGAAGCTGAAACATCATAGCTCCAAGCGTATAACATTTACCGTTCTGGATGCTTGCTATGATGAAGATGCCGAATGCCCGGTGTTCGACGAGTTTCTCGATACGATTACTGAGGGGCGTGAAGATCTGAAGGAACGTTTTATGATGGCACTTGGGTATCTTCTGATTGAGCCTTCAAACGGAAAATATTTCTTCGTTATGGGGTATGCTCCGAACTCTGGCAAGAGTATCTTGGGAAATACCATACAGAAACTTTATCCAGAAAACTCGGTGAGCAACCTCTCGCTTGGTGAACTAGGCGGTAAGTTTGAAACGGAGTCGCTGCTGTACTCCAGAATCAACATCTCCTTAGATCTTCCGCAGGAAGTGTTGAATGCGAGTGCAGTGTCCAAGCTGAAGCGGATTACCGGTGGAGACAGCATCGAAATCCAGCGCAAAAATCAGGGGTCTCTAAAGCTCGACCATAATATGAAGTTTTTGTTTGCGACCAATTTTCCCCTGAGAATCGATTCAAACGATCCGGCATTTCTTGACCGGATTATCTTCCTTCCGTTCATGAAATCTGTTCCGAAGGATGAGAGAGACCCGGATCTTGCTAAAAAACTCTGGAAGGAGCGCGATGCAATCGTGACGAAAGCACTTCAGTATGCCAGAAAACTGATGAAGCAAGGCTGGCAGTTTCCGCCGATTCCTGATGTGGACTGCATGAGAGGGATACAGCGGAAAAACTCGATGGACTATCTTAAAGAGTTCCTTGAAAACCACTGCGAAATGGGGGACTACAACTATTTTACTGCTACATCTGATTTGAGGAGAGCGTATGAGGCCTATTGCGATGAAAACGGCACATGTCCGTGCAGCGCTACAGCGTTCAACAAGTACATGGAGCAGGCTGGCGGTGTTCGTGACCGAAAGCGTCTCACCGCCTCGGAAAACCCAGTGTGGGGGTTCTATGGTATCCGCCTTCGTCCGTAACAGCTGACTTTTCGGTGATATGTTATATTACTGAATCCGAAGCACGATCACAATCACTACGGAGGTGTTACGATGATGGACGTTGACGAAAAGGCGATGGCTTACTGTCTGATTGAAGCTCTTTTTGCGGCAGGACTGCTGAACCTGCCTACCTATCAGAACTTCCTTCGGATGAAGCGTGAGCAGGAGGAAGAAC
>ERZ773134.2845-NODE-2845-length-11753-cov-12.773978_pt1 | contig 11753 bp, 10 predicted proteins | sample MGYA00580856_ERZ773134 | MGnify/ENA primary metagenome ERZ773134 (study PRJEB29015, sample SAMEA2737823) | human gut metagenome | biome: human gut; feature: human-associated habitat; material: faeces | place: China | collected 2012 ... | reverse complement strand
GGCAAAGGATGCGGCGGAAGTTTCTGTTGGTGATGTACTCAGAGCACTTGAAGGAGACCTGGAACCTGCGACTTGTGCAGCACTTCATTCGGAAGACAGCTGCGAGATCCAGGGCAGCTGTATCACGAAATATGTCTGGAAGAAAGTCAATGAAAGCATGGCACAGACGGTAGACAGTATTATGATAAATACCCTTGTGGAAATGAATAAAGAAATAAAGAAAGAAGGACAAAAAGATGAGTAAATTAATTTATTTGGATAACGCAGCAACAACAAAAACTGCACCAGAAGTTCTGGAAGTAATGCTGCCATATTTTACAGAGCAGTATGGCAATCCTTCTGCGATCTACAGCTTCGCATCCCATAACAAAGATGTCGTGGCAGAACAGAGAGAAAGAATCGCAACCGCACTCGGTGCAAAGAGCAACGAAATTTATTTTACAGCCGGCGGATCAGAGTCTGACAACTGGGCACTCAAAGCAACCGCAGAGGCATACAGCAGCAAGGGAAAGCACATTATCACATCCGCGATCGAGCACCATGCGATCCTGCACACAGCACAGTGGCTGGAATTGCACGGATTTGAAGTGACTTATGTCGGTGTGGATGAAAATGGTAAGATTAAGCTGGACGAGCTTGAGGCAGCCATCCGTCCGGATACAATTCTCATCTCTGTCATGGCAGCAAACAACGAGATCGGAACCATCCAGCCGGTCAGGGAGATCGGACGTATCGCACATGAACATGGCGTATTATTCCACACGGACGCAGTACAGGCATTTGGACATATTCCGATCGATGTGGATGAGATGAACATTGATATGCTGAGTGCCAGCGGCCACAAGATCAACGGACCAAAGGGAATCGGCGTAATGTATATCAGAAAAGGCGTGAAGATTCTTTCCTTCATCCACGGTGGTGCGCAGGAGAGAAAACGTAGAGCTGGAACTCTGAACGTACCGGGTATCGTAGGTATCGGCAAAGCAGCCGAGATTGCAAAAAATACCATGGCAGAGAGAAGTGCAAAAGAGATCAGCTTAAGAGATCATCTGATCGACCGTATTTTAACAGAAATCCCATATGTGAGATTGAACGGTGACAGACATGACCGTCTGCCAAACAACGTAAACGTATGTTTCCGTTATATCGAGGGTGAATCCATGCTGATTTTATTAGATCAGGCAGGTGTCTGTGCATCCAGTGGTTCCGCATGTACTTCCGGATCCTTAGACCCGTCTCATGTATTGCTTGCGATCGGACTTCCTCACGAGATTGCACACGGTTCTCTTCGTCTGACACTTTCCGAGAAGAATACCGTAGAAGAGATCGATTTTGTTGTAGACGAGTTAAAGAAGATTATTGAGCGCTTAAGAAGTATGTCTCCATTATATGAGGATTTCGTAAAAAAACAGAATAAATAAATTTTTCAATCACATGATTTTACAGTGATCAAAATAACAGGTTATATTCAAAGAAAGCAGGATAAAAAGTATGTATAGTGAAAAAGTAATGGATCATTTTAACAACCCAAGAAACGTTGGAGAGATTGAGAATCCAAGCGGTGTCGGTACCGTTGGTAATGCAAAATGCGGCGACATCATGAGAATGTATCTTGACATTGATGATAACGGGATCATCCAGGATGTAAAATTTAAAACATTTGGATGTGGCGCAGCCGTTGCAACAAGCAGTATGGCAACTGAACTTGTAAAGGGAAAAACGGTACAGCAGGCGTTGGAAGTGACAAATAAAGCCGTAATGGAAGCTTTAGACGGACTTCCACCAGTGAAGGTTCACTGCAGCCTGTTGGCAGAGGAAGCAATCCACGCTGCATTATGGGATTACGCAGAGAAAAACCATATCACGATCGAGGGACTGGAGAAACCGGTGAACGATATTTCTGAGAAAGAAGAAGGCGAAGAGGAAGAGTACTAAGCGCTTTTTCCGGAAGGCACATCAGACTGTCAGGCAGATTTATGAAAAGGTAAACTGCCGGCAGTCTTTTTTGTGCAACAGGAAAATTCTCATATCTATTTCATTCCAGTTATGGTAAAATATAGCTATTGCAAAAAGCAGAATAGCAGATTATAAGGAAAATGAATTGAGGATAAAGAGATAATGGAAGATTTACAGGTAGAAGATTTTAATGATCCAATAGAACATAAAGCAGAGCAGACAGCAGACGGTATTAAAGCACCGGAAAATCAGGAGAATGACGAGGAGCAAACCTCCATTTTCAAAGAGATCATGAGCTGGGTGATCCCGTTTGCAATTGCTTTAGTGGCAGCGCTTCTCATCAAAAACTTTCTGATCATCAATGCGGATGTACCTACCGGATCGATGGAGAATACAATCCTGCCAGGAGACCGTTTTATCGGAAACCGGCTCGCATATGTGTTTGGAGAGCCAGAGAGAGGGGATATTGTCGTATTCCGGTATCCGGATGATGAGAGTGAGATTTATGTGAAGCGTGTGATCGGGCTTCCGGGGGATACCATCGATATTGAGGATGGAAAAATATATATCAATGGATCGGCAGAGCCTTTACAGGAGGACTATCTGAAAGAAGAATGGACTGTTGCCACGGGTCCATATACATTTGAGGTGCCGGAGGGATCGTACTTCATGATGGGAGATAACAGGAATGATTCCTGGGATGCAAGATATTGGAGCAACACTTATGTGACAAAAGACAAAATTTTAGGAAAAGCACTTTTTACTTACTGGCCTTTTGCACATTTTGGAAAACTGGAATAAAAAAGGAAGAGTGACATGGTAACATTATTAGCAAAAATATTTATCAAAGACTCAGAAGATAAAATAAAACAGCGCGAGGCATACGGAATGCTGTGCGGTGTGATCGGTATATTATTTAATGTACTGCTTTTTATCGGTAAATTTCTCGCAGGAACTTTAAGCAATTCCATTGCGATCACAGCAGATGCCTTTAACAACCTTTCAGATGCAGGTTCTTCGATCGTGACACTGCTTGGCTTCAAGCTTGCAGGGGCAAAACCGGATACGGAGCATCCATTTGGACATGGAAGGATTGAGTATGTTTCCGGCCTGGTTGTGGCTGCGGCAATCCTTTTGATGGGTTACGAACTCGTCCGTGACTCCATCGGAAAAATCATGCATCCGGAGGAAACAGAGTTCACGCTCCTTGTGGCAGTGATCCTGATCGCATCCATTCTTGTAAAACTATATATGGCGTATTATAACCGTGCTATTGGAAAAAAACTGGATTCTGCAGCGATGAAAGCGGTTGCCACAGACAGTTTAAGTGATACCGCAGCGACAACGGTTGTGCTTCTGGCATCCATATTCACCCATTTTACAGGAATCAAAATTGATGGCTACTGCGGTCTGGTTGTGGGCTTATTAGTCGGTTATGCAGGTTTTGACGCTGCCAGAGAGACATTAAATCCATTGCTTGGACAGCCGCCGGCACATGAATTTGTAGAAAAAATAGATGAGATCGTAATGTCACATTCGGAAGTATGCGGAATGCATGATCTGATCGTCCACGATTACGGTCCGGGCAGACAGATGATCTCATTGCATGCAGAAGTTCCGGCAGAGGGAAATATTATGGAACTGCATGATGTGATAGACAATATTGAGAATGAACTGCGTGAGACACTTGGCTGTGAGGCAACGATCCACATGGATCCGGTCGTGACTTCGGATGAGCATGTGAGTGAGACGAAAGCGGCGATGGTATCTCTGATCAAGGCAATTGATGAAGATTTGTCCATTCACGATTTCAGAATGGTGAGTGGCGGGACGCATACGAACCTCATTTTTGACATTCTCGCGCCATTTGGATTCCGTCTGACGGACGAGGAACTGCTCACAGAAGTGCTCCAGTCTGTGCATGAACATTTCGGTGATAACTATTACGTGGTGACGAAAATCGATCATTCTTACATATAAAAGTCGTCAATTCATAATCCCCGGATTTTCTTCTGAAATGCCGAGAAAAAGCTATAGACAACATGAAAAACACCAGATTTATTTTTATTTAAATGAATCTGGTGTTTTTACATTATACAAAAAAGTTTTTGAAACCTCATCCCCGGGTTGTGTATCTAATATATGAAAGGTGGGTGAAAGATGAAAAAAAAAGAGTACTCTTTAGTTTATAAAGCAATTCATGGGGACAGTCATGCATACGGCGAATTGATTCATCAGTATAACCCATACTTTTATAAAATAGCATTTTTATATGTAAAAAATGAGGACGCAGCAGTCGAAATTGTTCAGGATAGTGTCTATCAGGGATATCTGAAAATAAAGACACTGAGAAATCCGGAGCTGTTTTCAACATGGATGACCAGAATCATTATGAATAAAGCGGTTCGTTATATAAAACAGAACAAAAAAATTGTGGAATACGAGGAAGCATTTCATGAGGCTTCACATTCTGAACATGTTGAAGAAAAGCTTGATTTAATGAACGCAGTAAATCGGCTGCCGAAAAAATACAAAGACGTCATCATTCAAAAATATTTTCTGGAAATGTCTGTGGAGGAAATTGCAAAAAAGCAGATGATACCGGAGAATACAGTGAAAACCAATTTATCAAGGGCAAGAGCTGCTTTAAAGAAAATGTTAAAGGAGGACTATTTTGAAGATTCATGATGAAATGAGCCAGATATCCGTGCCGGAAGATTTAGATGAAAAAACATATCAATCCATTTTAAGCGCTGAAAAAACAGTACAAAAAAATAGATTTCGAAAAAAATGTACGTGGTCGGTACTATCCTGTCTGGTAATCATTTTTGGAATTATTCATGTTACAAACCCGGCAATGGCAGAAAATATACCGATTGTCGGAAGTGTATTTACCTATATTCAGGACGTCATTGATTTTAAAGGAGATTATAAAGAGTATGCCACTGGCACGGATGAAAGAGTGCAGGATCATGGAATTACGATATCCATGACAGAAGCCTATTGCGATGGAGCAAATTTATTTATCTCTTATGTGATTGAGAGCCAGAAGAAGTTTACAGAATACAGTGACAATCAGATTTTCCAGAATCAGATTGGCTATGAGGGAATCACCAAAATAAAATCAGATGACAAAATTTATTCCTTAAATGATTGTGGTGCGGCAGGTTTGACCGGTAAATATGTAGATGAAAATACGTTTGCAGGATCACAGTATTTTGATCTTTCGGGAAAAGAATTTCCAGATCAGTTCCAATTGGAAATTTATATTTATAATATAACACTGATTGCAGAAAATGTGAAAAACCAAAATATTTCCATATGGGGACAATGGAAATTTTCAATCCCGATACAGGTCAACAAAGAAGATGTTACTATGTACGAAGTAAATGAATGGAACGAAGGATATTCCATAGATGAAGTGATTGTAACACCAATTATTACGACGATTAAAACGACTCACCCGGATATATACAGAGACAATTTCAATTATGATGTGCTTGTATATGGGGATGAAAATGGTACAGAAGAACTCACTATGCAGGGATTCTATGATGAAACGAAAGGTGTCTTTAAGGTTTCAACCAAAGATATTACAACGGATTTGTATATTTATGTCATAGATGAAAGCAGGATGAGTAAAAAGAAAACGGACACAGATTTCAGGGAAGAATTGGAGCAGAGAGCGATTGTGCGTAAAGTGATTCATTTGCAATAAGAAAATCCCGGGTGTAGATTCATACATCCGGGATTCTTTCTATGATTAATTATTTTCCTGAGTGTTTGTAGCCTCAGAGTTTTCTGCTTCGGAGGACTCTGTCTCGTTTACCTCGGTAGGTTCTTCGGTTTCTGTTGTAATGACATCAGGATCTTCATAAATTACCTCATCATTGCTTGCCCGTAAGATAATGCCCTGGGAACCGGTGATACTTACGGAAATCACATCGCCATCGGAAACATTATCCAGAGAAGTTGTCAGGATTCCGGAGGTAAGGTAAGTGGTAGGAACCTTCTCACCATTTACAAAAATCTTGGCATTCTTTGTAAAGTTGGAACCGTAAACCGCTAAGGTATTATTCAATACATTTTTGCGGACGGATGTTACATTGACGTCTTCCACGTCCATGACAAGATCCGTTGCCGGATATAAATCCTCGCCGTTGTAAGCATATCTCTCACCATAGAGAAGATCGTACTGGAGATTGTCAAGACCATTCTGGTAAGTGGAGGAATCTGCCTGTGTCTGTGTGTAAGTAAACATGGTTCCTTCATGGATACCCATCTGACCGGTAATGTGTGCTAATAACTGGTAAGCAGTCAGATCAGCGTCCTGTTTTGGAAGACCGAAGTTATTCCAGGTTGCATATTTTGTCTTGAAAATATCACCGGATTTCATATCGGAATCTTCAAGACCCATCGTAGGAAGGTGATCGCCAAACATAACAATAATGGTATCCTCACCGCGGCGGTTGACTGCATCAATGAGGTTTGCAATAAAGTTATCTGTGTTGTGGATCATGTTTACATAATATTCCCACTGATTATTGGAAGCTTCATCGGCAGCTCCAGTTACAGTGATCTCCGGATTCTCAATAATCTTTTCGGTTGGATAATCTCCATGGGAACCAACCGTGATCGTGTATACAAAGTCGGACTGATTTTCTGTTGCATCCATAGCTTTTACAGTCTCATTTACAAGAACTTTATCAGTTGGCCAGCTTCCGCTTGGTGTGTACTCGGTAATGTTCATTAATTCTTTACTTGTAAATGTATCAAATCCCATTTTTGAAAATGCATTGTTTCTGCTGTAGAAAGTAGCAGTGTTGTTATGTACGACATGTGTGCCATAACCAATAGAGGAAAGGTCAGATGCAATACTTTCAACGCTTGGGCAGTCAGACTGTTTTAAAATTGTTTTGTAAGGATACTCGCCGGTACCAAAGTACTGCATGCTCATACCGGTTAAAACTTCAAATTCTGTATTGGCAGTTCCGGCTCCGACAACAGGCACGGTAAGATAACCGGTGGTGAAGTTCTGCTCTAAACTGTGGAATGTTGGAATCGGATCTTCTGACATCTGAAGGAAATTCACATCATATGGATCGATAAAGGATTCCAGCAAAATACAGATAATATTTGGCTCTTTGCCAGCAGAAACAGTTGTTTCTTCTTTGGAAGAGTCCACTAAAGTTTCAATAGCGTCAATGGTTTCTTTGGAGTAATCATCTGGTTTATTCATTCCACGACCGACAACGCTTGTAGAGAAACCATAAACAAATCCGTAATCAGAGTAACCCTGTGCAATATTTGCAAAGTAAGAGGCAATAATATTAGAACTCTGTGCAGCCTGCGTTGTGATCGGAATACCGACAACTAACAGTGCAACGATCGCAAGCGGGGAAAGTACAATGTGGCGTTTTCCCTGATATTTCGGTCCTTTGATAAAGAAGAGAACCAGAAATATAATGAAAGAAGCAACCACAGCTACTACAACGGTAGCCTCTTCCGCAGTAAAATAATTGGTGTTCTGCATTGCAAACAGGTCTGGAAGCATTTTAAAATCGGTGTAGCTGAATGGAGTTACACGGTTGGAAAGGATGATTCCGTTGACTGTTCCGAGGAAAATCCAGAGTCCGGTGATCAGAACACGAAGCTGTGCTCTTGTCTTAAACAGGTAAACAATTGATAAGGAAGCAAATACAATAAAGGCATTGTAAAGGTAAGCCCATGTATGATTGCCTACGAAGGAAACAGCAGAGAAAAAGTCTCTTCTGGAGATCACTTCTACGGTAAAAGTAATAAAGCATGCTAAAATAAAGTGGAAAATAAGGGAATATCTATTGAAAAATGCAATTCTCTTATAATATTTCTCACTGTGTGGTTTCCTTTTTGGTAATTTTGAAAGAAAAACTTCTGCTTTTTCCTTTACCGGTGCAAATTTCTGGAATAATTTGTTCATTTTTTCTTTGACTGACTTGAATTTCTGTTTCATATACCCTCCTTGTTGGCAAAGGAAAATACAAAAAATTGATTTTCCTGTCTGCATCTGAGCTTTTTGCAATCGCTTTTGCAAAAAAAATACAGGTGCGTTACATCTATCAGCAGTTATGATAATCTGCAATGAAAAAGAGTTTTAAAAGCTCTTTTATTGTCCAAGTAAAACACATGTAAAATTACAGTAAAAAAATTATTTTTGATACTAAAAGAATATATCGCTTATGAGGGAAAAAAACAATTGGAAAGATAAATAAAAAAGAAGGAAGATTTCAGGATTTTCTATAAAATATGAATAAAAAATGAACAAACTATGACTAAATGAGAACATATAGCACCGGAGGCTATTTCACAAACTTGTTAATAGCCTCGTTTAAGTCTTTTAATACCTGCTCATCACCTGTTTCGATCGCATCTACCAGACAGTGGTTAATGTGATCTTCCAGAATGATTTTACCAATATTGTTGATTGCTGACCGCACTGCCGCAATCTGGATCAGGACTTCACTGCAGTCCCTGCCGTCCTCGATCATGGTCTTAACGGCTTCCATATGCCCGATCGCGCGGTTCATACGGTTTAAAACTGCCTTTGTGTTTTCGTGATGGTGTGGGTGGGAATGTGAGTGATCGTGTTCGTGTGCTTCCTCATGCGTGTGTGTATAAACAGTACCGTCCTTGGCGATATGTGTATGTTCCATATGTACTCCTTTGTATTCTATAGTTACCAGTCACTATCCCAGTCTGTTGTTCCGGAATCCCAACTGTCTCCGGAATCCCAGTCATAACTGCTGTCGGAATCTGAATCAGAAGTATAATGCTCGTCATAGTAACTGCTGTCCTCAAATTCTGTAAAATTAGAAGTCCATTCGTTATCATCATTATAGTTGAACTGATAGTCAGTTTTATTTGCTAAGACGTCGTCCGGAATCGAGGATTTACTGACTTTTTCATAATCGCCACCGTAACCGTAGTCTTCGTACTCATACCAGCTATGGCGTGTGTTGGCGTAAATGGTATCGTTATAGCGATAATAGCTGACATTGTAATAAGCGTGGAGCGGTGCAAATAATAAACAGAAAGAAATGACATAAATCACAACATAAGTCAGTAAAAATGCGCGGCCGGACGACTTTTCTCCAATTACGTTATCATGAAATTTTTGCAGGAGAGGAACACGGCCACCAAATTTACCTGCCAGAATTAAACTTGTGATTGTCAGTCCGATTGCAAGAAAAACGGACCAGAACAGGGAAGCTCCGAATCCCTTGGCAAGCATATCGATAATGGCAATGGAGATCAGCCCCACAAAGCCGGCAAAAAAGATCGCAAAAGTGATGAGTATGTTTTTATGCTTTTCTTTCTTCTGCTCCCGCGTGAGTGTCTGCTGTTGCTTTCTTGTCTGGTTATTTGCCTTCTGATTTAAAATCTCAGATTTTAATTTCAGATAAAGTTCATTGACAGCATAAGCTTCATCCGTACCCTGATAGCGGATGGCGCGTTCGCCGTTTGCCTTGTTTTTGTATACAATGAACTGGTCGCCATCCTGATAAATACCAAATGCTTTTGGTTTCTTATAATTGATGCCAATAAAAAATCTTGTTGTCTCATACGGCGGCAGGTGTCTGTCCTGATACCACTGCTGTAATTCGGCAATTGTTTTTGGTGTTTTGTCGGCGGTTCGTTTGACGGCATTGTTTGTTGTCCCGCAAAATGGACATTTATCTGCAGTTTCTTCAATCATGGAACCACAGTATCCGCATTTTATCTGCATTTTCATTTCCTCCCCGGAAGTGGTGTGTTAGTCAGAATAGATTCTGTTTTACCACTTCTATATTATAGGGTAATGATTTAGTACTTTTATATTATTACAGTATAGATTATATTATGACATTTCTTTTTGACAGAATCAATAGAAAAAAGTGTTACTTCCGGGTGAGCAGTAACGCTTGCATTTCCGGTATAAAGCAGATATAATTTCTACATCAGAATAAAAATGTTTCATCAACAAAAACTATACGATGGGGTATATCAGATTTGGTATACCCTGTTTTTTGCTTCGCAAAACAAGGAGACCAAATCCTCTGCTCACCAGAGGGTCAAATTTCACAAAGTGAAATAACATTTTGCTTCGCAAAACAAGGAGGATTATGAATTTATTAGATATTATTGGACCGGTCATGGTTGGACCGTCCAGCTCCCATACAGCGGGAGCAGTAAAAATCGGACGAGTCTGTCACAAACTGCTTGCAGAAAAAGTGGTAAGGGCAGATATCTTTTTTCACGGATCATTTCTGGCAACAGGAAAAGGACATGGAACGGATAAGGCGGTTGTGGCAGGACTTCTGGGAATGCAGGTGGATGACCCGGCGATTCCGCACAGCTTTGAGATCGCAGAGCGTGAGGGATTGCAGTTCACACTGTCCGGGATCGATCTTGGGGATGTGCATCCAAACTCTGTCAAACTGGAACTTACAGGCGAATCAGGAAGAACGCTGGAGGTAATCGCGGCATCTATCGGAGGCGGACGTATTGAAATCTGTGAGATCGATGGTCTGACAGCAAATTTCAGTGGAGATTATCCGACACTGATCGTGCATAATATTGACCAGCCGGGGCATGTTACAGAGGTAACATCCATGCTTGCCCACAAATCGGTTAACATCGCAACGATGCAGTTATACCGTGCAAGCCGCGGTGGAAATGCAGTTATGGTCATCGAGTGCGATCAGGAAATTCCGGCGGATGCACTCAAGTGGTTAGAACGGATGGAAGGAATTTTAAAAGTAACATATCTGAGTTTACTGTAGGGAGAGAAAAATGTATAAGTCCTTAGAAGAAATATGCGAAATGACAACAAAAGAAGGAAAGCCCTTCTGGAAAATCGTGCAGGAAGATGATTGCAGGGAGCAGGGAATCAGCGAGGGAGAAGCCTTTGAGCAGATGCGGGGCATGTATCAGGCAATGCGTGAGGCAGATGACAATTATGATGGAAAGCTGAAGTCTGCAAGCGGTCTGGTGGGAACAGACGGGGAAAAAATGCATGCAGCAAGAGAAGCAGGAACTTTGCTCTGTGGAAAATTTATTGGAAAAGTGATGGAAAAAGCTTTAAAGACAGGTGAATCCAATGCCTGCATGAAACGGATCGTTGCGGCACCGACTGCGGGCTCCTGCGGTGTTGTTCCGGCAGTTTTTCTCACATTAGAAGAGGAAAAACATTTTTCCGAAGAAAAAATGGTGGAAGCCCTTTATGTGGCAGCAGGAATCGGCGGCGTGATCGCAAACAGGGCGTTTCTCGCCGGGGCAGCCGGAGGTTGTCAGGCTGAGATCGGCTCGGCTTCGGCGATGGCGGCTGGAGGAGTGGCATACCTTATGGGTGGAGATGCCGAGCAGATTTCCCATGCGGCAGCCCTGGCATTGAAAAATCTGCTTGGACTTGCCTGTGATCCCGTGGCAGGTCTGGTCGAAGTGCCATGTGTGAAACGCAATGTGATGGGAGCGGTCAATGCAATGACTTCGTCGGATATGGTCATGGCTGGAATCACAAGTAAAATCCCGCCGGATGAAGTGATAGATGCAATGCGTGCGATTGGACGCAGCATGAGCGAGGATATCCGCGAAACTGGAAAAGGAGGGCTTGCCGGAACTCCGACCGGAGTTGCAATCCGGGAACGAATGGCTGGGACATTATAACCGGAGTTTCACTTACCGTAGAGCAGCAGATTTTGTGGTGCTTTCTTAGGGTGTGAAGGGCAGATATAAGCGCCCTTTCGCAAGTCAGAATTTTATATGTAAGGAAAAAGAAA
>ERZ773134.2837-NODE-2837-length-11772-cov-4.090040_pt1 | contig 11772 bp, 12 predicted proteins | sample MGYA00580856_ERZ773134 | MGnify/ENA primary metagenome ERZ773134 (study PRJEB29015, sample SAMEA2737823) | human gut metagenome | biome: human gut; feature: human-associated habitat; material: faeces | place: China | collected 2012 ... | reverse complement strand
TTCACACTCTGATGGGCTGGATTAAGATGCATTATTTTAGAGGATTGCTATAAAACCATTTTCAAATGCATTCATTTGTATAATATACGTAATTGTTTTTCTGTCTTGTACTTTCTCCGTCTTCTGCGTATAACAGAAACAGAAAATTTTACAGAAATTTTTCATTAGCGCGCATGTGTATTTTACAAACTGTTTCTATAATAGTAATCAAAGAATTGAAAGAGAAAAGAGGAATCATTATGTATCAGACATTATGGAATTCTATTAATAAACAGGTAAAAAACTCACATGCTTCCGCAGCTTTTCTGGCTGTTTCACTTATGGGCTGGACAACGATCGGTCTTCTGGCAGGATTTTTGATCTGCATGATCGGCGGTATGTCCTTCGTTACAAAGGTAACTGTTGTCCTTTGCAGTGGCGGGTATACAGGATTGATCTTTGGTTTCTTTGGCGGTATTTTATATCTGTACAGATCAGAACCCCGCCATTTGGCTGCTGCCACCCCTTCACAGGTATTTCCACAACAGTTACAAAAAGATGGTGAACCGGACTGAATTCACCATCTTTTTCTCTTTATCTTCTGTTATTAATAACCTCTCTCGCCATATCTGCAAGTTCTCCGGCAGATAATTTTCCATCTATTTGCAGCAAATCATACTGGATGCCATCTTTATTCCAGTTAACGCTTTGAACCTGACTGACTTCAATCTGAGAAGCACTGTCATCGTAACTGAATACAACTTTTCCACTGGACTGGTCTTTTTTATCTTGTTCTGTCAATTCGTAATCATCGGATACCACTTTATTTATATAATGTACATAATACAAATTTGTTCCATTTACAGTGGCAATAATATCACCTGACGGAGTAAGTTTTGAGTTAAATTTCTGCTGTGCAAACGATACAACATCTCCATTCTTCTGATAATCAAAGGACACAGATTTAAAATTCTCAATTACATTTGCATTGCTATCCTTAAAACTGTTTTTTATAATATTGCCCTTTTTGAAGCAGTACCCGTTCTCAAAGGTATCAATCAATACCGGTCTATACCCAATATCCTTTGTAATCTGTTCTGACGTTGGAAGAGATGTATAATCAGCACGTGATGCAGATGAACCTGTCCACATTGAAATCTTTCCTGTTGCTGCCATAGCCGTAACTCCAATTGTAAGTGTTGCAGCTATCAACAAAGGTAATATTTTCTTTTTTGATCTCATAGTCGTTTGCTTCCTTTCTGTATCTGCGAAGTCAAGTTTTGCATAAACTCTCTGTCTGATATTCTCTGTATCAATATCAAGAGCATTGCAGGAAGTATCTGCCTGTTTTTGTATTCCCAATTCTTTAAGCAAATTTTTTCTTCTCATAATTTTTCCTCCGCATCCGATAACATTTTTCTGAGTTTTCTTTTTCCTCTTGAAAGTCTGGTCTTAACTGTAGAAATATTAAGTCCCATTGCTTTTGAAATATCCTTGATTTTTTCATCAAATTTATACCGCCTTACAAAAATCTCGCTGTCAGGTTCGCCAAGGCTCATAACTGTTTCCCATACATAATTATTGTGAAAATTCTCTTCAATGAAATTTTTGCCATCTGACAGTTCAATATCTTCAAGAGATGTATGATCCATCTTTCTGTTTATCCGTTTCAGAGCAAAATTCCGGGCAACAACAGCAAGATATGACCGTAATGTACCTTTCTGCAAATCTATCCTCCCGGTATTCTTCCAAAGTACAACAAACACATCTGCCACAATTTCTTCAATATCCTCTTTCGGCAGTGAATTGCCGGTCATATGATACAAAACAGTACTCAAATACGGCGTATAAATTCGGATTGCTTCATCTATTGAATTTTTTTCTCTGTTCCTGAGACGCTGCAAAAGTTCTTCTTCATCTGTCATATCAATCCTACTTTCTTTTTAATATTTTCAAAAATTAAAAGCTTTTAACCTTTACATTCTTATATATCCTGTCAAAGAGCAAAAAGTTTCATTTTTGGAAAATTACGATATTGATACACCACTTTACAACTTTTTCATAAAAAAATATCGTACAGGACTTTCTGATGTATAATGAATTTGGCATAAAATATTACAAAGGAAAGTGAACCTGTACGGCAAAAACATTATACAGCGAAAAAACACTGATAGGCAGACTTCAGCAATATTTTTTGATCTATTTTGAAACTTTTTCTGTTCCGACAGCAGATACCTTATTTCTGCTGATATTATCTATACTGAGCCGCACACAACGGTTCCAACTATCTGAATGGACACTGCTTTGTGAGTGTCATGCTCTGCGTACCTGTCTGGAATGGGGATAAAGTATCTCATCTTTCATTGCACATATACAGAGAAACTGGGTGAGAAAACAGTAAAAGCATATCGGATTGATCTTAAGCAGTATTTTGTTTTTGTTGTCTGTGAAGAGCAAGACAAAGAGAAACTTGAGGAATATATTACGGAATTACATAAAAAATACAAACACAAACAGAACAGAGATTAAAAAAGTGGATATTTCGTTGGCAATGGAAGAGGCAACGGAAAAAATACTTTTATGAGAACCGATTTCCTTTCCGATGCATCTAATTAGTGTAAAAGTAAACATGAGTGGTAATCCAGCTGGACAAAAGGAGAAGACAAAGTTATGACAAAAGATGTATTTATTAAGGAGGTTCGGGATGCAGAAGCCATGCTGTATCATATATCAAAGTCCATTCTGAAGAATGACTCTGATTGTGGGGATGCTGTGCAGGAAACAATTCTTAAGGCATATGAAAAACTTTCCACTTTAAAGAAAGAAAAATATTTCCGAACATGGATCACAAGGATATTGATCAATGAATGCAAAGGGATTCTTCGGAAAAGAAAAAATGTTATTCCATATGAAGAATATATGGACAATATGAGGCTGACTGAGGAGGACAGATACAGTCATCTGTATATGGCGATTATGGAACTTCCGGAGGATCTGAGGATTTTGGTAACATTGTATTATTTAGAAGGATTCTCACAGAAAGAGATCAGTGAGGCTCTGGATATTCCGGAAGGAACGATCAAAAGCAGACTTTCACGTGCAAGAGAGTTTTTGAAGGTGCAGTTATCCGAAGAAGAGAAAAGACCGGCAACTGGGAAAAACAGCAAGCAATTAAAGAGAATAACAGGAAAGGGGAAAATGTCATGTTAGAGAAGAAATGGAATAATATCGCACCGGAAGTACCACAGGATTTTCATAATAAATTTGAAGATACACTAAAACAGATTGAACAGGCGGATTCAGTTGATAAAAAATACAAAAGAAAAAAAATCAGTGGACGATTATTGATTGCAGCAGCAGTAATCTGTACTGGTATGGCTGTCACTGTGGCTGCAAAAGAGTTCTTTAAATGGAATGACCATTTGTTAAAAAGACTGGAACCCTCTGAGGAACAGCAGGAAACGATGCAGGAATCAAACTATATTCAGAATATAGACCAGTCTGTAACACAAAATGGTGTGACGGTTACCCTGACAGATTCTATTCAGGATCAGGGATTCCTGTATGCTTTTTTTGAAGTGAAAACAGAGGACAGTATTTCTATGACTGATCATACTTCTTTTGAGGAGATGACACATTTTAAGATCGATGGAAAAGAAGTATATGCAGTGGACGATAACAGATTTGGAAGTTTCAATACTGGGGTAGGACAGGATGTGTTACTGAAAACAGATCAAAATTCTGCACATCTTAAATATTTTAACGCCTGTATATCTTATGACGGTGATTATGATCTGAGTAATAAAACAGTAGAAATCACATTAAAGAATCTTACGGAGGAAGGAGATTATGATACGACTGTTATTACAGATGGAACATGGGATTTTAAATGGACTCTGGGTGCAGTAAAGCCTCCGACAACTCTGGAAGTGAACCGGAAATGTGATTTTGGAGGTTATGAAATCACAGTGAAAAAAATGGAAGTAACGCCCCTTTTATGGTCATTATATCTTGATTATGATGAAGCTATGAAGGTGTATGAAGATGAAAAAAACAAATTTGAGTACGCAGGTACGGACTATGGCATGGATCTTTATGCCAGAACTAGTATTGACCAGGTGCGTTATAAAGATGGAACGGTTTTAACACTTGATAGGACCATGGGAGGCATCGCTGGCGGTGGAGAAAAACAGGATAAGGAAAATGGTGTCATGATCATCAGAAACAGCTTCCCGCAACTGGTTGATGTAGATAACCTGCAGGCGGTACATTTTGGGAACATTGACCAGTGGCTTGAAGTGCGGGAATAAAAGTTTTTTCGGTGATACAGAAAAATCCTCCCATAATTAGATAATGAGAAAATACAAAAAGAACCGATACAAGGTCTTTGCAAGACTGATATCGGTTCTTTTTGGCTAAGTCTGCCAAGCCCATTACCTTTAGGTGATGGGTAGTTGACTAAATATAGGCAACCGTACAGTCGGAAAAATGACTCTGTAACAAAAGACCGTTTTTCCGGCTTTTCATTTTATCAGCAGTGAGGCATTCATACCGTTTGAAAATCTGTGAGATCTGAGTCATTGGGGTATGTCATGACGGGTAATCAAATATATGACATAGATTCTGCAATTGTAGAAAATGGGATTGACTTTCTAAGTCTACAGATGTAGAATTAGAGATGATTTCTACAAAAGTAGAAAAAGAAGGGAGAACACAAGCTGAGGCGCAGACTCACAGACCATTATGATTACGATGTGACCATGTGGGATTCACTTGTGATAAAAAAGTTGCTGCAGCGTATAAACTACATCAAATAGATACGGAGGATAAAATGTGCGGAATCTGTGGATTTACAGGTTACAGACAGGATCAGAAGACAGTAATTGAAAGGATGATGAAAGCCATTGAGCATAGGGGCCCGGATAGTGAGGGCTCTTTTTGCAGGGAGAAGATTACGCTGGGCTTTCGAAGACTTAGTATTATTGATTTAGAAGATGGGCAGCAGCCTATGGAAAGTGCGGACGGAAACCTTCATATTGTTTTTAATGGAGAAATCTATGATTATAAGGAACTGCGGGCAGAACTTGAGGCTTTCGGCATTTCTTTCTGTACCCATTCTGACACGGAGGTTCTGATAAATACTATTCAGCTGTATGGGGAGAAGGCACTGAATAAGCTCAGGGGAATGTTTGGGTTTGCTGTATGGAATGAACAGGAGCAGAGTTTGATGCTTGCAAGGGATTTCTTCGGAATTAAGCCTGTGTACTATGCCGAAATAGATGGACACTTTGTATTTGCTTCTGAAATTAAGAGTATCCTTGCATTTCCAGGCTATGAAAGGAAAGTAAATCAGAAGGCACTGGAGCAGTATTTGTCATTTCAATATTCCCCTCTGGAAGAAACTTTTTTCAGGGGGATTTATAAGCTTATGCCAGGTCATATGCTTTTATATAAAAACGGAAACTATGAGATAAAGACTTATTTCAAAACAAAGCTTGCACCAGGCCAATGGGACCGTAAGACGAATATGGAGCAGCTGCGGAATGAGCTTGCAGAGAATTTAAAGGATTCAGTGGAGCACCATATGTTAAGTGATGTGGAAGTCGGCGCGTTTTTATCCGGGGGAGTGGATTCCGGTTATCTGGCTTCTTCCTCTGGTGCAGATCAGGCATTTACAGTGGGATTCGATGAGGGAGACCGATATAGTGAAGTAAACAAAGCTGCCAAAGTGGCAGAAAAAGCAGGTTTGAAACACCATGTGAAAATCATATCCAAGCAGGAATTCTGGGATGCCCTTCCAGATGTTATGTATCATATGGATGAGCCCCTTGGGGATGCTTCCGCCGTTGCACTCTATTTTCTCTCAAAAGAGGCTGCAGGTCATGTCAAGGTTGTTCTTTCCGGAGAAGGAGCAGACGAGCTTTTCGGTGGATATAATATTTACAGAGAACCGGAATCACTGAAAAAAATTGACTGGATTCCATTTGGTGTCAGACGTGTAATTGGAAAACTGGCTGCAAAGCTGCCGGATGTGAAGGGACGGGATTTCCTTATCCGTGCAGGAATGAACGTGGAAGAACGTTTCATCGGAAATGCATATATTTACCGTGAAAAAGAGAAAGCGCAGATTTTGAAAAATAAAGTAACAGGACCTTCCACACAGGAATATTTAAGACCATTTTTTGAAGAACTTGAGTCAGAAAACAGAGGATCACTTCAAGACATGGAAAAAATGCAGTCTGTAGATCTGAGATACTGGCTTCCTGGCGATATTTTGCAGAAGGCAGATAAAATGAGCATGGCACATTCATTGGAAGTTAGGGTACCATTTCTGGATAAAGAAGTTTTTGACTTTGCAGCAAAGCTTCCGAAAGAAGCCAAGATTGCAGCGGGTACAACCAAATATATTTTCCGTAAAGCTGTTTCCCAATTCATACCACAGGAAACCGATGAACGTAAGAAACTTGGTTTTCCAATTCCAATCCGTGTGTGGCTGCGGCAGGATGACTGGTATCAGATGGTAAAGGAGTTATTTACCTCGAAAGAAGCAGAAGAGTTTTTTCATACAGATAAGCTTCTTTTACTTCTGAAAGAGCACAAAGAGAAAAAGGCAGATAACAGCCGTAAAATCTGGACAGTTTTGACATTCCTTATCTGGTATGATAGATTTTTTGCTACATGTTCGAAGTGAGAGAGTTGGTTATGAGACGGTAAAAATATAAATATACGAAAAATCCGTTGACAATGGTATTTGGGATTTTTATGATAAAACTCTATTTGTTTGTATAGAAACTTTCGGATTATTGGAGGAAGAGTTTAAGGAGTATGTGGGTGGAAATCTGAAAGATTTTACGGTTTTGGATGCTTTCGACTCATTGTTCTTAAATGGAAAGGCAAATCAGGAAGCGCAATTTCAGCAGTTTGCTTCCTTGGAAATCCACAATTGCAGTCTGTGGCATCTAGTAAAGGAGTTATATTACTATCCTGTATATTTGTTGGATTTATTCTTTTGTTACTTTACAGAGAAACATTTGTTCATCTTAGCATAATTTACAGAAGAGAAAAATATAGTGCAGGTAGTAGTGTAAGAAATGTGATCGAACCAAAAGACCTTGGGATGCAGTCCGATTGTGACGATGCATGTAACTGGGATGATAAGGAGAATATTTATGATTGAAGCTGTAGCAGTACTTCTTTTTTTTATAGTTGCAGGGACTCTATGGGGGATAATAGAAACTTTTAAATATAGGAAATTTTTTCAAAAGACTGTGAAAACGGACAAATCTCCACTATTAAAGCGTACCGAATAAAGCGACGTGGATCCTGGCGGATTTTTGGTGACCGTATTCTAGATGAAAAATCGTTTCTGGTAATGAGGGAAAAGGAGTCAAAGTTAAAAATTCATTAATTCAATAGCGGGGTATTTTAAATGGCTGAACAAAATGTTTTTAATCTGATGCAAAACGATGAGATTGGGCTGTTGTGGAAAAAGATATATCAATTACATCAAAAAACCAAAATTTATCTACTTACAGCCGAAGAAATATCAGAAAATGGGGATGCATTGATTCAGCCATTAAAAGAGCACCGGGATGCATATGATCATATTGTAAGGATTTTTGCAAGCACAACCAAAAAAGTGCCGGAAGGATACGATTACTATTCTTATATCAAAGGAAACCTTGAGAAAGCATATGGACATGAGTATCGTGCTTTTTTTGATACGGCAGACTGGCTTGCATACAATCTGCGGCATAATTTAAGAGAGCGCATAAATGCGATTCCATATAATAAAAGAAATCAATTAATCCCAAATCGCAAAGAAACAATCAAATTATTGAACCAATACCCATTTGAAATTTCTAATCTACGAAATGACAAGGATATAGTAAAAGAGTCTGACTCGGATGAGACAATAAAAGAATATGAAAATTTGCTTAGGCAATTAATAAAGTTATATAAAGAAATTGATTCAATTTGATGTTGATACTAAAACAATTAATAGACTGATTGATCGTCGAAAGGTATCTGTTTGTCCATATCAGTGATATGTTACTCCATAAGGATAGTTCAGGAATATGTAGAATATTACACTTGCAAAAAAAATCTGAGTGCAGAAGTGGCAGACCTTTTTTACAAGTGTAATACGGTTTTGCTTTCAAGAGCGACTCAACGACTTGAATAATTGTGCGTCACATTCTCGTTATTTCAGTGATGAGTTAGACGTGCAAATCTTTTCTAAAAAATACAAATAGAGGGAGTTTTATTGGACTAAATATTTTATAACAGCAGTTGCAGCCGGTATCTCATGATATATAAAATGAGAATATCGGCTGCTTTTCATTACTTTTACCCCTAAAAGGTAATCTTCTGAAAATCAAAACTGTAGTTTGGATCTCAACTGAAAAAATTTAAATTTTTTTGTTACCATCCACTATTTTTTACGATATATAATATGAATGGAAATATTTTTATTCAAAAAGGCGCCTTATCTGTTGCTGGTCAGATTATGGACAGTGACTTTTATCTTAAAGAAACCCGGAGGACAACCTGTAAATGAATGATGATGAAATTATAAACCTGTTTTTGAAAAGAGATGAGAATGGAATTATAGAATTGAGTACTAAGTATCATCCCTATTGCTACAAGATTGCCTGGAATTTATTGGCGAATAGAGAAGATGCCGAGGAATGTCTGAATGATACCTGGTTTTCGGTATGGTCACAGATTCCTCCTACGCATCCTCCTGTATTGGCACATTTTTGCGGTCGGATTACAAGAAATCTTAGTATTGACCGTTTGAGAAAAAAGTTTGCAGGCAAGCGCCCGGATGTTCATATGGCAGATGTTATGGATGAAATGGAGCAGCTAAATGTAACTTATACAGTGGAAGAACAGCTGGCAGAAAAAGAACTGATGGAAACCATAAATCGTTTTTTGGAAGAAATGTCTCCAAGGGACAGAAATATTTTTGTACGAAGATACTGGTTTTTAGATCCTGTTTCTGCAATATCCAAAAGACATCATATGTCAGCGGGAAGCGTGAAAATGAATTTATACAGAAACCGGAAAAAGCTGTTGAAACTGTTGGAAAAAGAAAGAGGACGTATATGAAAAAATTTGATTTTTCAAAAGAATTTGGTAATATTGATCCGAAATATATAGAGGAAGCAGAGCGGGAATGGAGTGAAAAAAGGGAAAACCGGAGACCAAAAGGGTGGAGCAAAGCAGCAGCTGCCTGTGTGATCGTCACCTTGGGTTCTGTTATCTTTTCTAATCCACATATCCAGGCTGCAATAAAAAATATTACATTGTCCATAGGAGAAACCCTTGGTTTCCCAAAAGGTATTGAATCTTATACGGAAGTGTTGAATACCTCTAAGGAAGACAAAGGAATTACTGTAACATTAAAAGAAGTTGTTCTGGATAAGGGGGTTCTGTTAACAAAGGTGCATGCAGAAAAAACATCTTCCGGGCAAAAGGGCACGGATGATATCCAGGATGCCTGGACCTTTGCCAATACACAGCTTGACATTGATTATCAGAAAACTACAATAAATGGACAGAAAATTGAAGAATACGAAAGCGGACACTATCTGCCATATTCGGACGAAGATTTGCTAAATACTGGACTGGATGAAAATGTCTATGATGCTGTTCTGGAATCTCGATTTTCCCTTGATGGTGATTTGGGAGAAAATCCGGAAGTACATTTGGTACTCGGCGCCTATCAAAATGAAAATCTTGGCGAAGATTATTTTGCAGAGTTTGAGTTTGATTTTTCTATTCACCATGAGGAGCTTATGAAACAGACAGTTCATAAAAAGCTGGAAGATGTTTCTGTTAAAACAGAAGAAGGAACCGTAAAATTAACAGACTTTTCCATGAATAAACTGCAAAGTATAATTAAGGCAGAAATTCCGGAAGAACTTGAGGAAAAGCTGTATAATGGTAATGAGATGATGCTTATGGGGACAGACAGTAAAGGAAATCAGGTACAGTATGAACTGCGCAGTAATTCGGCAGATGGTAAATCTCAATGGAGTTTTAAAACCAGTTTCTGGGGTATGTATCAGCTGGATTCTGACGGCCCGGTTCTTTTGCTCCCGGATATTGACAGCGATTATCTGGAATTACAGCTTTATACCAGAGAACCTTACATGGCTGCTGCAGACACTGTCTGGGTTGATGACGATTTTGTAGAAATTGGTGAGACTACAGAAGAGGTAGAAGAGGTTCCGGAGGATACCTTGGAGGAAAAAAATCCGTCAGATGCAGAGGATCAGGTTGAAACTCAAATTATCGGAGGGGCAGATGCTCCCACAGAAGTAAGGCTTCAAGACGATACAGACCAGAAAGAAAATACCGACGCAGCAGATAAAACGGACGAAGATTACGGAACCGAAGAAAGCACATATTATGATGGAGCTACAGGTGAAATCACTGCAGAATCCGGTTGGACACCTGTCGGGGATAAAATAAGGATTCAGATTAGGTAGAGAAACGTGAATCTGTTTTCAAAAATCCTATGTCAAAGAAGCTTTGCATACCTGTTTTTTCACTGTAAAAGGTAAATTGCTTTTCATTTGGCAGAAATTTTTATATAATCCAGGTGAGAAAGCAAAACCGATTGGAAGAACAGGAGCAGAGCAATATGAACATTGGAACGCAGATATTAAAAATACGAAAAGAAAAGGGACTGACCCAGGAGGAATTTGGAAAAATATTTCATGTTACCAGACAGACTGTGTCTAATTGGGAAAATGAAAAGAGCTATCCGGATCTGCAGATTCTCATAGACATCAGCAACCGTTTTGATATTTCTCTCGATGTCTTAATAAAGGAAGATGTCAAAATGGTAAAAACCATGGATAAAGAAAGAGTGCTTGGATCATTGAAACGGGAAAAGTCTGTTATTGACTTTTTTACAGGTGCAGGAACTGGAATTGTAATTAGCTGCCTGTTTTCAGCCGATACAATGGCCAGAACGATTACCATTGTATTAGGCGTGGTCATGATCGGAATTGGATGGTATCGCGAAGCAAAATATGACAAAAGATTGTTCAGATATATGAATGATGAAGAACAGTGAGGTGGAGAATATGAAAATCTGGCGTGAACTGTTAGGCTATGTGAAATTGATTGTAATAGTAGTGGCAATTACCCTGGTTATCAATAATGTTGTTTTGATTAACGCAAAAATCCCTTCACCCTCCATGGAAAAAACACTTATGGTGAAAGACCGCCTTTTCGGCTTTCGGCTTGCGTATGGAATCAATCTTAATCTGTTCGGTTATGAAATTTCTGAAAAGTTCAAGGACCCGGAGCGATTTGATATTGTAATATTCAAATACCCAGATGATGAAAGCCGTCTTTTTATCAAAAGAGTGATCGGACTGCCGGGAGAAGTAGTGGAAATTAAGGATGGGAAAGTTTACATTGATGGTTCACCCACTCCATTGGATGACTCTTTCATTCCGGAGAAAATGATCGGAAGTTATGGTCCATATACAGTTCCGGAAAACTGTTATTTCATGCTTGGTGACAACCGGAATGATTCGAAGGATTCACGTTCATGGAAAAATAAATTCGTGCGATTTGACCAGATTGTGGGGAAAGCTGTTGTAAGATACTATCCATCTTTCAAGTGGTTAGGATAATAAGAAACGCGAATATCAGTGGCTTATTAAGCACTGGAATATTCGCGTTTTTTATTTGATAATGGAAGTCGATTTTTGTCCTGTCTTGTGTATCCCAAAAGTGCCTGTTTTACAGGCTTTCCGGGGCATCAGT
>ERZ773134.2834-NODE-2834-length-11788-cov-32.122816_pt1 | contig 11788 bp, 15 predicted proteins | sample MGYA00580856_ERZ773134 | MGnify/ENA primary metagenome ERZ773134 (study PRJEB29015, sample SAMEA2737823) | human gut metagenome | biome: human gut; feature: human-associated habitat; material: faeces | place: China | collected 2012 ... | reverse complement strand
TCTGCTGTGCCTGTTGTGCTTGTATCTGCCGCCATGCTTCCGGGCTGTAAAACTCCTGCACATAGGATTCGCAGGTGTCAGGGTTCAGCCGCTTGCAGTAGATCACGCCGCTGCGCAAGTCTGGGCAGTAGGTCGGTCTGCCGTGCAGGTCGGGCGGTATTGCCAAAAATTCTTCTCTGCTGGAAACAGGTCTGCCCAGCAGCCAACCGCCGTCCTGTACTGACTGCTGAACAGGCTGCTGCCCATTCATCGGCTGCGGACGCTGCTGCTGTGCCTGCTGCATCTGCGTGTTCGGCAGGGGAGTGGCAAGACCAACCGTGCCCATACCGCCGTAAGGATTGATAGGCTGCTGTGGAACATAGGACGTTCCGGGTGTCTGGTAATAGCTCATAGTACATCCCTCCTATTGCGCTCAGTGTACCGCACTGGCAAAAAACGAGAGGCAACGAGCGACCAACGAAGGACAAAAATGCTCTATTTTGCCAAAAGAAAAAAAGTGCTCATTGAGCGCAAATTTTTACAAAAAGGCTTGACTTTTGCGCTCAATGAGCGTATAATAAAGACAGTGAAAGACACCAACACACAACAACATGGAGGTACAAAATTATGAGAAACGCTATTGAAATCGCCGCTGACATCCGCAAGTCCGATGTCTGGGATTACGAGCTGTGCACCGAGCTGTGCAAGGCAGCTGACATGGAAGAAGAGTGGGAAGCTGCATCCGCTGGCGATTACGACTGGAACGACCCGAATCGCGGCCCCTCGTTTGAAGAAGTCGTTGAAGCCGCCGCCGAAAAACTGGGCGTTGAGATCTACTAAATAAAAAAGCCCCGTCAAGTGCAGCGAACACCTGACGGGGCTTTTGTGAAAGACGTACCATGGAGGTACACGAACATATTATCATGCGAAAGAAAGGAAGTCAACGATGTATAGCAAAGCAGAACTTTTTGGCATGGCTGCCAAGCAGCCGAAAGAAGTTTTTCTCGGTAACGTCACCCTCAGCATCCCGGACGATTCCGATGGCTGCGCCGATCTGGACGACGAGACCGCCCGCCTGTCCCATCTCTGGGACGTCTCCCGCATGAGCGTGCGGGAGATGGTGGTGGCATCCGGCATCAGCCAGACCGCCTTTGCAAAGGGTGCGGGCATCCCGCGCCGCACGGTGCAGGGGTGGTGTTTGGGCGAGCGCGACTGCCCGGAATACGTCCGCTTCCTGCTGGCCGAGCACTATGGGCTGATCTGAGGAGAATGTTATGGCAGAAGATTTGACTGGAAAGCATTTTGGAAAGTGGACGGTGCTTGCGCCGTCTGAAAAGCCGCACTACTACACATGCCAGTGTGAGTGCGGAGTGGTAAAAGACGTGTATGACAGCTCCCTGCGTCTTGGCAAAAGCCGAAGCTGTCTGTCTTGCGCGAATCGAGGGCAAAAGCCAGCCATGACGGAGACGGCTTTACGAAAGGCGAAGAAAAAAGAAGGACAGATTATTAACGGATGGAAAGTATTGGAAGTTTTGCCCGAAAAGAGGTCAGGCTGCTTTCTGTGCCGTGCTATTTGCCCGAAATGTGGGAAGGAAACCGCCGTAAAGATCACAAGGCTTTCTCGAATCCAGCATTGCGCAGATTGCAACAGGGACATTGGAGAGAAAACCGGGGCAATTCACAGCACAGCTTACGCGGGTGGCTCTTCCCTTATGTCGATTCGCACAAGGGCGGTCGGAGGCCATATCAATAAAAATTCCACTTCTGGCGCAAATGGCGTGTGTAAAGACTGCCACGGTCGATGGCGTGCATATATCAATTTCCAACGCAAGCAATATCATCTCGGCAGCTATGACACGGTCGAGGAAGCCGTTGCGGCCCGCAAAGAGGCCGAAGAACTGATCTACGCCCCGTACCTTAAAGAACATGAAGGATGGGAAGAAGAACTTTCCAGCAGGCTTGAGGAATTGAAGAAAAAGTAAAAAAATCCCCCGATGCTCCAAACGGAACACCGGGGGTTGAAAAAAAGAGACCAGCGGGTAAACGTTCTTCCGCTGGTCTCTTGCATACATTCATGATGGATGTGTATGCGCTATCCACCATCTCGTATGATTAGTATATCACACATTCAGCATTTTTTCAATGCTTTTCAGTCGGTAGCCTATCGCCGTCCGGCTGTAATGTGTCTGTGCCGCAATGTCCGGCAGCGGAAGCCGCTCGACGTACCGCAGTAAGGCTATCTTACGGTCTACCCTCCCAAGCGGTGCTCTTTTGATGGCGGCGGTCATCTGCTGTCGGTCAAGCCCTTGCAGCGCAGGAGGCAGCACTACACGAGCCGCCGCCACAGGCAGCACCGAGCCAGAAGGGCTGCGGGAGCTGTCCGGCGTTGCGCACCATATTGCCAAGCACGGCAAAATGGTGACGTTTTGTCACCAATTTCGTGATGTCACGAAATTGTTCTTGTGCGGCGAACATCCCGGTGACGTCACCGAGATGGCGGTATGTAGTGCTTGCCATGATATCCTCCTTACAGTGTGATTTCCTCAGCGTCAGCCGCTTCCTCCGCGTCCAGCGCGTCATAGTACGCCTGTGCCAGCTGCTCCACCTCTGCGATGTCATCTGCGGTCAGCAGTCCGTTGTCGTAGTGCATATATGCTTTATCCAGCCAGAACGCAACATCGCGGCCAGCGGCGATTTCCCGCTTGATGGAGCGCAGGGTCAGGTCATGGCGAGATCTGCTTTTGATTGCCATATGTATGTACCTCCTTATGTGTCGGTCATTGATGCCACAGCATCCTCAAGGTCAGTAATTCGTTTGATGGGGTCAGCCCTGCCGGTCACCATCACGCTGTCTGCATCGGTCAGCACGGTGTTCACGCCGGGGAGGGCGGGGATAGGCTGCGCTCCTGTGGCGGTGATGGGGACGGGGCTGGCCAGCTTGTAGCATACGGTGAGAGGATGCTCTGATAAATACGCATTAACTCCGGCAACGTTGAAAGACGAAAGCCGCGTTTTTGAGATTTTGATATAAATCTGCGTCTGATTAGTATAAAATGATTCTTTATCTTCTACATAAGATACATATTCTCCGAGCCAGTTGCTAATAGCTGAGCCAGATTTTGCAGTGACAGACTTTTGCAACAACGTGGCTGCGCACCGCACCACAGAAGTAAGTTCGTCTATTGATGCAATTCTGCTTATAGTTTCCGTGCCCCACGTCTCCTGCCCATCTCCCGTCACAGCATCCACCGTCCCGCCGTAGATGGTGGAGGGCAGGGTCAGGGTGGCAGTTTGGCCGGTGTAAGGGGTGTAGGTGGTAGGTTCATCACCTGTATAGTACATCAATCTAAACTGTACATCTACAGATGTATTTGGTAATAGTGGAGATTGCAATACAATTGACTTATCCTTTTGAATGGGAGTTATGGCATTTATAACACCTTTCACGACAAACCATTTTGCCTTATACTCTTTGGTCAATATCACTTGGTTTGTAAATAAAATTCTGAAGGTAGCCCGTGGGTTGTCCTTATTCACTTTTGGTATACCAAATACCCTTATAAGTCCAGTATCATCGACAGTTACAGTAAGGCCATACGCTGCGCTAGGTGTTGCAGTTCTGCATTGTGCAACATCCAATAAATTTTCCCCGCACCGCTCGACCTTCACGCTATCCCGCCCGGAAATAGGCCGGATGTTGTCCGGACTTGGGTCACCGCTGCCCTCCTGCGTGGGCTCCCAGCTGGCAGTCACCCACAGCGGATAGCCTGACACAGGGTAGCACTGCACCGGGTTCCCGGCCTCCTCAATAGGCGGGCAGAGCATATCCACGATGTGCTTGCTGCTCCATGCGTCAAGCCCCACGGTGGTATCATCAATTTGTGTGCCATCTTTGCCGTCTGCACCTGCCGGGCCGACTGGGCCCTGTGGCCCCTGTGGTCCAGTGTCGCCGGTGTCTCCTTTCGGCCCCTGCGCACCCTGCGGGCCGCGCTCGCCCTGAATGCCACGCGGCCCCTGCTCGCCCTGCGGGCCGACGGGGCCAGTGTCGCCCTTGTCGCCTTTCTCGCCTTTGAAGTCACCAGCGGCAATGCCGTCCTTCAGCTCCTGTAAGCTGTCAGCGGCTTCCTGAGCGCTCTGGGCTGCATTGCCAGCACTGGTGGCTGCTTCACTGGCGGCGGTCTGGGCGGCTTTGGCAGATACCCCAGCCTGCTGCGCTGCCGTCTGTGCATCGGTCTTTGCTTGCTCTGCGGCGGCGGCGTCAGTGTGCACGGCATCCACCAGCTCCTGCCAGGCAGGTGTGCTAGGCTCCGGCTCTGTGCCGTCCTCCGTGCCGGAGTTGGCAGCCACACGGTAGCGCAGGTCTGCGCTTGTCACGGTGCGGGTGCCATCTGAGCCCTCAAAGGTGATGCAGCCATTGCCGGGCTGTGCGGTCACGCTGGCAGGCACGGCCACAGAGCCGTCTGTCACCAGTGAGGATGCCGGGTCTTTGCCGTCCGGGACGTGCCAGAAAGCCCGGATAGTCAGGCCTTCCCACTCACCGGTTGCATCGATGTGCAGGCGGTACACGCCCTGATTCTTGGTGTAGCCAAAGCGCACCAGCTGCTCATAGCCCGGCACTTTGACGACGCCATTGGATGCGAGAGATACGCTTAGCTCAATCATGGGTTACTCCTTGTTGATGGTAGGCTTCTTTTCTGCCAGTGCCTTCTTCATCAGGCTTACGGCCTTTTCAATCACCGCGTCAAGCACTTCATCCGTGATGATAGGCTTCAGCCATGCAGGGCAGGCCGCACGCAGCGCGTCAAAGACCTGCTTCTTTTTCTTTGCGCCCTGGCCGCTGCCCATGATGCTGTCTTCGGCCTTGCACACGAGGTCATAGGCCAGATCTTTGACCAGCTGCTTATAGCCCATGCGGATAGCGCCGACCGCCAGAGCCACAAAGCCGACGATAATGAGAGCGATTGCGACAGGGGTGGGGATAAAGTTAAGCATTGCTTCCATGATTTGTTACTCCTTTCAGCAGGTAGTTGTTAATATCGGATTTGCTTTTTTGCATACCTTCGCGGTTGTTGCCGGAAAGTTGTGCATCCAAAAGATTCTGCACGCCAACAAGGACAAGACGCATTTCTTCATCGATGCCGTCAAAGCGCGTCAAATCGCGTCTAAGGGCCGCGGCGTGCTGCGTGGAAACAGTTTCTACCGCAGCCAGTCGCTTTTCAATGGTGTCAATGCGCTTGTTTTGCGCATCGTCGGGGGCCTGTGCATTTTTGACGTACTTGTGGATGATGTCCAGCACCTTGTCGATGGTGATGACCGCAGCGCACAGGCTGCCCAGGATGCCCAGCACCCACAAGATTGCCTGCTCTTTGGTCATGCACCCTCCCGGAGACGGGTCAGGCCCTTCTTGCAGATGATGCTGGTATAGTCCTTGTAGGCGTGGCTCAGGTCTACGTTGCCGCTCACCCCCGGCACGCGGGCGGTGCTGGTGTACTGCCACATCCCAAAAGCAAAATCGGTCTTGGGCTTATCCTCCGGCTTCGTTTTGGTCTTGTCCTTTGGGTATCGCGCAAGCCATACATCGTACTTTTTCAGTGCAGCTCCACCCATGTACAGCTCCGTCTGTGCAAATTTCAGCCCCACATACAGCAGGGCATAAAAGCCCCAGCGTTCCACTGTGCCAAGCGCATAGGCTGCAAGGTCGGTCAGCTCCTGCGTGGACAGCTTTTTGATCTTATTGTCCTCCACATCCACGCTGATAGGCAGCCCAAAGGTCTTTCCGGTCAGAGCGGTCTTGAGCAGGTCAAGCTCTGCGTCCGCCATCTGCTTGTCGGTGGCGTAGGTGTAGTAGTACACGCCCACCGGAAGGCCCACGCGCTTACACTCCGCGTAGTTGCGCTCAAAGGTCGGGTCGATGTACAGCCCGTCCTTGCGCTTAGACAGCCTGCCGTTGGTGGATACAGTCTTGAGCATCACCCCATCCACCTTACCGCTTGCTTTCACGGCGCCCCAGTCAACGTGACCCTGCCAGCGGGAAACGTCCATGATTGTTTTACTCATTTAAGCCTCCTTGTTCTTATTGCCGGTCTTGTCCTCCAGCAGCTCGATCAGCTCCTTGTACTCGGCCTCGGTGATGCGTCCAATGGCGTAGAACACGTCCAGCTTGTCCGCAAGACCAGCGGTCTGTCCGCGCTCGATCAGGCGTTTACAGATACGATACAACATAGTTTTTACCTCATTATGTGGTGGTGTCAGTGGTGGTGTCATCGGTCAGTCCCAGCTCCAGCAGGGCGACGCGGTACTCCTGATCTACCGCCAGGGCGTCCGTGTCCGCCTGCGCGGCCTGCGTCTCGGTCAGCAGCTCGGCCAGCGTAGGGTAGTGGTAGCCGGAGAATACAACCGATACAGTATTCAGCGTATTGGTAAGGGTACATTCAAGCCTTTTTTTGTCGGCCGAAAATAATACTGTGACCGTGAGACTTCCCGCGCTAGAAATGTGAGCTTCATATGTCATACCAGGGGTAAGATTAAAATCAGCTTCGTTTACGCGGAGGTTAACGTAATCTACACCGTCCTGAACGTTAATTGTCTCAGTTTTTCTCCTCCCAATCGTTGTTTTTCCGCTCCACACCAGCCGCGCCTCCGACTTTACCGCCACACTGGCCGCGATGGTGTCATACAGCGTCTTGCCGCTCAGGGTGCCGTCCGGGGCGATGTCCAGGTAGTCGCCCACCTTCACGCCGCCCAGCAAGGTAGCAGTGGCGGGGCGAAGGGGCATGTACTGCTCAAGCAGCTGCCTGATCTGGTTTTGCGTCAGGTAGTCTGACAGATCCACCTCTTTGCGGGTATCGACCCACGCGCCGGTGTCACCGTCCCACGTCCAAATGGTGTCCGTAGTACCAACGACTGCCCACCAGCCATTTTCGCCTATGGGAACAGCGGCTTTCAGAGCTTCCGGCGTGGCGTACCACCCTTGTGCACCGATGGTGATGGTGCGGACCTGCTCAAAGTATTCTTTTGTGCCCTGCAAATAAGTAGCAGACTGAGATTCCGAACTCTTTGAATTGATTTCGCTTGTCTTGGCAGCAGCAGCAGACAAAGCTGCATTTTCAGAGTCTGCTTTTACAATTGCAGAAACATCTTTTGCGGCATTTTTTGCAGCCTGTTCTGCTTTTGCACGTTCTTCCGCAGCGGAATTTGCCGCAGAAACGGCTTTTTCTTTTGCGTTAATGGCCCCTGCAACTGTGCTCAGCTCATTTAAAGTGGATGCGTTGATCGGTGTGCCGTCCTTTATGGGTTCGTCGTTTCGGATAAGCGTTACAACTTCAGACGACCCATCCTCACGGACTAACGTCCACCTTCCAGGATATTTTGATATGCGGTCTTCAAAAACCATATTGGTCCTCCCCAGCCATGTATTCGCCAGAAAAAGTAACGTAAGTTTTGGCGATTGATTCTATGTCTGACAAAATGCTTTCAAGTTGGTTCATTGTCTCGAATCCGAGCCTATCCATAGACGTAGGTGTCGGTGCAGTTTTGGCGTCTCCTGAGTTTTTAGAACGAATAGATTCGATATTCGACAGCCACCTAGTAGCATCTGACGTGGTAAGATACCCGTTTATGTTCCAGTCCGTCTTGACATCTACGGCCGCACCAAGAAGTGAAGCAAGCTCGGATATGCCGGTTTCTATTCTCGAAAAATCCCTGTAGTCAAGAGCCCCTTTCATACCGGAAAGCCACTCCGCTTTTTCCTCATCCGTCCAGGTCCCATTCACGGCTTTACTGTAAATGAACTTTAGGCGGTCAACATCGTCTTGGCTTCTGTCTGTAATCCAAATCGCCATAGTCCCTCCTTAAAGCAAAATCTTTTTGCCGTTGCCGACTTTAGTCGTGGACGGAAGCGTGAAAGCAGGGCTGAACTTGTTAGAGCTCCAAGCATTGTACTGCTCTGTGAGGAAAAAAATCCTACCTGCACTAGACGTTCCAAGACTGTAAGTCCCAACGAGTTGGCCCACGATATGGTTTCCATCAAAATCTCGCCATGCAGGGGAACGTGACCATCTGCGGATAAGACGATTGGCGGAATCATCATAAGACTGAACAAAAACATTTCGGGTTTGCTTTGGTAGTACAGAACCTTCTTTTTTGAAAAATGGGTTACTCCCATTTACATAAACATCTGCGTTTTTGTCTTCTGGGTCAAACATTTCATAAATAGACGGAAGAAAGACGTTGCGAGACAGCGTTCTGATTTCCGTAGTGCTACCGCCTACCGTGTAATAAAAAGAGGTAAGCCCCATTGCGGACTTGACGGTATCGCTAAATCTGTTTGCGTAATCTCCCTTCAACAGCCTGTCGATGGAGCTTCCGTCGTATGTATTGACGTGCGTCTGGTTCCACACCGTTTCAGCAAGAGGTTCTTTCCTGATAAGAAGTGTTCTTCCGGGACCATTTAAACCAGGCTCATACCCATGTTTTGCAACAACAAACTCTACATCCGCACCACTTTCTTGAATGTAAACAGACGATCCTTCCGGCATATCCGACAAAGACGGAGCTTGACTGATAACGGTACACTTTGCAGATACGGAAGATACGAAGGCTGTGACTACGGCATCTCCACTGGAAACAAAAGAAATGTCGCAAGTAGAAACGCCGCCTTTGTTGGAAACCACGGAAATGGAAACAACGCCGGGAGGAGATGCTTCCCATCCGATTGCTGGGGAATCCTCTGAGGAAGGGACAAGAGTTGCGGTTAAACGAACGGTCTCTCCAGGAGCCACAAAAACGGAGTCCTTGTCAAGTCTAAGGGCACTCGCACTTTCCACCATATATCCTTCCATCGTACCTTTAAAACATCCGTTAAAGGTATACTTGGCATCCGTAACGAGAACGTTCGATGCATATCCAAACTGATGGTTTGCTCTAACAAAAGACAACGCATCAATATGAGGGCTTGCACGAAATTCCAAGTTTACCTTTCTTCTGTTAGAAAGAAGTGCATATGTTTCGGTCAACGCATTTTTTGCGCTAGAAGATACAGATTTCGATACAAGCGGATTATTGATGCTTTGGGTCGCTCCGTTCCCACTAGCTCCGGCTGGATAAAAAACGGATTCACCGCCAACCTTACACAATACGTTTTTTATTTTTGTCGAAAACGTTATTTCTGGGTATTTAAAGCTATTCAAGAGCGATATTTCCTCAATACCAGACCTCGTGACTGGAACAAGAGGAACACGTTCAATGTGAATGACCCCATCTCTGGATTGGTAAAGAGCCATCCCGGCTGCGTTTGCAGCAAGCTGAAGAACGTCTGCGTTTTTATAAGAGGAAGCATCGGAGGAAATGTCGGAAGAATAGTTCTTTAATTCTTCCGAAATTTCGTAAGATATCCCGGAAACATCCAGAAGTTCCAATGCATCAAAGCACATCTGGTAAAGCGTTCCGCTTGTGTGCCCGGTATAAATAGAATCCTGGAGGAATGATAGAGCATCCCTGGCGTCAAACGATGCTGTTATACCATTTGCTGGGATTGTCCATCCAGAAAGAAAGAACTTTCCTCCGTCAATCCATTCGACCGCATCTCCAATGTCCATGCCATACTGAACTGAAATCTCCTGACGTTCATAAAGATACCGATAAAGTCCACCTGGATTTACCGGGTTCCAGCGTTGTTCGGAGTTATCAACAGAAAACGAAACGGAATCTTTGGAAAGCTGCCCAGAAATCGGGTCGCGTTTTGATTCATGCGTATAAGAAAGCAAATCCGCTTTGCTAAATTGGACACGCAGACCAAATTCAACTTGCTCCACTCTTGCTCTGCGGCCCTGGATGCACCACTCTAAAATTTCCAAAGTGATTGAATCATATCCGGAAATCTCAAAATCTACAGAGGATTCAACAGACTGGTTGCCGTCAACTTGTTTTGTTGCAACAAGCTCGCTGCCGTTATAAACCGTCAATTTAAAAGATTTTGCATATTCATTTAAAGCGGACGACCACACGATTGTAATTCCGGGGATTCTTTCAGTGTGTGTTTTGCTGAAAGAGAAAGTGATAATTGGATGGTTTGTGTCAGAAACACAATCCATACTTAAATACCCAGCGTTCTCGTAGGGCTCTGAACCTGGGACTAAAAGTTTGCTCCCGTCAAGGACCCACAAATTAGGTTCTCCGGTGGCATAATTGGCTAAAGAAGCAGAATCCAGGTCTGTGACAGACAACGTGTTGCTGAATAAAGCCTGGTTGGAAGAGCTGGCAATGGCGTCTGCTTGGGCCTTATCGTCAGAGACGTGGTAAGTGATGCGAACAAACATCTCCGGAACAAGTGTTTTGTCGTATTGCTCAAGCCACTTGTCGGAAGGCAGAAAGCCCATAAATAATCACCTCTCTTAAACTTCAACCAGGCTAAGGGATGCACCGACCCATCCCATAACGTTTCCGTTGGACGGGGAACGCCTCCACATCCCAGCGGTTCTATCGGAAACGTACATTTGCCTTGTCGTGTAGCTTGCAGTCGCTTGGTTATAAAACCGAACAGTGCAGTAAAAGTTTGTGGTGAACGGCCCGATGACGTCCGCCCACTGTCTTGCGGTAAGATAATTCCATTTTAGAGAAATCTTCGCAACATCGTGCCGCACCACAGACCCAACGACTTTGCCTTGTACGTTTCGTCCAGAATCGACTATAGTGCTTGTTGTAGCGTCGTAGGAGGAAGGCTCAGGCAGCTCTCTGCCATTTACTGTGACGAGAGATTGCATAAAACGTAAACCTCCTTAGTAGCTGTAAACTTCGTTTCCCATAATCTGGAACCCACGCTCAGACTGCCGTTTCTCAACGGACGCAGTGATTTGCTTACCATCAAGGTAAATCTTGAGCTCTTTCCCTCCGGTAAGCTCGTCTCCGTACCGCTGGAAGATGTCAAGGAATGCGTTATAGCACCCGTCGTGGACTGCGCTACGGAGCTCTTCGGGGCTCGCTCCGCTAGCGGAAGAACTCGGGTAATAGCTACCGGAAGATGTATTGGAGCCATTGGCAGAATCATAATCGCTCGTGCCAGGGTAGCTCGAGTAGTTATTGTCTACGGACGGGCTGGAGCTTGTTCCGTACTTTCCAACAAGCGTTCCGACAATTCCTGCGATGGCTGCTGCAATTGCAACGCCGCCAGCAATCATGATGACGCCAGTCGGAATCCCGAGAGAAGCCAAGACGCTGCCGATCGTCTGCAAGATGCCCATAAATGCAGCTCCAATTTGACCGATAAGCCCGGCAATGCCAGCGATGATAGACGGGAACTGACTTAAAACGCCAGAAGAAAGGCCAATACTGATCGCCTTGCCGGATGCCGAGATTGGTCCGATCAGAGAAGAAAACGAGGACGCAATTTTACTTCCGAGACCGACGACCTGCGTGGAGATTTCGCCAAACTTGGATGTAATTCCATCCAAAATGTTCTTTCCGACAAGTTTTGCAGAAGAAAATACTTTGGAACCAACGGTTTTAAGAGCACTGGTGAGATTGGAAACCAAGTCAGAAGCATAAGACTTGACCTGTTTTCGGTTCTCTTCCCCCATTGCCTTCCAGATGATAGCTGCTGTGTTTTCGGCGACGGTTTGGATATCACCTTTCTTGACCGCATCGATCATGCCCTTAATCGTGCCAATGAAGTCGCTCTTGAGACCGTTGTCGATTTCATTCCACTTTGCGTCGAACGTATTGACCATGTTATCAACAAAGCCATTTGCAACGTCTGCGCCATAGTCAATCATCTCGTTGCCCTTCTGTTGAACAACGTTTGCCAGATTGGTCA
>ERZ773134.2831-NODE-2831-length-11798-cov-2.830197_pt1 | contig 11798 bp, 8 predicted proteins | sample MGYA00580856_ERZ773134 | MGnify/ENA primary metagenome ERZ773134 (study PRJEB29015, sample SAMEA2737823) | human gut metagenome | biome: human gut; feature: human-associated habitat; material: faeces | place: China | collected 2012 ... | reverse complement strand
AATGATTTTCATCATAATCGTACAAGTTCGTGACAAGTGCACCCTGTTTATAAGGGATTGTCCTTTTATAATTGCCATCCAAATCATATACCTGGATTTTACTTGAAGGACCGTCATTCACAAACATCTCATCCTCTTCTTTATTCAAATGAACATTAAAAGGCAATATATACTCTTCCGGACCTTGACCTCTACGATTAATCTTCTTCAATCCTTTGCCAGTCGACCGGTCAAATATCAAAATTTCCCCCTGACGAACATTCGTCAATACCAAGATATCTTTACCGACATCCGTGATCTTGCCTTTGACAACAAATTCATCCGTCGTTTCCAACGGAATATATTCCACATCCATAAAATCCTGCAAAACCAGTTCTTTCTTTGGATAATTTGCCGTAACATCTACTGTGACAAGACTGTCTGATTTATCAACTCCGCATCCCATTAATATGAATAGAATAGCTCCCAACATAAGATTTCTACTTTTCATGTTTTCAGTTATATTAGTTATTAAACATAGACTATTTTATTTGGATTCGTAAAAGTAGAAACCGCCCCAAAGACCACCAAGGATTTGATGTCACAAAAATGTCACATTTTTAAGCATCTAATAAACAACATCATAGAGGAAATAAAAGTGTCAAAAGGTTTTGATGAACTTATCGAAATCCTGTGCGGATCCCTTCTCTTGAGTCAATTTTTCATACAAACGCTTACGTTTATTGGATATCGCCTGACTATTCACTGACAATAAAACAGCAATACGCCCTACCGGAATCTCCAATTTTACCAAATAACACACATTCAAATCCAACTCAGATATACGGGGATACAACATTCTTATCTTGCCAGTAAAATCTTTATACAATATATGATCTATCATTTTAATAACCTCCGCCCATTGTACTTCATCCAGTTTTTTCCATTCTGCGTACACTCCCCGATATAATTCGGATGTGAAAAATGGATGCGATGAATTTATCTTCTCCTGAACAGACGTTGTAAACCGGGAAGATTGTTCTGATAATTGGGCCATAACCGCTTCATACTGTTGTTCCAACTGCGTCACAACTGCATTTCGTTCTTCTAAATATTGTTGGCTGTTCAAGTATTGCTGTTCCTTACGACGCAAAGACTGGTTAAGCTGTTCCTCCTTCTTTTTCCTTTCTTTCCACAGATAAAAAATGATACAGACGACGAACAGCAGACAGCCAACGCCCCCCAAAGAGAGTTTATACAACTTGCCTGTCTTACGATCCGACTCTTGCCGATAATATTCCTTTTTCTTTTCAATCTCACGATAGTCATACAGTCGTTGTAACCTGGCAAGGGTCTCCATTTTGGTCAGGTTATCAATCGAATCACGAAATACGTTATATTGCTCCTGATAAAAAGCATAAGTCGGCCAATTATGCCGGGACTTTTCGAATTGCGCCAAATATAGATAGAGATCTTTTAAGGTATACGGATCTGTACTTTGACGACAGAAAGACAGATAATGATATGCCGAATCTTTCTTTCCCATTCTTAAATAAAGACTCCCCAACGCCAAGCTGACTAAACAGGAATCTTCAACAGTCTCTGCCCGATTATAAGCCATATGAGCGCAAGACACCCCTTTTTCATAATCTCCCATCCGTCCATACGTACCAGCCAATTCATTAAACATACAAAATTTATGTACATCCGAAGTATACTTCAATGCTTTTGTATAATTAGCGACCGCACTATCCAAACGATGCTCATTCAGATGAATCCGAGCCATATCCCTGAACACTAGCGATAGACGAACCATATCCCGGTTTTTCTCAAAATAGCTGACAGCTTTTTGCTGGAAATATGAAGCCTGGCTATACAATTCCTGATAAGTATACAATGTACCTAAATTAGCGCATATACGTCCTAAGAACACGTATCTTTCCAATTCAATTCCTAATTTATAAGCTCTCAAATAGTAATCCTGTGCCTGAATCGCATCGTTTAAATCTTGAAGAACAATTCCATAATAATAATATGCCTGCATCTTACGTTCAGGCAAATCATTCTTCTCATAATAACTCACTGCAATCTGTATCAAGGAATCTGAAGTATGTTTTATCTGCTTTCTATCTAGCACCGACGTATACAACAGACACCAAAGAGCTTGTTGCTGCTCTGATAATTCTTCCACCTGTTGAATACTATCCAACAATATCAACGTCTTGTCCGGTTCTTTCTCTATAGATTTTTCTACCACTCTCAACAAGGCAGTCACTTCACCCTTTTTGCTACCAAAAAACACAAAGCCGAGCAGAACCAATAGAAGGGAAAAATGTAGTATCCACTTATCCATAGGTATGATTTAAGGCATGCAAGATAAAACTTTATTTTCAGAAAGACAGTTACCCTCTTCGTGTATTTTTGCAGAATCTTTTAAATAACTTTTTTATCTTTGCAATTTATCATTATCATTAATTTAAACTTAATCTAAAATGGAATCAGTAGTGAAAAGAGTAACAGCCACAAGCTTATTGGCCTCTTGTGCAGTATCATTGGCCTTGTTTACCTCTTGTGCAGGTGTTGAGCAAAACACGCTTACTCCCGAAGAAGTTGCTGACGGATGGCAACTTCTTTTCGACGGAAAAACACTCAACGGGTGGAAAGACTATAACGGAACCACCCTGACACAACCCTGGCACGTAGTAGACGGATGTATCCAGGCTAAAGGTGACGGCAGCGATGCCAGCGGTTATATCGTAACCGACAAACAGTATGAAAATTTCGAATTGTCATGGGACTGGAAACTGTCTAAAGGCGGCAACAGCGGTATGCTTTATCATGTTGTTGAACGTCCGCAATTTGCCGTACCCTATGTAACAGGTCCGGAATATCAGTTGATCGACGAGCCTAACTTCCCGGAACCTCTGGAAGAATGGCAGAAACTAGGTGTCGATTATGCCATGCATTTGCCTGACAAATCCAAAATGAAGGTTAATCCACAAGGCGAATGGAACAATTCCAAGATTGTATTCGACAATGGCCATGTAGAACATTGGTTAAATGGACAAAAGATTGTGGAATTTGAAGCTTGGACAGATGATTGGTATGAAAAGAAAAACAGTGGAAAATGGGCAAATGCTCCTGAATACGGTTTGGCAAAGAAAGGTGTTCTTTGTTTACAGGATCATGGTTATCCCGCATCTTTCCGTAATCTAAAGATCAAAGAACTTCCCCGTAAAACAAAAGAAGTCAACCTCTTCAACGGTGTTGACCTGAAAGGCTGGGAAGCATACGGTACAGAATTATGGTATGTAAAAGACGGTTTACTGATTTGCGAAAGCGGTCCGGATAAAAAATATGGTTATCTGGCAACACGCGATTACTATGATGATTTCGACCTAACAGTAGAATTCAAACAGGAAGCCGACGGTAACTCTGGCGTATTTATCCGTTCTTTCATTGAAGAAGACGTAAAAGTAAACGGATGGCAGGTTGAAGTTGCTCCTAAAGGACACGATACTGGCGGTATCTACGAATCATACGGACGCGGATGGTTAGTCCAGATCCCGGATGAAAAAGAAACAATCCTGAAAGAAGGTGACTGGAACACCATGCGTATCAAAGTGCAGGGTGACAATGTACAGACCTGGTTGAATGGCGAAGAAATGGTTAACATCAATGATGAAAAAATCGGTGCCGGCCAGGGCCGCATCGCTTTACAGATCCACGACGGTGGTGGCATCAAAGTATTATGGCGTAACCTGAAACTGAAAACGTTATAATCAATTAATTACAAATAAAAAAATCCCCGGCGGAATGCTCTGCCGGGGATTTTTTATTTCTATCATCTGCGTCCATGTCCTTTTTTACGAGAGCTATCTGCTTTCTTCTGTTTTTCCTGATACAGTTTGTATTGTTCGTCTGTCAGGATCTTCTTAATCTGGGCCTCTTTTTCAGTACGCATAGTTGTCATCTTTTCCCGCATCTTTTCGCGGTCATCTTTTACAGCCTCACGTTCCTTATTCATTTGTTCCCGGAAATCAGCCTCAACCTTACGAAACTCCGCAGCTTGCTTATCATCGAGTTTCAATTCCTCGATCATTTTTTCACTACGTTGAGAGGGATCTCCCTTCTTTCCCTGACGATTACCACTTTGTGCAAAAACTGTTGCCGAACTAATCAGGATAACCAAAAACAATCCTATTACCTTCTTCATAAACTAATACTTATTACTAAATTAATATTTTCCTGTTTGTGAAGCGCTTCGATATAATAGACTTTGTTACATGGAAATAGTTTAATCGCTCTGCAAAAAAAATATTTTTTATTCAGTCGGCCCTATCACTATTCCTTCAGCAGCCCATTTATTCTTAAAGTAATCAAGAGATTTCAGGAAACGATTGTAATCTTTTTTATCCGAACCGCTCCATCCTGTTTCTGCATAAGCAGCAATACGCGGATAAGTCAACCGGTTCATGCTTTCAACCGTAGGAATAAATTCACCCCACATCTGACAACCAAGTCCCAACACTCTACTTTGTTCTTCAGGAGACAACCCTTCAGGAACCGGATTAAAAGCATAAGCCTTGGATAAAGGTATCGATTCATAATTGTAATCCACATAAGTATACTCATGGTAGGAATTTACCACATCATATCCTTTATCGATTGTTTTCTTGATAAGAGCCGGATCACCCTTCCAAAAATGAACGATCGTACCTTTTGCCAACTGCTGTTCTACTTCTTTTGTATCCTCTTCCGACTGATATTCATGCAGTTTATCTCCGGTAATCTCATTCCATCCCATCATTCGCTTACCTTTTGCCGCCAGCATATTGGAGATTTCATTTGTGAAATAGATCTGAAGTTCTGCCGGAGTCTTCAAACCTTTCTTTGCCATATAACTACGTATTGCCGGAGATGCTTTCCACTGATCGTATTTCACTTCATCCCCTCCGATATGGAATACCGGACTTGGGAACAACGCTATTACTTCATTGGTTACATCATCCAGAAATTGCAACACTTTAGGATCGGAAACATTCAGCACTTCATAATGCACTCCAAATTTTCCGGGAACTTTGATCTGCTTTCCGCTTGTGCCCAACCAGGGATAAGAAGCGATAGCCGCACTGGCATGTCCCGGCATACTTACTTCCGGAACAATGGTAATATGGCGTTTAGAGGCATAATCAACAATTTCTTTTATATCTTCCTGTGTATAAAATCCTCCATGCCGTTTCCCGTCATACACGTCACTACCAAAATGGTTGATTTCCGAAGAATCGCGGAAAGCACCGATTTCAGTCAGTTTCGGATATTTTTTAATTTCAATCCTCCAACCCTGGTCATTAGTAAGATGCCAATGGAACGTGTTCATTTTCAGTTGTGACATTTCATCCAAAAGTTTCAGTACAACATCTTTTCCTTTAAAGTAACGTCCTTCATCCAGCATAAAGGCACGCCAGGAAAAAGCCGGATAGTCAGAAACAGAAGCTTTCTGTATCATATATTTTCCATTTTTCTCCTTGATGATCTGCCGCAACGTCTGCACACCATTCAAAATACCGGCAGGAGTTCCGGCTTTTATCTCCACTTTTCCGGAAGATACTTCCAGTTGATATCCTTCCGGCTTATCCGGTAAAACTGCCGGATCAAGTATCAGGTTAATATCACCTTTACCTGTATCCTTTACAGTAGCACTAAGTGAAAAATCAGAAGAAAGAGCCTTTTGCAACAACCCTGCCTCATTATTCAAATCCCCGGAATAAGAAATAACCGGATGATTCCCCATTTTGAAAAACCCAGGTGTATAGGTAATTTCCTGAGGCTGCGGGATGATTGCATACTCTTCGACCGGTGGAGCCTGGCAGGCACAAAGGAATACTAAACAAAGAGAGACTAACAAGTTTGTTTTCATGGAATTAAATTTAAAATATGATAATAGCACAAACGCTTCAAAAATATGCTTTATTCAACAATTTTACAAAGATAAAAGATTAATATAAATCCTCAAAAACTAAAAACTGGAATATGAAGTATACATTCCAGTTTTTACACTATTCATAAGAAACAATTAACATATTCCTTTGGAGTTAAAATATCTCATTCGTTGCTTCATTAAAATAATTTACGCATTTCTTTATATCAGGAACAGAGTTTTCCCAGTTATATTCGTATTCAATCGAAAATACACCTTTAAAACCTTGTTTCTTCAATTCTTTCAACATTTCTTTTACATTTAATATACCTGTACCCCATATTACATCATGTTGCTCCTTCTCTCCTGCTTTTTCTGCAGCAATATCTTTAAAGTGAAGGGAAATTAGGCGTCCGTCCAATTCTTTCAAACAACCTATCTGATCGAGTCCTTCCCTGCGCCAATGTCCCACATCTGCACAAGAACCGAGTGACTGGCCACGATGAGAAATGGCTTTTAGCAGATTATCAGGATCCCAGTAATCGGAAGGTTTAGGATGATTATGTACTGATATTTTGATGTTATATTGCCCAGACAGTTTTTCTACCAGATCCCAGTCATCGAGTGCTGGTTCACAAGTGATAAATTCCAAATCCATTGCTTTGGCGAAATGAAACATCTTTTCCCAGTCAGAAGAATTTTCGGCAACATAAACTCCTATACCAACAATTTTGATGCCCTTTGAGGTTGCCAGTTCTTTCAGTTCTTTTTGCGTTAGGGTATCCAGATTGAAGTCGAAAACCCGGTCTCCCCATTTACCGCCCAACTTGTGCCCAGGATATACTTCTATATATTTCAAGCCGAGTTGCTGGGTTTTGTCGAGTGCTTCCGCTAAAGTAAACAAATGAAAAGTGTACGACTGTATACCCAGGCGCCAACCGTTTTTTTCCGCTTTAGTTTGTGCCTGCACCGATAATACAAGCAGGCCACAAGCTATTGAGAGTATGACACAGAATAATTGTTTTACCATAATAAAATTGTTTTAATCAGGTTATTCAGGCATATCCGGTAAAGAATATCCGTTATTGTAAGTGTGTCTGATCCATTCGTTGGCCATTTCTGCTGCATTGAATTCTGCAAAACGACGATCAAAACGGGGATCACCGTCAATCACTTTGAAATCGTCGACTGTCACGATCTTTATCATATCTGTCGGAGAGATATTCGTGAAACGCATGTTTTCACCATCCCATAGCAATTCTCGGTGCAGACCTTGCAGACCGGATAATCGTACGGCAAGCCCCCCCATTACAACCATTTCATTGAACGGTCCTGAAAATTGAAAATTAGAAGAGGCTTCCGTCCGGTTTTCGGCTGATTCCTTACAAGCACGTATCCAATCCTGTTCATGTGCATTCGTTGACCAGATATTACCATTCCCCCCCTTAACCCTCGGAATAGAAGGTTTAGGCTGGTTGAAATGTTCCATATCGGAGACAGGCAACAAGGTCGGATTCATTCCATAACAGCCTGTCATGATTTTTCCTTTTGTTCCAATAAAAATAATACCACCATTTTCATCTCCCATCATCTGTCCGTCCTTCAGTTCTTCCGGCCGGGGAGGCATCAGACCACCGTCATACCAGTAAACTTTTACTTCCGGCATTTTAACGTTTTCTTTTGCCGGACGCTCCGGAAATGTGTAGGTCACAGCTTGGGCGTGAGGCGGAGAATATAAGTTACTCAAAGTAGAACTACCGATCACACTGACCGGATATTTCAGATCGAGTGCCCAATAAAGCGGGTCCATGATATGACAGGCCATATCACCTAAAGCTCCTGTTCCGAAATCCCACCAACCACGCCAGTTCCAAGGAGTGTAAACAGGGTTGTAAGGACGATTTTGAGCCGGACCAATAAATAGGTTCCAATCCAATGTTCTCGGACATTTGACTGTATATTTCGGATGCATTAGTCCCTGTGGCCAAATCGGACGGTCAGTCCAACAGTGCACTTCATAGACTTCACCGATAATACCAGTCTGTATCCATTCTGCGATCTGCCTGCACCAATCGAATGAGTTACCCTGGTTCCCCATTTGGGTGGCAACCCGATATTTTTTCGCTAGCCTGGTAAGCAGGCGCGATTCATAAACAGAATGGGTAAGCGGTTTCTGTGTATAACAATGTTTACCTAATGTGATGGCATGTGCAGTTACACCGGCATGCGTATGGTCAGGCGTTGCTACCATAATCGCATCGATTGATTTACCCATCTCATCGAACATGACACGCCAGTCTTTAAAGCGTTTAGCCTTCGGATAGTCCTTGAAGGTCTTGTCCGCGTAGTGCCAATCTACATCGCATAAAGCTACGATATTCTCCGTGTTCATGTTGGCGAGGTTACGACGTCCCATACCGCCGACACCGATACCCGCGATATTCAGTTTGTCACTAGGAGCTGTATAGCCAAAGGATTTACCGAGTACAGAACCCGGAACGATCGTTAGTCCGGCTGCCGCTACGGCTCCGGTCTTAAGGAAACTTCTTCTCGAAATGTTTTTCATAACTATTAAATTTTAAGAAAACGATATTCTATAATGTTTGTAAATGAAGGTTGCGCCAAAGAACCTTGATGCCGCCACCATCATGTATTTGCAAAGCGATACGCCCTTGACCGGCTCCGATCTTTTCATCCCGGATGTTTACCATCTCCTCTCCGTTGAGCCAAGTCTGTACATTATCTCCTTGTACCCGGATACGCATCGTGTTCCACTCTCCTTGTTTTAGGATGTTCTCCTTCTCGTCCGGGATCTGTATCAACCATCCTCGTCCGTAGGATTCGTAGATACCGCCCGTGTCAAAGCCTTTGGGGGCGACTTCCACTTGCCAGCCGTTTACCTTTACGTCTTTTTCTTCTACAAAGGAACGAATAAATACGCCAGAATTACCATCTTTTTCCTGTTTAAATTCCACGGAAAGGTCAAAATCGTCGTAATATTCCCGGGTAGCTAGATAGCCGTATTGCTTATCCGGGCCACTTTCGCATACTAATAAACCATCTTTTACATACCATAATTCTGTACCGTATTTATCCCAGTTCGTAATGTCCTCGCCGTTGAATAAACGAGCCTCTCGTGTCTTGCGGGGAAGTTCCTTGATCTTGATATTACGGAACCATGCGGGATAACCGTGGTCTTGCAAGCAAATCAAGCCTTTATGCGCCAATCCGTATTCGGGAGCGTTCGCCCATTTACCGCTGTTCTTACGAGAGAACCAATCGTCGGACCAGGCGTCGAACTCTACGGTTTTGTGTCCGTTCATAAAGTAGGTGACATGTCCGTTGTCAAAAATAATCTTAGAGTTATTCCATTCGCCGGCCGGATGTACTTTTATCGTGTTGAAGTCCGGTAAATACATCGCGTAATCCACTCCGCAACGTTGCCAATCTTCCAATGGCTCCGCAAAATTGAGATCATCGATCAATTGATACTCGGGGCCGGTAACGTAGGGAACCGGGAATTGAGGATGTTCTACCACATGATATAATAAGCCGCTATTCCCGCCTTTCGAGATTTTCCAGTCCCATGAAAGCTCGAAATTCTCATAAGCCTTGTCGGTGACGATGTATCCGCTGGCATCGCTACCTTGCCCGTCCGCTTGGATGGTTCCGTTTACAACTTCCCAAGGTCCGGTCAAGGCGGTTCCGTTATAATCCCGCCAGCCATCCAAGGTTTCCCCATCGAATAGAAGTTCCCAGCCTTCCGCTTTCTCTTGTTCGGTCAATGTGTTATGCTTCGTGTTATCACAGGCGATTAAACCGAGAGCAGCTGTCATTGCGAACGATACGATTGTTATTTTCATGTACGTATAGCTTTATTGTTAATACAAATTTGTCGGTGTTTTATATATGAGACAACTCTGGGGCAAGGGATACGTAAGCTCTTTTTCCTTTTTTATTTATTTTAACGGTAGTGTATGGCAATCGGTCATTTATTAGTCGGCAAACGCAGTAGTACTGACTTTGCCAAGTAATATATACAAACATCGCCAACGCAGTATATCTGATTTGGATACACTAAATACATTATATGATGTAGCCAAATGTTGCTGTAATAGTTATGGTATCAACGACTGAAGCTTTTCTTTACAGAAAATACTACAATAAGCCAGTAATCGAATACTTTATTTAAAGTGTTGATAATCAGCATTGTAAAAATATCATGATGTTTATGCTGAAACACGTACGTGTTTTCGAAAAAAGTCGTACATGTTTAAAAAAATTCATGTACGTGTTTTTCTATAAAATGATAGGGATACAATTATACATGTTTAAAAGTTACAATAACTCTACTTTACAGAGCTTTGTCATAAAAGATATCGCCGACATTTATCGAGTGAGTAAGAAAAGGTTGAAATGTGATAGCAAAAGGCGTTGGGGTACCATGAAAATTTACTACCACCATTCTATATGTACACTGTAAGTCCGTATAATATATGGAATAGCGGTAGTAATTGTAACAAACGAGAGTAAAAACGCCCGTTGTTTTTGCTGGATTTATTTGATTTGCTTAAACGCTTTTCCGAGCATATCCGTGATGTCGCTGGCGATCATGCTCTCTTCCGAGCGGAAAGCGGCGGCGAGATCACCGGCTGTACCGTGCAAGAATACTCCGACTACAGCGGCAGTTTCCGGAGAATAGTCTTGCGCCAATAAGCTGAGGATGATGCCCGTCAGCACGTCTCCGCTACCGGCGGTTGCCATGCCCGGATTTCCGCAACTATTGAAATAAATGTTTCCTGCCGGAGAACAAATAGCGGTATAAGCACCTTTCAATACGATACAAATCTTATGTTCGGCGGCGAAAGATTGCGCTTTCATCAAACGGTCGTATGAGTTCGTGCTTTCACCCGCTATCCGATCGAACTCCTTCGGATGGGGAGTGAGGATGCTCCGTGGCGGGATCTTATTGAATAAGTCCTTGTTGGATGCCATTATATTAATAGCGTCCGCATCGATAACGACTGGTTTTGTGCTGGATTGCAGGATACGTTCGATCGCTGCTGCGGATTCTAAATGCTGTCCGAGTCCCGGTCCCATACCGACAGCGGAGTAACTACCTATCTCGGGAACCGTAGAGAAATAATCAGGATTTGCGTCTAGACTTAACATCGCTTCCGGGAAAGCGGTCTGGAAGATTGATTCGCCTCGGGTCGGGATATGCACGGTCAATAGTCCGGCTCCACTCCGTAAGCATGCCTTCGCGGATAATAGGGCGGCTCCCATTTTTCCTTTACTTCCGGCGATCAATAAAGCATGTCCGAACGTTCCCTTATGGGCGAAACGTTTGCGAGACTTTAACGAATAGGATATATCTTCTTCCGTAACCAATGAGTAAGGGGAAGCCGTCTCATAAATTGCGTCCGGATGGATTCCGATATCCAGTATTTTCCACTCGCCTACGTATTGTTCATTCTCCGGAAAAAGAAACGCCAGTTTCGGGAAGCCGAATGTCAAGGTTAAGCTGGCCTTGATGATCGCCTCCGAGTCATTCTTACGATTATCTTCCCCGAATAAGCCGGAAGGAATATCGATCGCTACGACTTCCGCCTCGGATTGGTTGATATAATTGACCATAGCGGCGAAACCTCCGGTGAGAGGACGGTTTAATCCCGAACCGAACAAGCCATCGATCACCACGTCTCGGTCGGTTAGCGTCGGCGGCTCAAAGTCACGGACCACTTCCGTAAATTCGATTCGTTCCATGTCGAGCAGACGCTGCTTGTTTTGCTCACACTCTACGGACAGATGCTCCGTCGGATTGAATAAATACGTCTCTACCCGGTATGATTCCTCGTTCAAAAGGCGGGCGATGGCCAAAGCGTCGGCTCCGTTGTTG
>ERZ773134.2830-NODE-2830-length-11800-cov-2.814900_pt1 | contig 11800 bp, 8 predicted proteins | sample MGYA00580856_ERZ773134 | MGnify/ENA primary metagenome ERZ773134 (study PRJEB29015, sample SAMEA2737823) | human gut metagenome | biome: human gut; feature: human-associated habitat; material: faeces | place: China | collected 2012 ... | reverse complement strand
AATTACTTTTAATTATAATATAACGAAAAAAGATGGTCTGGAAAATAAAGAAACCTGGGCTCCCTGTGATCCCAGGTATATCGACCAGTTGATTGGAGGCTGGATGCGGGCTGGAAAGGATATGGTTGCTTTAAAACGCCGGAGTCCTTTGTCGGTATCTGCGATGCGTCCCATTCATCCTTTATTGGGAGGCCTCGAACGGGATAAAGAGAATATCACCTTTGACCGTAGTGACCGGCCTGAGTGGCATCCGGTTAATGTACGGATAGAGGGTAGTGACCGTTTAATGACAAAGGAAGAAATAGAGGCATATTTGCAGAATAACAACCGTACTTTAACCAAACGGATTTGGATTCCTGACAATACCCGGGCAACAGGTTTGTTTGTTGCTGACATGGCTATTGATTTGAGGGCTTTATTTTGCGTTACCACCAATCAGCATGAACCGGAATTGTCCCCGGAGATGATTACTGCCCTGGAAGCTGAAGGGTGGGTGAAATCGAAAAATGTTTTCGGAGAATGTCTGGTCATGCCGAAGGCTGAAAGAGAAAAGATCATTCCTGTATTGGCAAATGCTTTGATCAATTGGCGGATTACTTCCAATCAGGCCCGTACTTTTAGTCTGATGGAGACATTGGCGCTTGCTGTAAGTGATAATGCAAACCATATTGCCGGGGCCATCCGGACCAAGCTGATTGAAGAAGGCGACAAGCCCAAAGCGAAATTAATCATTGACGAGACAGCAGGGGCCGAAGTGTTTGTGACGTTACCCTGTGCGAGTTATGTGGTTACGGTGAATGAAAGGGCAACTGCTTTGGAAGAAGCGGAGAAGAAGCTGACGGATATGATGATGGCGTTTGATTATGAGAATCAATAAGGCGCATAGAAACAGTTCCTGCCAGGTGATTTTGGTTGCCTGGCAGGGGATTAATGAGAACTGGTAGAATTGAAATAAGCCGCGGCTAACAGGTTTTCCTCCAAGACCATATTCTAAATTGAACTTGATAGAATTGAAATTGTAGTTGGTCATGTACCCCCCTTGTCAAGCGTTTTTTTAATAGGACTTTGGGAATATCTATTTAAAAAAGAAATCCAGCATTTTCCTGAAAAATCTCTGTTTGCCGGGAACGGCTTGATCGGCATCCGGGCTTTCGTCTGTAAATTGCTGAAGTAACTTTTGCAGCCATTCATAAGTCTGCTGTGCAGTCCATACATCTCCTGTTTCGATGGCTTTTCTGCTTCCGGTATCGGGTATTTCCCATAAAATGCATAATTGATCATCGGGGAATAAAAATGAATCTTCGTTTTTGATAGAATTAGCTGGTAAAAGACGGAACTTTATATTGTTTTGTGCTGAAATGGCTAAAAGATGATGATCATTGGAATTGAAACAATATTCTGATGTTGTTCCTTGCTCTGTATCGAATTTCCTGGCGTATTGGATTAACTTACGCCAATTCTCCCGGCTTGTTTCCAATAACATATAATCATTGGTATCTTTGTAAAAAGAAAAATTTTCTGCCCCGATATACTTTTGGAATTTGCTGTATTCTTCCGAATACACTTTTAAATAATCCTGAAGAATATCGAGCAATTCTTCATAAACTGCATTTTCTAAATGGACTGCATTGTTACCTAGTACTACGAATGTCTTCGTGTTCTGATAGGAATGTCCCCGAAGTATAATATCATTCAGAGAATATGTTTCCAGTTTGTTTATGAGTTGAAGAATGGTCTTATGATCCAGAGTGATCATGATTGTCCGGTTACAAAAAGAAATAACACAACTTCCCTCTTCCTTCAATTTCGAGGGCAGGAAACCATTAAGTGCTATATTTTCTGTTGACCGCCAGAAATGATTATGTATTGAAAGCGAGTTTGTAACTTTCCTGCTTGCCTTGTATACCTCCGGAGGTAATAAATTGAATTCCACAAGTTGAGCTTCAGCAAATACTTTCAATTTTGAAAGTTCAAATTGTTTTTTCAAGATTTTATATTCTCGTTCGATTTTCCATTTTTCACGTTGTGCATATTCCAAAAAAAATCGTTCGGCAGGTTCACTGAACGGATGCCGGTTTTTCTGACTGTTATTATGCAAAGATTTGGTTGGTAAAATATTTTCCAGACTATCAATAGTGAAATCGTCTGCTAAATGATATTTCCGTATTTTTTCCTGAAGTACTTCAGGGGCAGTATCCTGTGGTATAATATGATCAAGATGTATGGATGAGTAATCGTAAAGAAATTTACCTGTGTATGCACATCGATATTTGTATGCTTTATAAATAGCATATCGCAGGAGGGGATCGTTTTCTTTATATAATATGGCTTCTGCTGTCATTTTTTGATAAGGTATTATATCGGTTTTCATTACAACGGGAATGGCTGTTTTATAATTATTTTTAAATAGCTTATTTTCAGTTTACCTTTAATTGATTGCTGAATAGAAAGCGCAACTATCGGATTCGCATTTACCGATGCAAAAATAATGTAATTTCTGCTTTAAGATAAAACTTCGTTTATATTGGTTTATAATCTTAGTGAATTGTGATAAGAAAACATTGTATTGACTAAGATGAGGTATGAAAGCTGTATATCTGATGAGAATTGAAAACTAGCTGTGAATGCGAAAAGACGCAAAGTTTCATGTCTGGGAGCTATTGGTCGGAATATACGGAAACTGATGGTCGTTTGAAATGCAGTCTTTCCGAGGAGGGAGGCAGCATCATCCGTTCCGGGAGGTCTTTTTTTGAAGGATGGGCAGCAGATTGTAAAGTGTTTTGCGGGTGATGATCCGGCGGTTGAGGAAAGTGACGATGTAGCCGGTGATACAGGCGGCGATGAGCGATCCTTCGCGTATGCCCTCGATGCGTTGGCTGAGGAGGAAGGAGAGGACTGCGGCCAGGGTGACTAAAGTGACGTCGAAGCAGACTTTGAATTTTCCGAATTCCCGGTTGTAACGCTGGGAAGCATATTTTACGAAGGCTTCGGCACTCATCATAGCCACCCGGGGCTTGATTTCGAGCACGACGCCGATGGATTGCACGACACATCCGGTCAGGAGCAGGGCGACCGACAGTCCATAACTGCCAGGATGTAACTGTCCGGTGAACATCATATTAAAGTCGATGAAGGCTGCAAACAGGAAAGAGAAAGGAATCTGCAGCAGGATTTCGAGGATGTCCCGGCGGCTGTAGCGGTCCCGGATGAGCCAGAATTGCCCGGCGATCAGCAGCAGGTTGAAAAGAAAGGTCCACGTGCCCAGCGAAAGCGCACTGTTGATGCTGAGGACATAGTTTATACTGGAAATGGGGGTAGTCCCCAGTGCAGAACGTACGATCAGCACAATACCCAGGGACAGGAAATACAGCCCGAGGATGAAGACCGGGTATCTTTTTAGAATAGTCTTTAGTTCCATATTGCTTCTCTGAAAAAACAGTGCAAAGATCGCAATTTTTTCTTTTGTATGTTATGTCTGTTTATTACAGCCCGATTGTTTTTTAGTCCGGCCAATGGCGATGTCCGGGACTTTTTTCCGGTAAATACGGATATACTTTAAAATGAAAACTTCATCTTCTTAATGTTTCCGGGCGATGATACAGAGTGGGGGATACTTTTGTTGTTATTGTGGGTTTTAAATAGTAAATTTACAGACGATAATTTTTATTTTTTGTAGGATGAAATTTAATTTGAACGATAGGCCGGGATTTTTCCCGATGTTGATGTATGGACTGCAATGGTGGATTGTTTCTATTCCTTGTGTGGTGATTATCGGGATTATTGTAGCCCGTTTGCATTACACGGATCAGGTCGAACAGATTTTTTATATGCAGAAGCTGTTCGGAATCATGGGATTGGCTATGATTGTCCAGATGTTGTGGGGACATCGGCTGCCTTTAGTCATCGGACCGGCTTCGGTGTTACTGATCGGGATTCTTTCGACGGTTTCGATAGGGGTCGAAGGTATCTATAGTTCGCTGATGATCGGAGGTGGAATACTCACTTTGCTGGCTTTTTCCGGTTTATTGTCCCGTTTACAAGCCGTATTTACTCCCCGGATCATTGTTGTGATTCTGTGTCTGATTGCTTTTACTCTGTCCCCGGTGATCCTCCGTTTGATTTTTGCAGGAAATTCGTCTGTGTTGTTCCATTTGTTTTTTGCTTTGTTATTGGCTTTGGCAATGATTTTGGCCAATAAATTATTGAAAGGAATTTGGAAATCCATTGTGGTTTTGGGTGGGATTCTGCTTGGAAGTATGGTGTATTATAGTGTGATGGGATTCCCCGAAACAGGAGGGATACAAGCCGGGCATGAGGGGTATTTCGGATTATGGCCCTGGAAATTCGATTTGGGAGCGGTATTGTCTTTCTTATTTTGTTTTATTGCGCTGATTGTAAACGAATTGGGTTCTATTCAGGCCGTAGGCCGGATGATCGGTGCCGATCATATGGAACGCCGTACTACCCGCGGAGTGGGCATCACGGGTTTGGCTAATGTGGTATCGGGGGCATTAGGGATTGTCGGACCGGTAGATTATTCTATGAGTCCGGGGATTATCGCTGCAACAGGTTGTGCTTCCCGTTTCCCGCTGATACCGGCCGGTATCGGATTGGTCGTCTGTGCATTTTTTCCGGGTTTTATCGAATGTCTGAATGCCATTCCCGGAGTGGTTATGGGGGCGGTTTTGCTTTATCTGATGGCTTCGCAGTTGTCGGCCGGTATGCAAATGATGATCCGGGAAAAGGCGGTCGACGGTTTCGACGGAGGGATTGTGGTCGGGTTTTCATTGATGGTCGCTTTATTATTATCTTTTGCTCCCGACGAAGCATTGAATAGTATTCCTGCTCTGATCCGGCCTATCGTGGGAAATGGATTTGTCATGGGGGTCATTACGGTATTGATATTGGAACACCTGATATTCCGGTCGGGAAAAAAAGCTAAGAAGGAATAGACAACCAGAGATGCCGTTTCAGATCGACACGACCATTCGGTTTAAAAGTGATTCCTTCGGCGGCAAGTAAGCTTTTTTGTCCGGGCCAGTGAGGAGCTGTCCGTCCTTGGCTGTTGACCACCCGATGACAAGGTAGGGCCGCTGTGCCCGGATGGTGTGACAGGACTTTGCCCACCCAACGGGAATAATTTGAAAATCCCGCCAGACGGGCAATCTGACCATAGGTCAGTACCTTGCCGGCGGGAATTTGTCGGATAATATCACAGACTTCAACACTGAATTGATGAAGCCGGAATTCGTTGTTATTTAACCCAGACATTCAGAATTTCTCCGATATACATTTTGTGTAATTGCGTTCCCCATTTTTCTTTGGCCTGGGAATCGTGTAATGCTTCAGGGATCAGCGATTGAGAAACCATTTTACGGCATTCGATAATCATCCAGGCTTCTGAGAATGCCTTACTGCCCGAAGGGGTTGTGATAGGTGTCAGGCCGGCTTCTTTCACTTTGTCTTTGTCTCTTCCACTGTTTGTACCGCAATAGTTGAGGATGTCCCGATACGTTTCGGTGTAGAAACTCAAGGTGTAAGTGTCGTTGTTTTCCATCAGCTGATAGGTGTACCGCGTCGGGTTGATAAAGCAGAAAGCAACCGGTTTGTTGTACATATGTCCCAGGCCGCCCCAGCTGGCAGTCATCATATTGTATTGGGCGTCATTACCGGCTGTGATCAGCATCCAGTTTTCCGACAACATTTTATAGATATTTCCGGGGATTTTATCGGGACTGATCTGACGGTAACCTTCCAGGTTGGCCGGCGTAATGGTATTGTCCGGTGCTTGTACGGTAGTCGAAGTGACAGGAACCCGGGGTACGGCCGGTGTTTGGGTGGCGACGGGAGCACTTACCTGTGTCGCTCCGACAGCCGCTGCTGCATCGGCAAATAATTTATCTACCAGATCGATGGTATGGATCCGGAATTTCCCGGTAGACTTGATCAGTTTAGTCTGCGTTTTATTCAGTGTATGCTGATCGGTAATCTGCTCTTCGGCCGGAATTATTTCCTGACCGGCAGTGCCCCGGTTATACTGATAACGGATAGCAGTAACTTTTAATTCGCATTTCCCCGGTTTGCAGGTGATGAACATTTGGTAATTGATTACAGCCCGGTCGAGCGATAGAGCTTTATTGGTGAATACCAGGTATTCCTGTCCCATGCAGGCGATTTGTCCTTTATCCTGATCGGAGTAAAGTATCCGGCTTTGCAGCTCTTCGGTGGTTATAAAACGGGTAGTCGCCCATTGTAACAAAGTGGCGAATATGTCATTTTGAGAACGTCCCGGGAGGTTCAGTTCTTCGGTGAAAACAACTCTGTCATCGACAACAGGCACAGCACCGGCTAAATATTTTTTGTCGACCTGTGCAAAAAGTGTCACAGGGATCAAAAGAAATAATAGAAATAAATGTTTCATGATGTGTTTTTTTGTGATTTGAACAAAGATAATGGCTGATTTTGGATTTTTGATAAGAATGAGTGTAAAAATATACAAAACAACTGTAAAATATCTCAGTAGTTCGGAGATTCCGGCCATAAAGAAAGGTCGAGCGCTCCTTCGATTTGCAGCAAACCGATTTTTATGTTCAGTCCTCCGGTATATCCGGTCAGCTTACCGCCACTTCCGATCACCCGGTGGCAGGGAATCAGGATTGGCAGGGGATTACGGCTGTTGGCCATACCTACCGCCCGGCTGGCTTTTATATCTCCGCTTCTGCGTGCCAGTTCACCATAGGTGATCGTGGTGCCATAAGGAATCTCCTGTAATAATTTCCAGATTTTGAGTTGAAAAGGTGTTCCTTCCGGCGCAATAGGAAGGTCGAATTGTTTTTGTTCCCGGGCAAAATAGGCGGTTAGCTGTCGGTGGGCCTCTTTTAATAGAGGGGTTTCACTTATTTCGGTCTCTCCGGGAAGCAAGGCCATCCGGTTGCCGAGCCATAGGCGGGTAAGTAATCCGTTTTGCTCTTCCAGGGCGTATGTGCCTAATGGTCCGTCGTATTTGTAAATTGCTTTCATCTTTTTTTCTTTAGGTAGGTGAACAAAGATAGTATTAAAATCATTTTTTGCTTCTTATCGGCTATAAATTTATGTTTGGGTTATTATATACGGTTTACCCTAACTGTACGTTTATAAGTGTAAATATGTATATAACTGCCTATGTTTTTATTCCCGATCGGTGTGTTTCAGGGGCATTTGCTGAGAGAGGCGGAAACAACTCACGACAGCGGCTATTAAGGCGAATATCGCTCCGGCCCACAGGCACACCGTAGTTCCTTTGTCGTGCATAGCGAAACTGAACAATAGGGCCACAAGGGTTGCTCCCAGGGTTTGCCCTAAAAGCCGGGCCGTACCGATCATCCCGCTTGCCCCTCCACTGCGCTGGATGGGGGCGGAGGCCATGATTGTACTGTTATTGGGAGTCTGAAAAAGTCCGAAACCGATCCCACAAACGATCATACGCCAGATGATCGCCCCATCGGTAGGAATAGCCGGCAATACAGTCAGCAGGAAAAGGCCGGTAGCAAAAATCAGCATCCCGATACTTCCTAAAATTCCGGCATGTATGCGTTCTACCAGATACCCTGCCAGAGGAGCCGTGAACAAAGTTGCTACGGGCCAGGGAGTCAGCAATAACCCGGTAGCTACCTCCGTGCGTCCTAACGTATTTTGTAAGAAGAACGGGAGAGATACCAAAGCCAGCATCTGGGCAGTGAACGAGCAAATCGATGTACATACCGATAGGGAAAAAATAGGTATTTTCAACAAATCTACCGGTAATAACGGAAAGTCCTGATGTAATTGACGGCGGATATAATAATAACCGACGATAAATAACAAGAAGATTTGGGCTGCAAGTAAATAGGCATTTTCATGATGTGCGAATCCTTCCATCGAGTAAATGAGCAGTCCGAAAGTAAGGGCATTGGCGAGGGCACTGGTTTTATCGAATTTCCGGTTTTGCTTCTTCTCGCGGTGGGGGAGATAGATCAGGCCCATTATCAAAGCCAGCAGGCCGAGGGGGATATTGATCGCAAAAAGCCATTGCCAGCTACCTAACGAAAGGATGATACTCGCAACAGAAGGGCCTGCGACAGCCGATACGGCAACGACCATCGCACTGATCCCCAAGCCGCGTCCTAAGTATTTCCGGGGATAAATGGTCCGGAGTTGTGCCGTATTCACACTTGTGATGGCCGACGCTCCGAACCCCTGGAGTACCCGGGCTACAGTCAGCATCCAAAAAGAAGTCGATAAGATACAGATCAGCGATGTGACACAAAAAACGGCGACTCCCGAAAGAAAAACTTTATGATAGCCGTAGATATCTCCTAGCGAAGAAAAAGACAATAAGGACACCGTAATAGCCAGCTGATAAGCATTCATCACCCAAATCGTGGTCGATGGAGAAGTCCCGAATTCACGCGAAAGAGTCGGAAGTACTACATTGACAATATTAGCATCCAACACCGACATGATTAACGCCAGCGAAGCTGCTATCACTGCCCATATCCGCCGGGGATTGGGCAATCCGTCTGTCGTATCGGTGATCGCAATATTTTTTGAAAACATTTTCCAATGAATTTACATGCAAAAATAGTAAATCTGTCAGGGATTGTCAGAACAGAAGGATTTTTTGTTTCTTTTTTTACTCCCTCTCCCAGTACCACAATAACCCTTCAATTCAGTGAATCAGCCACTTTTCAACTTTTTTTCTTTTGTCGTAACAATTTTGTAACAATTTTGAAATAAACCTGTAACAACTCCCTTCTATTTTTGCGGCTGTAAGTAAAACCTAAAGAATGGAATCAATTTATCTGGGAATTGTTATTTTCCTTTTTCTCCTCGCGATCTTCGACTTAACTGTAGGGGTCAGTAATGACGCCGTAAACTTCTTGAATTCGGCTATCGGTGCCAAGGCTGCCTCGTTTAAAACGATTATTCTGATTGCTGCTGTCGGTATTTTTTGTGGAGCAACCATGAGTAACGGGATGATGGAAATTGCCCGTCACGGTATATTCCGGCCGGAAGCTTTTCATTTCAATGAACTGATGTGTATCTTTCTGGCGGTCAGGGTGACCGATGTGGTGTTGCTGGATATCTTCAATACCTTGGGGATGCCGACATCGACGACTGTCTCGATGGTATTTGAGCTGCTGGGAGGTACTTTTGCTTTGGCTATGCTGAAAATTGCTGCCGGTCCCGAGTCTCTGACTTTTGCCGAATTGCTGAATACCGAGAAAGCATTGACCGTTATTTTAGGTATTTTCCTATCGGTGGCTATCGCTTTCTTTTTCGGAACGCTGGTGCAATACTTGTCGCGGATTATCTTTACCTTTAATTATACTACTAAACTAAAATGGACGATTGGCTTGTTCGGCGGGATTGCTGTGACGGCCATTATTTATTTTATGCTGATCAAAGGAATAAAAGATGCTTCTTTTATGACAGATGCTCATAAGTTGTGGGTAAAAGACAATACTTTGACTATTGTCGGTTGGTGTTTTGTTTTCTTCACCGTGCTCATGCAAATCCTGCATTGGTGTAAAGTGAATGTCTTCAAGGTGATCGTTTTGTTGGGTACTTTTGCTTTGGCCATGGCTTTTGCAGGTAACGATCTGGTTAATTTTGTGGGTGTTCCTTTAGCCGGTTTTTCCAGTTATACCGATTTTATGGCAAATGGAAACGGGGTGGCTAATGACTACCTTATGGGAGCTTTAAATGAGCCTGCGAAAACACCGTTTATCTTTTTATTTTTATCCGGAGTGATTATGGTTATTTCTCTGATTACTTCCAAAAAAGCCCAAAATGTAATCAAGACTTCTGTCGATCTTTCGCGTCAGGATGATGGAAACGAGATGTTCGGTTCTTCGGCTATTGCACGGAGTCTGGTACGTTCGATGACTACTTTAGGGAATAACATTTCGAAGATTATTCCGGAGAAGGTCAAGGTATGGTTGGATAGCCGGTTTAACAAAGATGAGGCGATCCTGGCTAACGGAGCGGCTTTCGATTTGGTCAGGGCTTCGGTAAACCTGGTATTGGCCGGTTTGTTGATCGCATTAGGTACTTCCTTAAAATTGCCTTTGTCAACGACTTATGTCGCTTTTATGGTGGCTATGGGTAGTTCGCTGGCCGATCGGGCCTGGGGAAGGGAGAGTGCCGTATTCCGGGTGACCGGTGTGCTCTCGGTGATCGGTGGTTGGTTTATTACTGCAGGAGCTGCATTTATCATCTGCTTTTTTGTAACTATGATCATGTATTTTGGTGGCATGACGGCCATGGTTATTATGATCGGAGTGGCGGCTTTTATCTTGATCCGCAGTAATAATAAATACCGGAAAAAGATGAAGAGTGAAAAACAGGACGATGTTTTTCAACAGATGCTTTCCTCTAAAGATAAGGCGGTCGTTTGGAATTTGCTCCGTCAGCATGTGAGGGAAAATCTGGTGAAAGTACTGGAAGAACGCCGCCGGGAATTCGCTTTCCTCGGAATCTACCGCTTTGTAGATCTGAAACGTTTGAACAAAGAAAGTCGTTTCCAAAAAACGATCACCCATTCGGCGGATGGACAAACCTGGACTTTACCACCCAACGACAACCGCTATATTATTCCGATACCGCCGGTAGTCAAAGGTTTCCGGCCTGATCTTCCGGATTATGAAAGATAAATACGAATATTTAATATGGTTGATATGAAATTTTTATTTCCGATTTTATTTATCATGGCGGTCGTGTCGGTTCAGGCACAAAATTCTGTCCGTCTGAAGGGGAAATTGGTCGGTATGGGAACCGATCTGGTGAAACTGTCTTACGATGGGGCTACCAGTGTGATAGGGGATGAGGGGAGCTTTATGATCCGTACGGATCGGGAAGGCCATTTCGATACGATTTTACCGCTTTCCAAACCGGCTTTTTACCGGATCAGCCGCAACACCCTTTATCTGAGTCCGGGAGACGATATGGAGGTATATATCACGACTGACAACCGGGAGGCTGTCTTTAAGGGAAAGGGAGCGGAGATGAATACCTATATGAAGGGACGTCTGTTTCCTAAGGGAGGTTCTTTTTTGGGAGAATTAAGAAACCGGAAAGGAAGTTTTGAGGAAATCAAAGTTGCCGTCGATTCTTTGGCTCAATTGAGGATGGCAGAACTGGAGCGGGTAAAAGAGGCTACTCCTGCGTTCAAAGAGTTGGAGAAAGCCCGTATTGTCGCCGACATGGCAAATAGTTATACTGCTTATCCCTCTTACTGTGCTTTACAGCCGGTGAGAAGCCGGGAAGAGCGTGAGAAATTTATGCAGCAGATTGTTCCCGACTTGCTGAAAGTCGTTCTCCGGGTAAATAAAGAGGAATATCTGGATGTGGCTGTTGTCAGAGATGTGATCGGCACTGCCATGGAAACTCCCGGTCTAAAGGAAAAATTGCAATTTCCCGAACGTACTCAAGAACTTTTTACCGCTGCACAGTACGCTTATAAACTGGATAGTGAAATAAATACGGAACTTGTCGGGGAAGTACGGGAATATGCCGGAAAGTTGAAAAATACGGATATCCGGGAAGTATTGGAAGTAAAACTTCATTCTGCCGGGGCATTATTGAAAGGAAGTCCGGCTGTGGATCTGGAATTGCTTGCTCCGGATGGGAAAACGGCTCGTCTGAGTGATTATAAAGGCAAGGTAATTTATGTGGATTTATGGGCAACCTGGTGCGGACCTTGCATGCGTCAGGGTCCAATCGTGGAAGCACTGGCAGAAGAAGGTTATAATGTAGGCAAAATCGATGTGGACCAGGAAAT
>ERZ773134.2827-NODE-2827-length-11808-cov-2.576874_pt1 | contig 11808 bp, 9 predicted proteins | sample MGYA00580856_ERZ773134 | MGnify/ENA primary metagenome ERZ773134 (study PRJEB29015, sample SAMEA2737823) | human gut metagenome | biome: human gut; feature: human-associated habitat; material: faeces | place: China | collected 2012 ... | reverse complement strand
CCCGCGGGGAGGTGGTGCAGTGTGGCGAGCTGGGTACCTTCCAGTTGTTGCAGACCAGTTCGGGGAGTGTGACTACTGAGGAGTTCTCTTCGAATATGTTGTATCGCGCCCGCCTTCGCTTCCGTCCCGGTCCTAAGTTGCGTGAGTTGATCCTGACGGCTAAGAGCGAGCGTTTCAAGCTCGAAGAGTCGAAACCTGCCACACCAGGTGGTGGAAGTGATCGTCCTGAAATTGAATGATCTCTGTAACCTGTGTGTATGGATAAGTATTCATTTACCCGCAAGTACCTCCCCGCCGCACGTATGGCGGGTGAGTTGTACGGATTGAACCCGGTGGTGATCCTGGCTCAGTCTGCTATCGAAACCGGCTGGGGAGAGAGTTCCCTGGCTACCTGCTACAATAACTTTTTCGGACTGACGGGGTATGGTGTTGCCAATGCTTACTGGCATGGCGGCAAGACTGATCTGGATAAGCCGGACGGTCTGCTGTTTCGCCGTTACGACAGTCCTGAAAACAGTTTCCTGGATTTTGCTCGCCTGATAGCGACGGTTTATAAGCAGGCGGCAGCTGTGAGTCATTATCCCCGGGCGTATGCCCGTGAGATTGCTTACAGCAGGTATATCAGTGAAGTGAACGGGGATAACCGGGCGGCTTATTGCAAGATGTTGGAGAGCATTGCACAGTCGCTGGTTCCCATAGTGTATAATCTTAATAATGACAGCGTATGAGCGAGAAGACAAACAAGGTGAAAACGATCCTGCAATTTATTATGGATCTGCTGGGATTCCTGTTGGGAAGAAAGAAACAAGGATGATCCCCGTAAGGGCGGTTCGCGAACCGCCCTTACCGAACCGTCCCTTATGTCAATGCCGAAGAGATGAACATATAAATCATCATCCCGATAATGTCGTTCGTGATGGTGATAAATGGTCCGGTAGCCAATGCCGGATCAATTTTCAGGCGGTCGAGCGTCATCGGAACAAGCGTACCGAAAATACTGGCGAACATAACGACGGCGAACAAGCTCAGGGAGACGGAAGCCGTTATCCCTTTGTCGCCCAGCATAAAGAAGTTATATATGAATACGACCAGACTGATGATGCTGGCATTGATCAACGAAACAATCCCTTCCTTCAATATCTGCGGAAGAATGTTATCCTGTTTCAATGAGTTGTTTGCCAGACCCTGTACCACGATAGCGGATGACTGTATGCCGACATTTCCTCCTGTTCCACCGATCAGGGGAATAAACAAAGCCATTTTGGGATTACTCGCCAGATTCCCTTCGAACCCCCCGAGGATAACAGAGTTTGCCAGTCCGCCGATCATACCGATCAGCAACCAGGGTAGGCGGGCGGCCGTCTGTGTAAATACATTATCCGAAGTTTCCACGTCCTGCGAGATACCGGATGCCAACTGGTAATCACGTTCGTGTTGTTCGCGGACTTCATCCATTACGTCGTCGATGGTGATGCGGCCGACCAGGCGACCGATACTGTCTATTACCGGCAAGGCTACCAGGTCGTATTTCTCGATCGTTTCGGCAACCTCTTCGATACTGTCGCTTTCGCGGACCGAGATCGGCTCCTTCTTCATGACATGCTTGATCTTCGAGACGGACGGGTTGGTGATCAGCCGCTGGAGGGGAAGTACGCCTTTCAGCCGTTCGTCGTCGTCTATGACATATACATAATAGATTTCGTCCATATCTTCCGCCTGCTTGCGCATTTCATCGATACATTGAGGCATACTCCAGTTTTCGTTGACCACGATCATTTCCGTACCCATCAAACCGCCGGCGGTATCTTCATCATATTTCAGCAGGTCGACGATGTCGCCGGCCTGTTCGACGTCTTCAATATGCGAAAGGATCTCTTCCTGTGTATCTTCGTCCAACTCACGCATCAGGTCTACCGCGTCGTCGGTTTCCATATTGTCGACGAAGCGTTTGGCGATCAGTTCGTTGGGTAGTTCTTTCAGTAATTTATGGCGGTCCTCTTCATCCAGTTCCATCAGGACGTCGGCGGCCTTGTCGCCGTCCATCAGCAAATACAGATAGATTGCTTCCCGAAGATTTAACTCCTGGTATAGTTCAGCAATATCTGCCGGATATAAATCGTGAAGCAAAGCCTGTGCTTTGGCATCATCTTTTTCTGCGATGATACTTTTCAGGTTGTCGATATAGTCTTTCGTCAGTTCAATCATAGGTCATGTTGTTTGTAACCCCGTTTTTATTCCTTCTGTATAGTCCCCGTCTGCTTCAGCCACCGGTCTGCAATTAGTGTCAGTTCGACGAACTGTTCAACCGAGAGCTGCTCGGGCCGTTTGTCGAAAACCGGCAGTGCGTAGTCCGGACAATCCTTTCCCAGCAGTGGTTTCATCGAGTTCCGGAGTGTCTTACGACGTTGGTTGAAAGAGGTCTTGACTACCGTTTTGAATAATTTCTCGTCGCATCCCAGTTCTTTCCGGTCGTTCCGTACCATGCGGATGACTGCACTTTTCACTTTTGGAGGCGGGTCGAATACAAATTCACTGACAGTAAAGAGATATTCTACCGTATACCAGGCTTGCAACAGGACGCTGAGGATACCGTAGGTCTTGCTGCCCGGTCCGGCTGCCAGACGTTCTGCCACTTCTTTCTGGATCATCCCCGAACAGCAGGGCACGTGTTCTTTAAAGTCGAGGACTTTAAAGAATATCTGGCTGGATATATTATAAGGATAATTCCCGATCACACAGAACTGGCCGGGGAAAAGTTTGGAAAGGTCCAGCCGCAGGAAATCTTCTGCCAGGATACGCCCTTCGAGCGCCGGAAAGTTTTGTTCCAGGTAATCTACCGATTCCATATCCAGTTCCACCACGGTCAGGTCGTGGCCCGCTTCCAGCAGGTATTGGGTAAGCACTCCCATGCCGGGACCGATCTCCAGAACCGGTAAATCTTTGTAGTCCGACAACGTATCGGCAATACGCTGAGCGATTTGTAAATCCTTCAGGAAATGCTGTCCTAATGCTTTCTTTGGCTTAACTAATCTCATCCAGTTCTTTGGTGTAAAATGTTCGTATTAAAATATAATGCTTATCTTTGCGGGTGCACAAAAATACAACAAATAATTTAAAGTATCCTACGTAGAATGAATTTTAAGAGTATCCTACAAACGTTTGTCAAGATATTTTTACCCTTAGCTTTTGGCTGTTTGCTGCTTTGGTTTTTATATAGTCATATGGATGTCACCGAGATATGGCGTGTCATCCGTGAGGGGGTAAGATATGATATCATATTGGTTTCTTTACTGTTCGGCCTGTTTGCCAATGTGGTTCGCGGATTGCGTTGGGGGTTGTTGATCTCCTCATTGGGCGAGCGTTTTAAAATGAGTAATATCATTTATGCCGTGCTGGGAAACTATGCCGTGAATATGGTGCTGCCGCGTGTCGGCGAAGTCTGGCGTTGCGGTATTATCACCAAGTATGATAAGATCCCGTTTACCAAGTTGCTGGGAACCTTGCTGATCGACCGTGTGAGCGATACGATCGTAGTGGGATCGATTACTTTGTTGATTTTTATTTTCAATTTCGACTTCTTTGTCAGCTTCTTTGCGAAGAACCCCGCGCTGCTGGAAGGTTTCCAGAAAATGTTCGATTCGATATGGATTTACGTCGGTGCAGTAATTTTAGTGGTCGGAATTTGGTTTGTTTTCAAATATATGAGTAACTTTACGCTGGTGCAGAAAGCAAAGGCGTTGTTGCTGAATGTATGGGACGGAATGAAGAGTATCTGGCTGCTGAAGCAGAAAGGACGTTTCGTGGCACAGACATTGATGATATGGGGTGGCTATTTCTGTTATTTCTATATAACGTTCTATGCATTCGACTTTACCCGTGATCTGGGAATAACGGTCGGACTGATCGCTTTTACCATGAGTAGCATCGGGGTTGCCGTCCCTGTACAGGCGGGAATCGGTGCCTGGCATTTCATGGTGATCGCTACGCTGGTTTGCTTTGGTGTCAACGAAAATGATGCTGCCGCTTTTGCCCTGGTGGTTCATACGGTGCAGACGGCATGGACGGTGTTGTGCGGCCTGTTCGGCATTGTGGCTCTGCCACTTACGAACAAAGAGGCACCCGCCGTTGTTTCAGAATAGATACTATATGTATAAAATAAGAGTTTTTAAAATTAAACATTAAGTCTATGTCAGCAGAAATCAAGAATCTTTCCCCGCAGCATGTCTGGGGTTATTTCTATGACCTCACACAAATCCCCCGTCCGACAGGACACATGGAAGCAGTCACTCGTTTTGTAGAAGCTTTTGGAAAAGGATTGGGATTGGAAACTTTGCGGGATGGAGCAGGAAACGTTCTGATCCGTAAACCGGCCACTCCCGGAATGGAAGGCCGCAAAACAGTAATCCTGCAATCTCACCTGGATATGGTTCCCCAGAAAAATTCTTCTGTGAAACATGATTTTCTGACTGACCCGATTGATGCTTATATAGATGGCGACTGGGTAACAGCCCGTGAAACGACATTGGGTGCCGACAATGGTATCGGTGCTTCGTTGGCTATGGCGGTGCTTTCTGATACGACTATCAAGCACGGACCGATAGAAGCTCTTTTCACGATCGATGAAGAAGAGGGAATGGATGGCGCTTTCGGTTTGAAGCCCGGTTTCCTGAAAGGAGAAACATTGATTAACTGCGATTCGGAAGAAGAAGGTGAATTGTTTGTCGGTTGTGCCGGCGGTGCGGACCTGAATATTTCGATCCAGTTTAAAGAAGATACTTATATTCCTGAAGGGGATGTGGCTGTAAAGCTGAGCCTGACAGGATTGAAAGGCGGTCACTCGGGTGTGGACATCCATCTGGGACGTGCCAATGCCAATAAATTAATATTCCGTTTCCTGAAAGAGGCCGTTTGCGACTATGGGGCTCGTCTGTCGTCTATCGAAGGCGGTTCGTTGCGTAATGCGATTCCGCGTGAGGCATTTGCCGTTGTTACCATTCCCGGTGATAATGTAGAGGCTTTATGGGAGTTGGTAAGCGATTATCAGGATATGTTCCGGGAGGAATATAAAGGCATTGAGAATAATATCAGCTTTGTTGCCGATATGACTGATCTGCCCGGCACGCTGATTCCGGAAGAGATTCAGGATGATATTATCAATGCGATCGAAGGTTGCCAGAATGGTGTGATCAGTATGTTGAGTGATTTCCCGGGAACGGTGGAATCTTCTTCCAACCTGGCCATTGTCAAATCATCCAATGAATTGATTGAAATAAAGATATTGGTCCGCAGTTCATCGGAGAGCCGTAAGGCCTCTGTTTGTTCAAGCCTGGAAAGTATATTTGCTTTGGCAGGAGCTAAGGTGGAATACGGCGGTTCTTATGGCGGATGGCAGCCGAACATCAATTCTCCGATTCTGAACGTAATGCAGCAGACATACGAGGAATTGTTCGGAAAGAAACCTTCGGTAAAGGTCATGCATGCCGGACTGGAATGCGGCATCATCCAGGAATCTTATCCTACAATGGATATGATTTCTATCGGCCCGGATCTGGAACACCCGCACTCACCGGATGAAAGGGTGAACATCGCGACAGTGCAAAAAGTGTGGGACTTCATTGTCGCTACGCTGGAAAGAATCTAAGTACGAAAATCTACCCTTTATACGAAAGGCTGCATTCCCGTTTTGGAGTATGCAGCCTTTTTGCCTATGTTTTGGAACAAAAATAGAAGTGTTTTGCCTATGTTTTGAAACAAATCAGTATATTTGTATCTGAAAATCAATCCTGTATGTCATGTTTGAACGTGAAGTGTTGACAAAATTGAAATTATGGTCGGAATCCAGCTATCGCAAACCGCTTATTTTGCGTGGAGCGAGACAGGTGGGAAAGACGACTGTTGTGAATGAGTTTAGTAAAGCATTCGATAATTATCTTTATCTTAATCTGGAACATCCGGAAGCAAATAAGTTGTTCGATTCGTCTTTACCTCTTTCTACATTAATGGATATGTTTTACGTGTATTGTAATAAATCAAAGAAAGGAGGGAGAACGCTGCTTTTTATTGATGAAATACAAAACTCTCCCAAAGCTGTAGCCCGCTTACGTTACTTTTATGAAGAACTTCCGGAAGTGTTTGTGATCGCTGCCGGTTCATTGCTGGAAAGCTTGATAGATGTACATATCTCTTTTCCGGTGGGGCGTGTTGAGTATATGGCACTTCGCCCTTGCTCTTTTTCTGAATTCCTGGGGGCCATTGCTGAGACTGCATTGAGGGACTTAGTGAAAAAGGCAGAGTTACCCGAAGCTTTTCATGACAGAACGATTGCTTTGTTTAATATTTATACGTTGATAGGTGGAATGCCGGAAGTTGTGCGTAATTATGCCTCTGATGGTGATATCATATCTTTGAATAGAGTGTATGAAACGCTGTTGGATGGTTATCGGGATGATGTGGAAAAGTATGCCAAAGGGGGGGTACAATCTGATGTGATCCGTTATATTCTGACGGAAGGATGGGCCTTTGCCGGGCAAAGCATTACGCTGGGTTCTTTTGCCGGATCTCCTTATAAAGCCCGCGAAGTAGGAGAGGCTTTCCGTACATTGACAAAGGCGCTGTTATTGGAGTTGGCTTATCCTACTGTTTCTGCTTCTATTCCTCTGATCTCTGATTTGAAACGGTCTCCGAAACTTCTCTGGTTGGATACAGGATTGGTAAACTACGCAGCCGGTTTGCAAAAAGAAATTTTCGGCGCTTCTGATATTACGGATGCCTGGAGGGGGATGATTGCCGAGCAGGTAGTTGGGCAAGAGCTATTAACCTTGTCCGATAAGGTATCTCAGCGGAGAAATTATTGGGTGAGGGGTAAAGCCGGTTCGTCAGCAGAGGTCGACTTTGTCTATCTATATGATTCGATGATCATTCCTGTAGAAGTGAAATCAGGGCATAATGCAAAATTAAGGTCTATACATTCTTTTATGGATGAAGCGCCGCATGATTGGGCGGTCCGGGTTTGGAATGGTACCTATTCTGTTGATGAGGTAAAGACAACGAAAGGTAAATCTTTCCATTTGATCAATGTCCCTTTTTATTATGTAGGCTCGTTGGATGCGGTAATGTCCAAACATATAAAATCGGCTATAAACTAAAAAGGAAAGAAAAAAATTGTACTTTTGTGAGCTACATTAATAAAGTACAAAATAATGGCTAATGATGACTTGAAACAAGCCTGGAAAATTCCGGAGCCGACGCTTCGGAGATTGCCCTGGTATCTTGCTTTTCTGAAACTGATGAAAGGTAAGGGAGAGACGTTTGTATCATCTACCCAGATTGCTAAAGAAATTAATGTAGATCCTAGCCAGGTGGCGAAAGATCTTTCGTTTGTAAATATTTCGGGGAAAACCAGGGTAGGCTATGATATTTGTGCCCTTGTGGATGTGTTGGAGGATTTTTTAGGTTTTACCGCGCAGCACAAGGCCTTTTTATTTGGTGTTGGTAGCCTGGGAGCTGCTTTATTGCAGGACACCGGGTTGAATCAGTACGGTCTGGAGATCGTTGCCGGATTTGATGTCCGCAAGGAACTGGCCGGAACGGTTGTCAATGGCATTCCTGTATTTCATTTGGATGATTTTCCTGCTAAGCAAAAAGAATTCGGGGCGACGATCGGTGTTATTACCGTGCCTGTCGATAAAGCGCAGGAGGTGACCGAGCAGATCATTGCCGGGGGAATCAAAGCCTTATGGAATTTTACCCCGTTCCGTATCCGTGTCCCGGAACATATTGTAGTACAGAATACTTCCATGTATGCCCATCTGGCTGTCATGTTTAATCGCTTGAACTCAATTAATCACTGAAATGAAGATTATAGCAGTAGGAATGAATTATGCAGAACACAATAAAGAGCTGCATCATTCGTTAGAATTATCGGAGCCTACTATCTTTATGAAATCCGATTCCTCCCTGTTGAAGGATGGAAAACCGTTTTTCATTCCCGATTTTTCATCGGAGATACATTATGAAACGGAGATTGTCGTGAAGATAGACCGGCTGGGTAAGAACATCGCCGAACGTTTTGCACATCGTTACTATAATGAAGTAACAGTCGGTATCGATTTTACCGCCCGTGATCTGCAAAGAGAGTTGCGTGCGAAAGGATTGCCTTGGGAGATCAGTAAAGCATTTGATAATTCGGCTGTTATCGGGGCGTTTGTGCCATTGGACAGAGTTGGGGATATCAACAGTATCCCGTTCCATCTGGATATAAACGGTCAGAAAGTGCAGGAGGGAAATACCTCGGATATGCTTTTTCCGGTAGACAAGATTATCGCTTATGTGAGCCGTTTCTTTACCCTGAAGATAGGAGATTTGATTTTTACAGGTACGCCGGTGGGTGTAGGGCCGGTTAAGATCGATGATCATTTGCAGGGCTATATCGGCGAGCGGAAGCTTTTGGATTTCCACGTGAGATAACGGGAAATGAATGACTATGCTACGAATACTATATACATTAATAATAAGTATCTGCTTTTTTACTTCTGCCTGGGCGGATGGTAGCAAATATGCAGCCAGTTCCGCATTGTCGTCCGGCAAATGGGTGAAGGTACAGGTTGAAGACAGAGGATTTTATAAACTGACATATGCCGACCTGCGTGGAATGGGGTTCTCTGATCCTGCCAAGGTTTCCGTGCATGGGTATGGCGGTTGTATGTTAGATGAAGATTTCTCGAAACCTTATATAGACGATGTGCCCGCCGTGCCGGTCTGGCGTGGTGACGATTATTTGCTGTTCTATGGTTGCGGTGTTACCGACTGGACGTACGACAACAAGGAATTAAAAAGTTTTGTCCATACCAATAACCCTTATTCCAATTACGGTTATTACTTCCTGACGGATGCAACAGGTACAAAAGAAATGGAATCTGTGGCGTCTGCTGCCGGTGCATCTCTGAAAGTGACGACTTATGATGATTATCTTTTGCATGAAAAAGACCTTGTTTCCGTTAATAACTCAGGACGTGAACTTTTTGGGGAAGCGATGGATATGACTCTTTCAAGGGACTTCTCATTTAACGGTATAACCGGTATAACCAATGATGACGGTAAGGTCACGTTGCGCTTTATCGCCAAGCCGACAAGTGGTAACGGAAGTGTGACCATGAGCGTGGATGGAAACAAAGTGTTGGAAAGGAGTATCTCTTATAGCAGTACGGGTGGTAGTGAAACGTATACTATGGCACGTTCGGTATATGAGGTCGTGGATTGGAAGGGGGACAAAAGTACAAATGTGAAAGTAAATGTAAGATACGGACAGTTAGGGCATAAGAACGTACATCTGGATTTTATCCGTTTGCAGATGAAACGTGAACTGCAACCCTATGACGCCTGTACTTTTTTCCGTAGCCTGGCTTCGGTAAATAACGCTTCCCGTTTCGTTATTCAGAATGCGAATGCGAATACGTTGGTCTTTGATGTGACCGATAAGTTGAACCCGAAACGGATGGAAACGGAATTGAGCGGAAGCGAATTGTCTTTCTCTATTCCGGCGGGAACGTTGAGGGAATTTGCCCTGGTGCAGCGAAACCAGACATTACCGTCCCCTGAAGTGATAGGTGATGTGACGAATCAGGATTTGCATGCTTTGCCGCAGACAGATATGGTTATTATCGCTCAGTCAGGTTTGGCTTCGCAGGCAGAACGTCTGGCCGAAGCACATCGTACCCGCGACGGGTTGACCGTTCAGGTCGTTTCTCCGGATGCGATTTATAATGAATTTTCCAGTGGAACCCCGGATGCGACAGCCTACCGTCGTTTTATGAAGATGTTTTATGACCGGCAGACTTCGGAGGCCGATGCTCCCAAATATCTGCTTCTTTTCGGTGACGGGGCGTTTGATAATCGCTTCATTACTTCAAGTTGGCAGAATGTGGCAAAAAACAATATGCTGCTGACTTATCAGACTGAGGAATCTTTGGATGATAAATCATATGTGGTAGATGACTATTTCGGTTTTCTGGATGACAGCAATAACGGAAAGGGGTTAGTGTCAGCCAGAGTGGATATCGGTATCGGACGTTTCCCTGTCCGGACATTGGCCGAAGCGACCAATATGGTGGATAAGGTTATCAACTATATGGATAATAAAGAGACCGGATCGTGGAAGAATAACGTCTGCTTTGTAGCTGATGACGGAAGTAATGCGGACGGTTACATGATACAGCATGCTCAACAGGCTGATGAGCTGGGTGAATATATAAATACCAGTCATCCGGAGTTCATGGTAAACAAGATTTATTTTGATTCTTATAAAAAGGACTTTTCCGGAGGTTTAAGTACCTATCCCGATGTAAAGACGAATCTTCAGAAACAGCTTAAGAACGGATTGTTGCTGATCAATTATACAGGTCATGGTAATACCGTATCCTGGAGTGATGAAAAGGTATTGACAGAAAGTGATATAACGAAATCAACTTATACTCGTCTGCCTGTGTGGATTACGGCGACTTGTGACTTCTGCCGTTTTGATGCTCCGGTTACTTCTGCCGGCGAGCAGGTGTTCCTGAATAAGGTAAGTGGTGGTATCGGTTTGTTTACTACGACTCGTGTGGCTTATTCCAGTCCTAACTTTTCTATTAATGACAACTTGATCCGTAACTTGTTCGAGAAAAAGAACGGACGCCGGCTAACGTTGGGTGAGGTGATGAAAGCAACCAAACAGGCATTGGGTTCCAGCTATAAGTTGGGATTCGCTTTGATCGGCGATCCCGCATTGAAGCTGGCTTATCCGGAGTACCGGATGCAGGTGACGGCTATAAACGGGAATCCGGTAACGGACGAACCGGTCGATTTTAAAGCATTGCAGAAGATAACGGTGGAAGGCGAAGTCTTGGATCCGGGAGGAAATATTGCCACAGACTTCAATGGCCTGCTGAACCCGACCGTTATGGACAGCCGCCTTTCTTATGAGACATTGGATAATAATAAGACCGGAACGAAATTCAAATATACAGATTATTCAAACATACTTTTTATCGGTAACGATTCAGTTCGTGCCGGAAAGTTCAGTTTCACGTTTACTGTGCCGAAGGATATTTCTTATTCGAATGAGTTCGGTAAGATGAACCTTTACGCATCGGATGAAACAAACAATCTGGAGGCACAGGGTGCTTATCTGAATTATCGGGTCGGAGGAACTGATGATAACGCGGAAGACGATCATGATGGTCCCGAAGTCCGTGCATTATACCTGAACGATTCGACATTCGTCAGTGGCGGCCAGGTCAATACAACCCCGTTCTTTGTGGCGCGTCTTTGGGATAAGAGTGGTGTGAATATAACGGGTAGCAGCATCGGTCATGATATGATGCTGATTATCGACGGCGATCCCTCGTTCAGCTTTAATCTGAACAGTTATTATGAACTGATCCCGGGAAGTGACGGAGAAGGAATCGCGAAATACCTGATCCCTGCTTTAACGCCGGGAATCCATACCGCAGAGTTTAAAGTCTGGGATATACAGAACAATTCGACGACATATGAATTTGAATTTGAGGTAGTCGAGGGATTGAAGCCTTATCTGCTGGAGTTGACGGCATCGCCCAGTCCGGCACGTGAACAGGTGGAGTTCCATTTGTTCCATAATCGTCCGGAAAGCCAGCTGACAGTCGGTATCATGGTGTACGATATGATGGGACGTCTGCAATGGAAGCATCAGGAGACCGGCGCTTCCGAACTGTTCAAGTCCTATACGGTAACCTGGGATCTGACGAATAACCGGGGAGGACGCCTTCGTCCCGGGGTATATATTTATCGTGC
>ERZ773134.2821-NODE-2821-length-11820-cov-2.682108_pt1 | contig 11820 bp, 8 predicted proteins | sample MGYA00580856_ERZ773134 | MGnify/ENA primary metagenome ERZ773134 (study PRJEB29015, sample SAMEA2737823) | human gut metagenome | biome: human gut; feature: human-associated habitat; material: faeces | place: China | collected 2012 ... | reverse complement strand
GGCGTGCTCAACTTCTTTATGGGCAAGACCGTCTATTCGGCGGCCAACCCCCTGCGCATCGCCTTTATCCATGAGTTCCCCTGTGCGACGTCGAGCTGGGACAGCCTGCACGACCAAGGACGTCAGTATCTCGATGAGCACTTTGGCGGTATCGTGCGCACCGAGGCGTTCGAGGACTGTCACGATCCGGACGTGTTCTACGCCGCCGTGGAAACGGCTGTCAAACATGGAGCAAACGTCATCTTCTCGACCTCGCACCGCCTGATGGAATACACGCTCAGGGCTGCGGTTGAGTATCCCCAGGTTCGGTTCCTTAACTGCTCTATCGGCCTTCCCCACCAAAGCGTCCGATCGTACTTTGGCAAGATGTACGAGGCCAAGTTTCTCCTGGGCGCCCTTGCCGCCAGCATGGCGGACAACCACCGCATCGGTTATCACGCGTCAGTCTTCGCCTCGGGCGCACTCAGCGAGATCAACGCCTTTGCGATTGGCGCCTCGCTGCTCGACCCCCGTGCGCAAATTATCCTGACCTGGGGCGATGTGCCCGCCGGAGGCCTTGCCGAGGCCATGTGCCGCGAAGGCGTGAGCGTCATGACCGGCGCCGATATGTCCAAGTCTCTCGAGGACCCCACCGCCTACGGGCTTCACCGTCTGGTAAACGGCAAGGAAGTTACCGGTATTGCTATGCCGGTATGGAACTGGGGCCGTTACTACGAACTCATCGTACGCAGCCTACTGCACGGCACATGGGACGAGACCGCCGATGACCAGCAGGTGCGCGCCGTCAATTACTGGTACGGTATGAGCTCCGGCGTCATCGATATTCGCTACGCTCCGGGCCTACCCTATCAGACGCGTAAACTTGTGCAGCTGCTTCGCAACGGCATTGTCGAGGGCTCCATCAACCCATTTGGCGGCGAGCTCCACAGCCAGGACGGCGTGGTTCAGATTGAGGGCTTCCCTCCCCTGCCGAGTACGCAGATTGTCGAGATGAACTGGCTGGCTGACAACGTTATAGGCTCGATTCCGCAGCTCGATAACGAGCCGGAGGTCCGTGCCCTATGAATATCCTAGCCATTGCCGATGTAGAGGAGCGCTGCCTGTGGGAATGTTTTCGCAAGGAGCGCTTTGAGGACGTTGACCTGATTCTATCCGCAGGCGACCTGGATCCGGACTATCTTGAGTTTTTGGTCACTGTCATCAACAAACCGCTTGTGTACGTTCGCGGCAACCACGACGACCGCTACGCGCGCCATGCACCGGGCGGGTGCATTTGTGTTGAGGACAGCGTATATGTGTACCGAGGTATTCGCATTGCGGGTCTGGGCGGTTCCATGCGCTACCGCGACGGCGCGAACATGTATACCGAGCGCGAGATGGCAAAACGCATGCGCAAGCTATCGCGAAAAATCGCACTGGTAGACGGATGCGATATTCTACTTACCCATGCACCCGTCGCAGGCATGGGCGACCTGGACGACCTGCCGCATCGAGGATTCGAGTGCTTTAATGCGGCTCTTGAGTCTTGGGGTCCCGACTATATGATTCACGGGCATGTGCACCAAAGCTACGGCCCCAACTTTCAACGCGAGCGCCAACACCCATGCGGAACGAAGATTGTCAACGCCTGCGGCTATACCAAGATCGAAATTGACGAGGCGCGCTACCCCACGCGCGGTTGGAAGGCCGCTTGGCTCAACTCGCAAACCATGCGCCGCGAGCTCAAACGCCACGAAGCAATCGAGTCTTCAACCGCCAGAACCCCCTGGTAACTGCCAACAACCACCACGAAGGGGATAGGCACCTTTATGGTGGTTTTGCTGACTCGTCCGACCTGTCCATCACGGTGCTTGTGTAATTAACGAGAACACTCATTGTTTTGTAAGGACGGCGCTCACGTGCCGTCTTTTTTTGTCAACTTATGCAGTCTCGACCGTGTTGTATGTAGAGGGACCTCGCGAGACGCCTTCCCTATATCCACCACGACCAATTGGAGGTGACACTATGCCTGCACGCCGTAACCGCAATAGCACGCTCCGATGCGATGCCGATCAGATCGAGCGGGAAGCAAAGCGCTTGGTCGACACGTATTCCGACCTCATCCTTCGATTGTGCTATTCGGCCCTTGGATCCGCTGACGACGCTCAAGACATCTGCCAGGACACGCTGATCAAGATTCTCCAACGCACTCAACCGTTCGACTCGCTCGAACACGAACGTGCTTGGGTGATCCGAGTCGCACTGAACGCATGTCGCGATATCGGCCGTACGCACGCGAATCACCCGGTTGTCGACCTCGATTCGCTCCCCGATTTCTGCGCACCCGTAACACATACCGAGCAAGAATTCGCGCAACGCGACTGCGCCATTCTTTCCGCTGTCACGGCCCTGCCTCAAGCACAGCGCATCGCCATCTTTTTGCACTACTACGCAGGCATGAGCATCAGGGAAATCGCAGACGCCGTTCACGCGACGCCAGCTGCAACCGCCCAGCACCTTAGCCGCGGACGTGCGTCACTTCGGCTTTCCTTGAAAGGAGACCACAATGACTACGAATTCGAATGACTATCGCCACGCCCTGGAGCACATTTCGTTTACCGATAATGCGAAGCAGCACATGGCAAACTCGATTGCTCAGTCCGTCGCCTCGAGCGATGCGGCGACCGCTCAAAGCAACTTTAATGGCACGCGACGCAAGCCGCGCATCGCCCGCCATCCCGTAAGAACAGTCGCTCGCATTGCCGCTGTAACGGCAGTCCTCGCTATCGTCATTGGAGGCGCTGGCACGGCTATGGCAACAGGCGTCCTGCCGCTTCCTTCTGACATGCTTTCCGACATCTTTGACGGACCTGCTTCTCAAACCGAGATCATCGACCGTATTGGCCGGCCCGTCGGTGCTAGCTGCTCCAACAACGGAGTCACCGTGACCGCCGACGCCATCATGGGCGACAAGGATATGGTTACCATCGCCTATACGCTTACGTTCGACGATCCCGCTGCCCTGAAAAAGCTTACCGAGCCGGGCGAGAACGGAACTATCGCCGGAAGTGTCGATGGAAACGTATACGTTGATGGCGAGCATGGCGGCCAAGGCCAATCATGGCTCATTGACAAGAACCCCAATGACTCCAGCATTCAATACTTTGCACAGTTCAGCGTTGAATCACCCGGCCTTATGGGCAGGACCGTCCGCACGCATATCAACTCTCTCGTTGTGCCACGTGCTGGCAAAGAGCTTCCCGAGTATAAGAAAATACTTACGGGCCCATGGGATCTTAAGTTCCAGCTGAATTACGAAGATACATCCGTTACGATTCCCGCGCCCAAATCGGTCAACTTTAACGGCACCAAGGCGACGATTCAAGAGGCCACCGTATCCTGCGTTGGCGTTTCAGTCCGCTACAACATAGATCGTTCCATCGAACACGACAACAACAGCGGCAAGATGTCTCAAAACATGGAGGAGTCTATGGATGCCGTTGGCAACATACCCCTCATCGTGACGTTCAAAGACGGTCATGTTGAGGACGCAACCAGCCACAGCGGCTATTTCGCAAATAAACTGGATAACGGCACCACTGATGTCCACAAGACCTGGCCGTTCTCGCAAGTTTGTGACACAGACAAGATTGCAAGCGTACAAATTGGCGATACGGTCATTCCCATGAATTCGTAACGCTACGCGGCTCGTATATGCACCCGGTTCCGCACTTCGCGTCTAAAGATGCGCTGTCATCGAGCAGCGTGAGCGCAAGGCCGCCCGTATGGTCGGCTGGGAACACCTCGTTGCGCTAAAAACCACCACGAAGGGGACAGGCACCTTTGTGGTGGTTTTGCTGACTCGTCCGACCTGTCCCAACGGTTTGTCTCAATCTGTAACAGGTAGGGCCCAAATAATCGGTTAGCTGTTACAGATCGAGACAGACCACGGATGCTCAGCCGAAAATCTCAATCTGTAACAGGTAGAAGCGTTTTTGCCAGTCAGATGTTACAGATTGAGATAAACGAAGGAGCGGTAGCGTTAAACAAGTCCGCCACAAAGTTATTCGGAGAGATCCGATCCTAGAGTTGTCTACCAGGTACGATATGTGCACTGATATTTTGTCTCAAACCCGGGCATCCCGTTGCCGCGTGGGCTTAACGCGGCACCCGTATAGAGAATCGTTTGCCCCGTACGAGAATACGAAGTTTTGAAAGACAGCCTCTTGTATGTCTGGTCGAAACAATCAACATTCTCGCTCGGGTGGTTCGCAGTGGAGAACGACTTGTAAGTGTCCAAGACGTCCGCTGTCACAAGACGACAAGGCGCGACAGAACCTGCATCTGGTTTCGCCGTCGCACAAACGGGAATTGTGACCATCGACAGGGTAAGCATAAAACATGCGAACATTGCCTTCACAAAGTTCTTCGTTACATGGCGTTTCATGGTTATCTTCCTTTCCTAGTTTTACTGTCGTTCGTCTTGAAAAGCTGCGCGTATACATTACCGATCCACTTCGAATCACCTCCCATTTCTCTGGTAACGACACGCGAGTCATCCCCTGTGAGCAATACGGAGGCATCGCAGAGCGATTCGAGGTTTCCGATAAGATGAGAAGAGATAATGACATGTGCTCCTCTACCCGCTTCATCTCTAAGAGCATTCGAAACAATCGCAACGTGTCTCACATCAAGTGCATTCATGGGCTCATCCAAAAGGACGACTTCGCAATAGGACATATACGCCATCGCGACATTAAGTAATTGTCTATTTCCATCAGACAGCCTAGATACGGGCGTATTCTTCAACCCAGTCAAGTCAAAGCGATCAAGCACTTGGTCCAAAGTGCGAGGTGAATGCCAAATTCTCCTGCATCGGTCGAGATGAAAAGCGACGGTCATGTATGGAATCAATAGCGACGGCCTATTCGGAACCAAAAAGAATACCTTTCTCATTTCCTCACGGTCGACGCATACTTTTGCATGAAAACAGAGAGAACCTGACACGCGCACTGATGGCCCAGCATCTCCCCAAAGAGTATTCAGTAGCGTAGTCTTGCCATGTCCATTTGGCGCGACAAGACCCCATATCTGGCCAGCGGGCATATCAAACTGCAATCCCTTTACCAGCTGGTTTTTTCCAACCGTCAACGCATCCAGCGACAGAGAGAGCAAGCTTTTCTCGCCCAAACTATCCGGGCGAATATGGTTCCAGGCCCAGCGATTCTTGCTTTTTAGACGCGAAAACGAAATGACCCCCAACGCGCAAACAGCAAACGCGCCCATCACGGCAAAGAGGCAGTGCGATGCACTGGCTTCAGGAACGAGAGATACCTCCGCTCCATTGGCGTAAGATGCGCCGCCGAGCGCAAACGAAGAGGCAGAATAGCTCGACACCATATACGGCAGCAACGCATGCCATGGAGCATCTTTGCTCGCATAAAACGGAAGCTGGCTTATGCCCCCCACAAGAGCGATCACCATGGACGAAATGGCCCTGTTTCTGCTTCCGGCGTACACGCACACGCCCAAGCAAGCAAACATCATCGACAGCACAGCTTCAAAGACGGCAAATAGCCCTAGCTGAACTAACACAGTTCTTTCGACTACGTCACCATACTGAATGAATACGACTGGGTACTCTGTCTGACCTACACCGTTAAACACCGTTGCCAATACAAAACAGGGAGCCAACGCCAGAACCAAAACCAGCATCGATGCAATACCAGAGACGAGAACGCGGCATGCATTCATCTCTAACTTTGACAACAACGCTCGATCGTAGAACCGCTTTCCATCCCCCTCAAGCGACATATAGAGGACGAGGACCGGGACCAAAAGCCACGCTATTGCAGGAACAGCGCCGCAATAATATGCGAGAAGGATCATCCCGGGCATTTTTGTTGTTGAGTCGTACGATTCCGGATGGGCCAGCATCGATATGGCTCGGGGAAGACGTTCTTGGGCTTCAAGCGATAACTCCGAATCAACACCATTCAAATAACCGAGTCGGTATTCCTTGAGCAATAGATTGTCGTAATCGGCAATCGCATCGTAATACTCTCTGGAGTCCGCCTTGCTTTCAAGCGCCCGATCAAGGCACGCCCTTTCGTCGGCAATGATGCTGTTGAGCTCCTGTGGGGCAGTGTCATAAACGCCGTCAGAGACTTGAGAGACCAAAAGGGCTCTCTGGTCTTCGATGGAAGCTCTACCATATAGATAATCTGCTCCCGTTGGAACGGATAGAAATACCGGGATGCAGAATACGAGCGCGAGCAGCGCCGTCAGCAACATGATTCCCCGGTTGCGCGCAAGAACTTCTAAATTAAGCCGTACATATGTGAGGCAATCACAGGTCTTCACAGCAAGCACCTCCGGTTCGCAACACACGAGTCGTCGGACCCGTTGTCCGGAAGTATCGCCTTCATCGTCAGAACTGTCTGTAGACGTGTAGGATGGATTTACAATCTTATTTGTCTACAGGCTTCTACCTGCTATTTTCTATAACATCTGCCATAAGACTAAAAACCCTATCTCTAAGTTCACGCTCCGAGTGAACTCCAAGCAAGGCATAGCTCTTGCTCTTGGCCTCTTTGACGGTTCCCCGAGCAACGTTAAGATGTGCGCAAATCTCGGTGGTTCTATTGCCATCAAAAACGCATGTCATGATATCGGCATAAAGCGGCGTGAAACCAAGCCTCAAGAAGGCCTCACGCACGGTATCGCGTCGATCACCCACCCGAACCGTATCTTTCGAACGCAAGAATAGCAGCGAATTAGCCATAAGGATAAGTACGACAAGGAACGCAGTCACGCGTAAGGCAGGCATAAGGCCGCCAACGGCCTCACCGCTCCCAACGGACTCAAAGAAAATGTACAGTCGACTTACCACATCGTGAACCCAGAACGCTGCTCCAGCACCCACAGACACCGAAGAAAGGGTGAGTTCAGGCGAAAGGCACAAGTGCATTTTAGACATCCACCGTATAGCCGCACGGCAACACAGGGCCACAAGCACTATAGCTATCGATAGGATTATCGCATCATGCTCAAAGCCGAAGCATACGAGGATTTCCTCGATGCCCATTCCAGACGCATACATAAACAGGAAGCAGACGAAGACTATCCTGCAGTTCTGATTGAACGATGAGGACCCCAGCGATTCTGAACGGTGATCATGGCCTTTTGTTGCGTCAAGATGCCACGCATCCTTTGACAAGAGAAGTCCAGCCGTCGCCTCTGAAATGTTTTTATATCCGGTTTTAGTCAAGGCCCGCGACAAATAGGTACGGGCAGTAGACGGGGAAATGTCCAAGGCAGAAGCAATCTCCTCGTACGTTTTTCCCTCTATCCTCATAGAGAAAACCGCGGACTCCCTTTGAGAAAAACCCGAAGCCGTAAGGATATCGGCAACTGCAGAGTGTTTTCCTCCTAATTTGGCGGCCGCAGAAAAAGCGCTCGTTAAGTCGGGGAAAAATCGCGTTATGGCCCTGGCAAGGATACTGCCCAAAACGGTAACCAGAAGCAATACGATCTCTTGATGCCCACCAAAGCTCAGGAGCACAGCCCCGATGTTTATATTGCGCGAAAACAAACAATCCGTATCGAGAATAACGGCGGCATTACCAAACGCAAGAGGTTCGACGAGCGAGGCAGCAACCCCCATCTCGGCGTTAACGGAAAGGAAAGAACCGATGGAGTCCATCAACGGGACGAGAAGAAACTGAAGGCCAACAAGCAAAGCAATCAAGAGCACAACGGGGCTGTAAAGTGCGAGCTCAGGATACCCGTGGAGAGCAGAGCCATCGGCCACATGTTTCCCCTTTAATCCCGCACGTATGTTTGCGAATTCACCGCCAAGCACCCAAGAACAGCAAGCGACAAGCAAGGGGGCTAGTAACAACAAAATGAACGCGAGCGCCGAAACCACAACATGAAATTGATGAAAGACATTAAGAGATATCGTGTACATCACAAGAAGTGCAATGTCTACGAGCATAAGTCCAAAAAGCCTTTTGGAAATACCCGGTCTCACAGGGCGAGAGATGAGGCCCACACAGAAGCCCGAAAACAGATGCAGACCGATAAGAACGGTGCCAGAAAGGCCCGTATAAATACTTGGCGCCACACAATACAGACCAGCCGCCCCTATAAACAACATAATTGAATGCCAGAGGAACGAGCGCGTCACGTTTTGCAGGGTAGCTGCCTCGGTTGCCATAAAATCAAAGCTCCTAGATAGCATTTTGGGTATTTTAACATCGTTCCCGGCGTTAAAAAAATGTTACCCGAATTAATCAATATCCCCCCTCCACCAAAAGGCACCACGCTGATCCTCCACTTTTGGAAGCGATAACCTGCCAAAAAGGGACAGGTTTGTTTTGGCAGGTTTTATCTGGGCAAACGCCAACCGCCGCGAGGGAGCTGCTTTCCCTCGCGGCGGTCTTCTAGCGGTAAAAACCAAGTGAGTAGGCTTTTGGCGGGATGCCGAGCACACCTCAAAACGCCACAGCCCTGACCTGCGATTTTATTGAGCACTTGCCGCGATGTGCTCGGCAGATCCAAAAAAGTCTACTCACTTGCATCTTAGGCGTACCGGAAAGGCAAAAAACCGCCGCGGAAGGGGGCCGACTCCCTCCGCGGCGGTTGTTTGCGTTGGTTTTGCGACGGTTTTGCCCGCTTGTTACTCGCTGTAGCGGGTGGCGATGGCAGCTTGTACCATGCCGGCGCTCATGAGGTACGTCACCAGGAAGTAGCCGCCGTAGGCCGCCAGGAAAATCGCGCAGGTGAGGCCCACGGTGCCAGCGATGCTCATATCGCCGAATACGCTCACCAGCTCGATGATCACCTTGAGCGCCACAAAGGAGTGCGCCAGGCCCACTGCCAGCGGGAACAGGAAGAACACCGCTTGCTGCGCCATCACCGAATGGCGAATCTGGCGGTCGTCACAGCCGATCTGTGCCAGCACGCGATAGCTGCGGCTACCATCGGCCACGTTGGAGAGCTGTTGGATCGACAGAATCGCCGCGCATGCAACGACCAGTACAAAGCCGATGTAGATAGCCAGATAGCTAATCATGCCGTTCATCTGCGCCGCCTGCGTATAGATCTCGGAGCGTGTCATGAAAACTCCCCACGACCCCGGCTCCTTGCCGTCAACGAGCAGATTGTCGAGCATGGTGTATTTTATGCTCTCGTCTGCCTTGGTCACATCCATCCCCTGCTTGTAGTTAACGAGCAAATTACTGGAATACGGCTGCAGGTTAAGCTGGGACAACAGCTCGTCGGCAACGACGACGGTACCCGGATTACTGCCCATCGCCGAGTTGGCGATGGCCGCCGTATCTTCGTCCGACTTATCGGTTGCGGGCTTGAGCGTATGCCCGCCCAAGGTAAGGGCATGGCCGCCGGCCATATACTTGGTGTACATGTCGACCAGCTCGCCGCCCATATCACACGTGAGCAGATACTGGTCGCGGCCAATGCTCACCGGCTCCTCGCCCATCATCTGGCGCAGTTTGTTGTACTGGCTCGCCGGCGTCACAAACAGGCCTGTCGTGTCGGCGTTGCTACTCACGAGCGCCTTGGGGAGCTTTTCGTCCATGATCTTGCACATCTCACTCGGAGTCACCGAAGGATCCGAGCCGCCAAGCGGGTAACTCAGATATGAATCGATCTGCACATGCTCACCGGCAACATCGGCGATATTGACCTTCTTGCCGGTCTCGTCGTTGTTGTCCGCCGACTTGCGCTCGCCATGCCATGCAGCGTACAAATCGACCGTTTCATCGGCCAGCACCATGCGATCGGCCTCAGACGGATTGACATACTCCTTGTAGTAATCGAGCGTTTCGGGCGTGCAATAGACATACGTCTGAGACACGTCAACAGGGTTATAGCGCTCCAGATTCTCGTTCATCACGTTGGCGATCGACATACCGCACGTCACCGAAGTGATGGCAAGGAACAGAATCATCGCGATGACGCCCATCGAAAAGCACACCGTATTGACCTTGGCCGAAAGCTGACGCACGGTAAACATATTGAGGCCGCGCCAATACACGCTGCGCAGGCTCTGCAACAGCTTGATAAGCATGCCCGAGAGTCCCCAGAACAGCGCAAAGGTGCCCACGGTAACCATAGCGGTCGTAATGCCAAACTGGCTCATAGCCTCTTGCAGCTTGCTGTCCGTCGCAGTTAGCGGGAACCCATCGCGTAGCAGACGGTAATAGGCCACGCCCACAAGCACCGCGCCCACGGCAAAGATGGCAATCGCGATCCAGGGGTTGCGTGTCTTGATGCTCTCGTTGCGACGCTCGGCACCCATAAGCTCGATGAGTTTGGTACGACGCACGGCGCGCAGGTTCAGCAGTAGCGTGAGCACAAACATTACGAGCATGCAAGCAAGGGTCAGGTTGAACGCATGCACCGAGAAAAAGAAGTGGAAATTAGCGATCTGTGTCTTAAAGAGCGAGGCCGTAAAGAACGTCATGAGCTGGGAGAGCCCCACGCCCAGCACTATGCCGGCGACAAAGGCGCCGACCGAAACGATCACGGTCTCGAGCGCCATGATCGTGGCAACGCGACCGCGCCCCATGCCGAGCACCTGGTACAGGCCAAACTCCTTCTTGCGGCGTTTCATGATGAAGTTATTGGCATACACCATCAAAAAGGCCATGACGCCGGCCAAAAAGTACGTGAGGTAGCCGAGCATGCTGCCCATGAGCTCGGACAGTCCCTGCTCCTTGATGCCGGCAATGTCGACCTGCATCGAGACGGTATTGAAGGCATAGAAGATCGTGACACCCAGGGTGAGCGTCAAAAGGTAGACGAGGTAGTCGCGGCCGGCGCGGCGGACGTTGCCCCAAGCGAGTTTACAGAGCATCGGAGCCCTCACCGCCCATCATGGCAACGACCTCCATAATGCGGTCGAAGAACTCTCGGCGGTCGGTGTCGCCGCGGCGCAGCTCGGTGAAGATCTTGCCGTCGCGAATAAACAGCACACGGCTCGTGTAGCTGGCGGCAAAGCTGTCGTGCGTGACCATGAGCACGGTGGCGCGCAGGCGGCGGTTAAGGGCCTCCAGGCTCTCGAGCAGCAGGCGAGCGCTCTTGGAATCGAGGGCACCGGTGGGCTCGTCGGCCATGATCATGGTGGGGTCGGTGACGAGCGCGCGAGCCGCGGCAACGCGCTGCTGCTGACCGCCGGACATCTGGTAGGGATACTTGTCGAGCACCTGACTGATGGACAGGCGCGCTGCCACATCCTGCACGCGGGTCGAGATCTCTGCCGAGTTTGTGCGGGCGATGGTGAGCGGCAGGGCGATGTTCTCGCGTGCCGTGAGCGTATCGAGCAGGTTGGAATCCTGGAAGATAAAGCCGAGCTCCTCGCGGCGGAACTGCGAAAGCTTGGCCTGCTTCATGCGCGTCACGTCCTGGCCGTTGATGCGGATCGTGCCACTTGTGGCGCTATCGATGGTCGACACGCAGTTGAGCAACGTCGACTTGCCCGAGCCCGAGGCGCCCATAATGCCAACGAATTCGCCGCGGTTGACGGTAAAGCTGACGTCGTTGAGCGCGCGGGTCACGTTGCCCAGCGCTCCATATACCTTTTCGAGATGCGCGACCTCCAGTACCGGGGTCGCCATGTGCGTGGTTTGCATACCGAGTCCTTTCTTGCGATTAGTCTACGGCATCTATAGTCGCAAGAAGCCGAGTCGGCTACCATCGATATGGCTTACGCTTGCCTTACCGTTGTGTAAGGTAGGGGTAGTCTTTTTGGGACGGGGCTTTTTTAGCTACCCCATCCGAAGCCTTCGAAGCATGAGGCCGCATTTGACATAG
>ERZ773134.2814-NODE-2814-length-11846-cov-38.067339_pt1 | contig 11846 bp, 5 predicted proteins | sample MGYA00580856_ERZ773134 | MGnify/ENA primary metagenome ERZ773134 (study PRJEB29015, sample SAMEA2737823) | human gut metagenome | biome: human gut; feature: human-associated habitat; material: faeces | place: China | collected 2012 ... | reverse complement strand
GCCTTGAACAAATATGCCTATAAACTGGATGGTTATGATTCGGACTGGGTATATACGGATGCCGGATATCATTTTGCCTATTATAATAATTTGAAAAGTGGAACATATACTTTCCATCTAAAAGGAGCGAACGAGAATGGGATTTGGATGCCTGACGAGCGTATGTTGCTTGTGACGATATTGCCCCCTCCCTGGAAAACGGGGTGGGCTTATTGCGGATATCTGCTTCTGCTGTCGTTGCTGTCGTGGTATATTTACAGGATTGTGAAGAACCGTATCCGTATGAAGCAGGCAATAGAAATGGGGCAGATTGAACGGCAGAAAATGGAAGAGGTCAATCATGCTAAATTGCAGTTTTTTACGAATATAACTCATGAACTCTTTACACCTTTGACTATTATCTGCGCCTCGGTTGATGAATTGAAGCAACTTCATCCGGGTGATGCGAAGATGTATGCGGTACTGAATAACAATGCGGTTCGTTTGATGCGCCTGATCCAGCAAATACTGGAGTTCAGAAAAGTGGAAAACGGTAAATTGCAATTAAAGGTATCGAAGGGCAATTATACACAGTTCCTGAAAAACAGTATCGAGGCTTTCCAGCCTTTGGTCAGGAAAAAAGGCCTTTCCATTGATTTCAGAGAGGAAGAAGAGGAGATATCCGGTTACTTCGATAGTGATAAGCTGGATAAGATTCTTTATAACTTATTGTCGAATGCTGCCAAATATACGGAGAAAGGAGGCACGGTAGTGGTTTCACAATGTTATGAAAAGGAAACAGGGCATTATTCTTTTTCCATCACAAATCCGGGAGAGCCGATGAGTAAAGATAAGATGGAACATCTTTTTGAACGTTTCTATGAAGGTGATTACCGGAAATTTCATACGACCGGGACTGGTATAGGTTTGGCGTTGACTAAAGACCTGGTAAATATCCATCACGGGGAAATCCGGATAAACAGCGATGCGGTGACAGGTAATACTTTTGTGGTATGGCTGCCGGTAGACCGTTCTGCTTATGCGGAAGATGAGATTGATGATAGTTTACAGGTGACAAATAGTCCTTTGCAGCCTGAAAATGAGGAGTGTGCTGATTCGCAGATGGTTGGGGAACTGGCGGTAGAGCAGGATGTACCGGCTTTATTGCTGGTTGAAGACAATGAAGATCTTTTGTCGATCATGACTCGATTGCTGAGTGCACATTATAGGATATTAACAGCTACACAGGGGCAGGAAGCGATCGGTATATTGGAAAAGGAGGAGGTCGATTTAGTTGTGTCGGATGTTATGATGCCTGTGATGGATGGTATCGAACTATGCAATTATATAAAAAACAAGTTTGAATTATGTCATATTCCTGTGATCCTGTTGACTGCCAAACGTACAGAAGAAGATCAGATGGCGGGTTACCAGTCGGGAGCCGATAGCTATGTGACAAAACCGCTCCACCTGGCCTTGCTGCATAGCCGGATAGAAAACCTGCTGAAGAAAAAGAAGCGGACTGGCGTTGACTTTAGAAAACAGCTTGTCTTTGAGGCAAAAGAGTTGGATTATACATCGATGGACGAGACTTTCATCCGGAATGCAATAGATTGTGTAAATAATCATTTGGATGATTGTAGTTACGAGCCTTCTCTGTTTGTTGCCGAGATGGGTATGTCACGCACAACCGTTGCCGACAAGCTGAAATCTTTGACCGGATTAACTCCTTCGGGCTTTATCAGTAATGTCCGTCTGAATGCCGCTTGCCGTTTGATTGACGAGAATAAGAAAATACGTATTGCCGATTTGGCTTATGCCGTCGGGTTCAATGATGCCAAATATTTCAGTACCTGCTTCAGGAAAAAATTCGGTGTTTCTCCTTCTGATTATATGTTGAGGAATAAAGAAGATAATGAGGTTTCGTCGTAAATATAGCACTGCCCTTTCCCGGCATGTCCTGTCTAGTTGTATCGGCAGATCAGGACAGTTGTGCTGGTCTGCTAGCACTATAGTGTCGGTATAATCGGCACTACTGTCCTGATAGAGTTAGCACTATAGTGTTGTTTTTTTGTGAATCTCTTTATCATAGTCTCTGTCCGGAGGTTGAATTATTACCGGAAAATGTCTCTAATGCTTTTGGAGAACCGTTTCCCGGTAATAATTCAACCTCTGTTCATTCCTGTTCATAATATATTTGCCTTCGTGAAAAACGGGTTAATCTTAACGTGTTAAACCTTTAAAAATGTATTATGAATAAAAGAATTTTGAATGAAAACAGAAGAGGGTGGATATGTACTCTGCTTTTGTTGTGTTGTCTCTTCTTTCAGGTGAAAGAAGTATCTGCTGAAAGTTTACAGACAGGTAGTATTAATGTAACAGGGGTCATTACCGATTCCAAAGGTGAAACAATTATTGGTGCCAGTGTTGTGGAAGTCGGGACTACAAACGGTACGATAACCGGTATTGACGGTGACTTTTCTATTCAGGTGGCTCCTGGTGCCAAACTCCGTATTACATACATTGGCTACAAGGAGAAAGAGTATGTGATTACTAAAAGTTCTTCATTGAAAGTAACGCTTGAAGAAGATTCCAAACTGATCGATGAAGTGGTGGTAGTCGGTTACGGGACACAGAAGAAGGCTAACCTGACAGGTTCTGTTGCTGCCGTAAATTTTACGGATGTAGCGTCTATGCCGGTGGCCAATACAGCGAATATGCTACAGGGGCGTTTGCCTGGTGTAATGCTGACCAATAATGGTGCCCAGGCAGGTAAAGATACTCCTGAAATTCGTATTCGTGGTGTCGGCACGTTGAGCGACAATAATAATCCGATGGTATTGATCGACGGTGTGGAAAGTGCTGTCAGCCAGATTTCAGAGATTCCGGCAGATGATATTGAAACAGTTTCTGTACTGAAAGATGCCGCGTCTGCTTCTATTTATGGGGTACTCGCAGCCAACTCTAACACCAAATTTTCCATCACCAAAAAAGATTGATCCATTACCTCTGAAACCGCCGTAACTGTTGTATCAATATTATCGGAAACATTTTTCTTGGCATTTATATACAGATAAAAAGACATAACACATCCGAATAACAGCAACTCAACAAACAAAGTTCCCACAAACAAAAAAATCAATTTATCTCTAAGCGATATTGATACAAATTTTGATTTTATCGACTTTTGTTTGAAGTGCCCTCCCCCTGACACTCTCATTACAGCATCTCCTTCCACTAATTGATGTTCTCTGTTTTCCGCCATGTAATATATTTTCTAAAAAGCAATCCAGAGTAATAAAACTCATTTATGCGTATCTTTAACACAATTATGCGTTCAAAATATGTTAAAGTCAAGAAAATTTCTGATTATTACCACGCAAAAGAGGGCCGATAAATATATGAAAATCTATAACTATGAAGGAAGAAAAAATCTCTGTGGCGAAAAAATCAAACTTGCCAGAACAAAAAAACGCATCACTCAAAGAGACTTGGCCGCCCGCCTGCAAACTCAAGGAATCACAATAGAAAGAGATAGTATTAGCAGAATTGAAATCGGCACCAGATTCGTCACCGATTATGAGTTAAAAATTCTTGCAAAAACTTTAGATGTAAGTATGGAATGGCTGACCGATGAAGAAACTATGAAAACCTGCTAAACACTATTGCTCTGAGAATTCTGCCGTGAAACTGCAAATAGCGGAATGACTTTCTAAATCAGACCGCTATTTGTCAAAACTTACTTATAAAGTAAATTTTCTATTTTTTCAATAGACAACTCTTCCGTATTATCCAAGAATACGTCCGGAACAGCCGGTTTAACACTCGCTCCAATACCGACAGCAGCTATGTTTGCCGCCTGAATCGCTTCTATCCCTGCCGCCGCATCTTCAAACGCAATACATTCCCACGGTTGTAGTTTTAAGTGTTCCATGCAATCTATAAACACTTCCGGATCCGGTTTCGTATATCGTATTTTAGAAGCATCAGCCACATAATCAAACATAGACAGAATTCCAAGTCCCTCAAGAACCGTTCTCGCATTCTTGCTCGCCGAAGCTACCGCAAGAAGAATTCCCTGCTTTTTCGATTCATTCAAAAAATCCATCACTCCCGGAAGAATATCTTTTGACGTCACCTGCTTGATCAACGCTTTATAGTATTCATTTTTCTTGTCTATAAATTTCGCTTTATCCTCAGATAAAAATGTTTCCTGCGCCCCATTTACTTCTAAAATTATCTCAAACGAACGCTCTCTGCTTACTCCTTTCAACCGCTCATTTACTGTTTTATCAAACGCAAGTCCCAATTCATCCGCCAGCTTTTTCCATGCGAGAAAATGATATTCAGAAGTATCCGTCAACACTCCGTCTAAGTCAAACAAAAACCCTCTTTTTTTTACCGGCATTTCCTGCACAGATACTTTTTCACCTTGTACATGTACCTTATATTTTCTTCCTTTCCATGTAAGCGTCGTCTCCATACTCTTTATAAACGATGGCATATGTGGTTCAAATCGAAGTTTCTCTCCCTGATAAGCCGGCAGCATCCCCATAAACCCTTGAACAGCCATTTGCCACAGCGCGCCACAATTTGCTATATGGATTCCATCTTCCGCTCCTCTGCGCACAAGTTCCATATCTACCGCTATTGTCCGATCAAGAAATTGTTCTGTTTCTTCTTCCATTCCCAATCGATTTGCCACAAGCATATGCACTGCCGGAGATAAAGATGAATCATGTGTTGTCAAAGGTTTATAATATTCATATGCCACCCTCAACTGCTCCTCTGTAAATTTTTCCGGGAAAATACTCATTAACGCAATTATATCCGCCTGCTTGATACACCTGCTTCTATAAATCTTTTCCTGAGAAGCGTAATGACCAAACGCTTTCTTCTTATCCTTCCAAATGGAATCCATATCTATTAGTGCATAATCTTCAAAATCTGCACTTTGCAGATACAATTTTCGTTTTTCATCATAAGGAACGACAAGAGAATCTGCAATCTTCTTGAAAATCTCCAATTCACTTTCCAAAGTGTTTGTCTTTTCCATAACTTCGCGATAACGGTCCGGTTTCTTTTCTTTCAAAAGGCGTAATGTTTCCAATGCAGAAATAAGGTTGAATTTCACCATATAGTTCGTAAACCCATTGTCCCTTGTCATAGGAGAATATTCATCCGGTCCCATCACATTCAAAAGATGATATTCCCCGTCTTCGCCTTTATCCACACGTTCACTCCAAAACCTTGAAGTTTCCAACAGAATTTCAGCCCCTTTATCAAAAAGGAACTTTTCATCACCCGATGCAAAGTAATAATGCATTACCCCAAATGCTACATCTGCTGTAATATGAACTTCATTATCCGCATATTCCCACATAGAACACTGCTCTGTTCCTGTAAGCCCTGACTGCCACGGATAACGTGCTCCTCTGCAATGATATCGCTGCGCATTTTGTTTTGCTCCTTCCAAAGTCCAATATCTATAGCCGATTAAACTTTTCGCCGATAGCGGATCCGTATACAGATAAAACGGAAGAAGATACATTTCACTATCCCAAAAATATCTTCCATAATATGCCTCGCCGGCAAATCCTTTCGCGCATACCTGAATACGTTCTTCCTCTTTTCCGCCACATCTAAGTAAATGATAAATCGAAAACCGAAGGCTATCCTGCAGCTTTTGGCATCCCTCTACAAGCACATCGGAATCTTTCCACTTCTGCTCCCAAATGATTTTACTTTTTTCAAGTAATTGTTTATACTCTAATCTCGCTGTTTGTTCAAGACACTCTTTCATTTCTTTGATGTAGTCTTCTGTCCGGTCTCTCGAACATCCCAGTACACTATATTTCACTAATGTCGCATTTTCAGTCAAAGCCCCTTCATAAATTACATCTATTGTTGTTTTCTCTAACTCTGTATGACATACCGCATCTAAACCACGCAACTGATTTTCACACATAATAGATGCTCTTTCTCCAACATCTGTCTTAACTGTAACACCAATTTTATTCTCTTTTTCAAACAGGCTGGATTCTGTAAAATGACAGTAACCATTTGTAGTAACTCCGGCATCAATTCCACTCTTAACAGTAATGTAAGGCGTTCCTTTTCTTGGTTTCAAGTCTGCCTGCTGTACAAACAATCGCTTTTCATCAAGACTTGCAAACCTTGAAAATTTAACATCAATCTCCTCTCCGGAAGCTGTAATCCAAGTGAAGGATCTCGTCAATTCTCCTGTTTTCATATTAAGAACCCGTCGGTAATCTCTAATATCACTTCGGATCATGTCCAGCTTCTCATTACCTGCCGCAATTTCTATCCGCATAAAATACGGTAAATTAATGATCACCTCTTCTAAAAAAGGATGCTTTCCCATCATAAGCGGCAAAAATGTTCCCTGCTTTGAAAGTGGATGTCGCTGCTGCTCCGTAGTGACACTCTTCATCGTTCTGGTGTACACTTCATTTTGCGGAGCATCTGCAAGTCCTTCTTCAAAACTTCCTCTCACATGAAAATATCCGTTTCCTTGTGTAAAAATTCCTTCATAATATTTATTTTTGTCTTGATCAAATCCATCTTCTACAATTTCAAATCCATTAATCCGCAAAATTTCATCATTCATCATCCGCATTCCTCCGAATTCTATTCTTTTACAGAACCGGCAGCCAATCCGGATATTACTTGCTTCTGCATCAACATATAAACAATAATACTTGGAACTGTAACAAGCACCGTAGCTGCAAACATAGCTCCATAATCACTTGCAAACGCACTCTTGAAATAATATAACGCAATTGGAAGCGTTCTTTTTTCAGTTCCCGTAGTCAATGTCAACGCAAACTGGAATTCATTCCAACAAAGCAGGAACTGAAGTACCCCGGCAGTCGCAAATGCCGGTCTCGTAAGCGGCAAAATAATTTGTACAAATGTTCTGAAAAATCCTGCTCCATCAATATATGCAGCTTCCTCCAAAGTAGGAGAAATTGTCTTATAATAGCTCATCATAATATATAAGGTAGTCGGCATTCCAAGCGCCGCATATACAACTATCAACCCTGTCAACGTATCGTAAAGATGTGCCGAATTTAACGTTTGATATAACGGCTGCAAAAGCGCGGCTCCCGGAATCACAAGAGCTGCCGAAAACAGCATTGTAATCAAACCCTTAAATCGAAATCTACATCTTACAAGCACATATGCTGCCATACTGAAAATCAACAAATTCAATATTGTTGCTATAATTGCCACCAAAATACTATTTTTGTAAAATGTCGTCAGCGGAGCAATCTCGAATGCTTTCACATAATTATCAAGCTCCTTGCTCATTCTATCTCTCCTTTACTTTTCTAATTGTCTATAATATAAATAACGCCCTTTACTAATGTAAAGGGCGAAAATCTCGCGGTACCACCTTATCTTACAGACAATTTTCTGTATCTCTTAAGTTCTTTAACGGAAACCACTCCGGGAAATCCTACCTGCCCTGCCTCTGCATTCTGAAATCCTGAATCCAGGAACCTCCACAGACTTTCCAGCCCTTCAGATATCCGGTTTAGAAGCTACCTTCCATCATCCCTCTCCGAAACCGTCTTTCAGCCGGGTGATCTTCTCTCCCAACCGGTCTGACCGGCAGCTTTGCTCCTCTCCCCGAACGGTTCTCTCTGACGGCAGTAACGATGTACTCCTCTTCCTCAGCACCTTTAATTCTTTACTAAATTGTTAAATATTTTTTAACTACAAATACTATAGCGGTCATGTGCTGATTTGTCAAGGGATTTCAGGTGGTTTAGAGAATCTTAAGAATGCATCTGCTTCCGCTTTCTATTCTTTTTCTTCTGTATTTCTTTTAACAAATCAGACTCTTATTTCATCCATTTTCTTCTGAAAAGGACTCCTGCCACTACTGCACCTGCAAGCAGCATCACTGCTGCAGGGAATACAACGTTTGTCATATCTCCTGTCTTAGCTGCTTTATTTACTGTACTATTTTGATTCTTGTCGGTTGTAGTGTTTTTGTTATCTGACGGCTTGTTATTTCCGGCATTTCCATTATTACCATTGTTGTCATTTCCGCCGTTATAGTTATTACCGCCGTTATTGTTATTACCGCCATTATTGTCGTCTTTATTTTCAGACTTCGTTGTTACGCTGAGTGCTGCTGCCGCATACTCTGTTGCATTCTCGTCTGTTCCGACTGCAACAACCTGGATCTGATAAGTCTCTCCTGCCTTCAGACCGGAAAGTGTATATCCTACTGCTTCTTTGGAAATATCGGTTGCATATACGGCTCCGTTGACATAGATCTTATATCCTGCGATTCCTTCTGTTGATGCCGGTGCATCCCAGGTGATCTTAATGGAATCTTTTGTCACTTCACTGCTCGCTACATTTTCCGGTGCTGACGGTGTTGCCGGCTGATCCGGGTCTTCTTTATCCGGAAGTTTTGCGATGGTCTCTGTCTCTTTTGTCTGGCATACAGAGCAGGTTCTTTCTTTCGATCCTTCTTCAGTTGTCGTAGGTTCTTTGACTGTTACCCACTCACCAAAAGTATGTCCTTTTGCTGCGATTTCCTGTGCTTCCTGTACAACTGTTCCACAATCCACGCAAACTACTTCGCCTGTAGATCCTTTTTCTGTACAGGTTGCTTCTTTTGCATCAAGAACAACTGTTGTAGAATGTGTACACTCAACTGCGTCATCGGTTACGATCACATAGTAAACTACGTCACCGATCTGTACGGATGTTGTTCCTGCCGCAACTCCTGTAAAATTGATCGTTGTGCTGGCTTCTGCGGCAGGATTCCGGTAAATCGTATTTGTAACCTTGGCAACATGTCTGAAGTTTGAATGATCCAGTGTCGGGTTCATCACATAGTATGTTCCGTCAACCTCTGCCGCGATCAGATACTGTCCTCCATCTTCAATCGCTGATGCTCCGGTGATCTTCTCATATCCCTTGATCGGTGAATCGGCTGAAGCTGTTGCGGACTTTTTAAACAGTTCAAATGCACATGCTGTTGTATCAAGTGTTCTCTGTCTGTCATAATGAAGTTTGGATGCATCCCTCCAGAAATACAGGTAACGTGAAGCTGATCCGTCATACAGAGATACCTTGCCATTAGAATTTGTAACATCAGCAACTGTAATATTGGCTTTTGCTGTTTTGTTCGGGATTCCTACTGTTCCCATTGTTACAAATGTGGTTGCTCCATCTGCTGTATGTCCTGAAATTGCATAAACTCCATTGCTGATCTTCTTGAATGTATACTGACACTCTGAAAGTCCCCTTACATTCGTATCCCCAAATACTGCGGTACTTGTTCCCGGATACGCTGCTCCCTCTGTAGCCGCTGCTGTCTGCTTTACCAGTTTTGCCACATGATTATACTTCTGGCTTCCTGTAGTAGAAAGCAGGATATATCTGTTACCCTGTGCATCTGCTTTTGTCACAATCAGCACGCTGACTCCGGCTTTCAGTTCTTTTTCACTTGTTATTTTCTTAAATCCATTGATCAAGTCATAATCTTCCGCTGATGTGGACGGTGTATATAACTCAAACCAGCAGTTATCATCTGCCACATTCTGTCTGTCGAAATGAAGTTTTGTCGCATCGGTACTGTGGAAATACAAATACTTTCCACCGCCGCCTGATGAATTATCCATAATACTGAATGTCGCATCAGAAGGATTTTTTTCAAAGGTAATATTGGCTGCTGTTGTTACATTCGGGATACCGGCAGTAGAAGATGCCTTTGGTCCAAGGTAAATCCCGTTTCCATTTGCAGCCGTAGCTTTTACTTTATAAGTGTAGCTGTCACTTCCTGATTCTAATGTATACATACATTTGCTCAGATCTACAGTTGCACCATCAAACGTTGCCATCGCTGTGGCAATCTGTGCCACCGTCTTTTCATATGTATCCTGTACATCCTTACCTGTTACGGTAACTCCCGCTACTGCTGTATCAACAGAAGATGTATCGGCATCTGCATAGTTTCCGTCTTTTACTGTCAATGTCCTGGTCTCATCTTTTTCAAGGCTGACCACTTTGTACTTTTCTGCATCTGTAATCGTCACATTCATAATAAAAGATTCTTCACCTGCTTTAACAGTTACTTTCACCTGTTTCAGACCGGTTACATTCCCCTTGGATGTCAATGTCAGTCTTCCATCTGCATAAGTTGCATCCAACACTGCTCTGTTAGATGAAGAAACCGTAATGTCAGCATCTGCATCAAGGCATCTTACAACATAAGAAGCCGTTGCATCTGTATTGATCACAGAAGAATTAACTACAGCACCGTTATCATTTTCAACCCATACGCCACTGGTCGCTGCACCATTTACGATATCATCAATTGCAATTTTATCAAACTCAAGCTGCTCATCTTCATCTTCATACAAAAGACCGATCTGTGCATCTGATGTCTCTGTAATACAGGAGTATGCATAATGCGTACCATCATTGACTACATACGGATTATCCTGCCACTGAAGGCTTCCGTCATCCTGTACCAGACCAACCCAGATACGTCCTGAATTACGTGCTGATGTATCAGATGGACCTGCAAAAAGAATTGCAGTCTTTCCGTTTACTTTCTTTGAATATGTAATGGCACTTAACTGGCAATTGTTATTATACTTAAAACCTGTCTCTTTTGGTTCTGACCATGTAAGCCCATCATCCTCAGATATATAATAGGCATTGGACATACGCACAAACAGATACAATCTTCCATCTGCTTCTGTAATAACTGCTTCAGAGCTGTTGCCTGATACAGTAGCTCCGCGATGCCAGGTTGTTCCATCATCATCAGAATAGATTGTAGATGTCCTCTGAACTCCACTTGTATACTGATAGCACGGGAAGATCAGTCTTCCCGTAGAAGTTGTAATTCCTCGTCCCGGTCCGATCAGAAATACCTGCTCGGATTCATTCTTGGCATCTACAAGCTGCGGTGCTGACCATGTGGCTCCGTTGTCCGTTGATTTTGTAATATAAAGAAAATCCGTTGGAAACTGGAAGTACGGTGTATCTCCACAGAACAGGTTTGTATCTACTGCTCCGTCTGCACTCTTAATGTTAAAATGATCATCGATCGTATAGTCTCCGTCTACAACTTCACTGGTACTGTTATTCTTGATCTCATAACAGGACTCAGATGTCGCATCGGCTTTTTTTTCCAGATGATAATCATAACTTGCAGCAGCACGTGCTGTTGAACTGGAAAGACCATTTACACTGGTTGTACTGAGTGCAAGAAGCAGATTTCCATTTGTATCATAACCTGTACTTCCTGCCTTCGCCGGATATCTTGCTGCATTTGCAACTGCCAGACCTGCCGGCAACAAATCACATGCGAGGTAGATTGTATCTCCGTCAGCAAGCAATGCAGGATCAATAAATGCTGTTGAATCACGATTAAACCGGTTTCCGTTATCTCCCAGATAATTAGCTACCGTATAAGACCAGGTTGCTCCATTATCTGTGGATCTTGATACTGCCGTATCCAATCCTGCTCCGTCTCCGCAAATATCCCATCGGATGTCTGTTGCTGCAATTAATGCTCCATTACCTGCAGTTACCAAGGCAGGAATACGGAATCTTGTAAATCCTTTGGATGAATTATGTTCCTCCAAAAACAACGTTTTCGGGAACGGCTGCTCCACTGTTGTTCCATCTGCCGGCTTTGTTCCGTCCTTTGAGTTATTCGTTGCTCCGGCTGTCACCGGAAAGCACCCCAAAGTAAGAACACCTGCCAGCAGAAATGATAATACTTTTTTTCTGTTCTTCATTTTTCTCCCTTGTATGATAATTAGGAAGTTAATTATCACACGTTTCCTTTCTTTTAATATCGT
>ERZ773134.2800-NODE-2800-length-11887-cov-5.457066_pt1 | contig 11887 bp, 9 predicted proteins | sample MGYA00580856_ERZ773134 | MGnify/ENA primary metagenome ERZ773134 (study PRJEB29015, sample SAMEA2737823) | human gut metagenome | biome: human gut; feature: human-associated habitat; material: faeces | place: China | collected 2012 ... | reverse complement strand
GACGGATACGAAGCGGAGCAGGAACAGCTAAAACAGGAAATCGAATCCTTAACAGCCGAAGTCAGCGAAGCCGACATGGAAACCACCAATGTATCAAAGCTGATAGCCGTCACAAAGAAATATACCCGCATTGACGAACTCACGCCCGAAATCCTAAACGCATTTGTGGATAAAATCGTAATCCATGAGCGTGAGAAAAAGGACGGGAAACGGACACAGCAAATCGACATTTACTATTCCTATGTCGGGATTGTGGATATTCCCACAGACGAGGAAATGCGGGAAATGGAGAGGGAATATATGCAGCGTACTACACGTCAAACCGCCTGAATAAAGGCGAAAGCAGGAGTAAATCTGTACTCCTGCCGATACATATCTATTTTTATCCCTATCTGGTTTAACTCATCATATATACAAAAAAAATCCCGACCGCAATAGTTACACTTATTAATAACATCCACATTAATTGATTGATATTCTCACACCTTTGTATCTGCTTAATAGAAAGATAATTTTTTCCATCTACTTTTAAAGATAACACCATTTTATTGTCATTTATCAAATATGTTATTTTCTTATTGTGTTTTATTTCATTAGGAATTTGTGGATATTTAGGGAATTCTCGCTCTCCTATTAAAAAAACAGGCCCAACATAAATATCCCTTTATCCTCGGCTTTTATTTATGTTGAGTCTGTTATTTCTTTATTCAGATAGATAAAAAACTAAATTATTCAATAGAAAGAATCTCCATATTCGCCTGTCCTTCCACAGCTCCATATGTAAATGTGATCTTAGTTCCTTCATCCATATCATTTAATTTATTCACAAGGTCTTCATCATTCACCATAAATGTCTGGTAACTTCCGTCAGGCATCTCAATCTCTACAGAACTTGTATCTGCAAATCCATTATAAGTACCTGTTGCACTCTTTGGTTTGGCCTGTTCATCTTTCTTTGTTGCTGTTGTTGTCTTTGTCTGTTCTTTTGTGCTTTCTTCTGATGTTGCTGTTGCAACTGGTTTTTCTTCTTCTGTCGTGTCTTTTTCTGTGTTTTCTTCTGTTGTAGGTTCTGCTGTTGTCGTCTCGCTGTTTGTTGATTCAGGGCTGCTTGGGCTCTTCTTTCCGCAAGCTGCAAATGTAAATGCGCTTAGCACGATGATTGTTGAAATTAATAAAAATCTTTTTCTCATAGTTCATGTACTCCTTTCTGAGATAAGTTCAGTATATCCTATTTATACTTTCATGGCAAGTTTCTATCATATTCCTAGTCTTATTTTCATATCATTAGAGGTAGAACATAAAGGAGGATCTATGTTGAACGAAAAATATCAGGCACTACTGGATCAATATGATATTTCTGTCTCTCATACTCGACGGGGCCGAGGCTGTGTTTTGTGTTTTGGGGAAAATGATGTCTATGCTTTATCCCAGACTTCTCTATCAGAAGAACGTCTTTGTGCTGTTTCTGAATGGACTTTGGCAATGCATGACCATCATTTTTATAAAACCGACCAGTACATTTTAAACAAAGACGGATATTTTCTTACTTTTGACCGGTATTACGAAACATTTGCGCTTAGAAAAACTTATTTGGGTACGGAATGTGATATTCATGCTTTAAAAGATATCAGATCTTCTGCGGAAAATCTCGCAAGCTTTCATAATCATTGTCTTGCTATTTCTTTTTCATCTGAAAATCTTAGAAAATATACATCCATTTCCACATATTATGAGCAAAAATATTTGGAATTAAAAAGCATTGCACGTTACATACGCAAACGCAAAAAGAAAGGGATTTTTGAATATTTATTTTTGGAACAGACGAAAGCCTTCTGGGAACAGATGGAGCGTTCCATCCAAATCTTAAATAAAACCACACCTTCTCGCCGTGGATGGTGTCATGGGGCTTATAACCACCATAATATCATCATGACATCCTCTGCCCCAGCTACAATCCATTTTGAGCATTTTTACCATGGATATCCGATTCTGGATGTTTATTATTTCCTAAAGAAGGCACTTGAGAAAAATAATTATAATTTTGCCTTTTGTGAAACCTTTTTATCAAACTATGACCGCTTTATGCCTTTGTCAAAAGATGACCTTTTATGCCTGTATGGATTGTTTTTATTTCCGGAAAAATTCTGGAAGATCTCGAATCAGTATATGGCACACAAAAAACATTGGATTTCTCCACGATATATCGAGAAATTAGAGGAGTTTATTCACAATAAAGAAGCTCGCTCGATTTTCCTCGAAAAATATGTACAAATTTATAATGTTTTTTCATGAGTTTTAAGGTATAATTAAACAAAAGGCATTTTTATAACTTAAAGGAGGAGTAATTTATGAACTACAAAGAAACTTATCAGGAATGGCTTTCTAATCCTTATTTTGATGAAGATACAAAAAAAGAATTAACAGCCATCGAGAACGATGAAAATGAAATCAAAGAACGTTTTTACGCAGATCTTGCATTTGGTACTGCTGGACTTCGTGGAATCATCGGTGCTGGTATCAACCGTATGAATATTTATGTTGTAAGAAAGGCTACTCAAGGATTAGCTGATTATATCTTAGAACAGGGAACAGATAAGAAACGTGTTGCTATCGCATTTGATTCAAGACATATGTCTCCTGAATTTGCTGACGAAGCAGCCCGCACTCTTGCTGCTAACGGAATCAAAGCATTTATCTTCGAATCCTTACGTCCAACACCAGAATTATCATTTGCCGTAAGACATTTAGACTGTATCGCTGGTATCAACGTAACAGCCAGCCATAACCCACCTCAGTACAATGGATACAAAGTATACTGGGAAGATGGTGCTCAGTTTACAGATCCTCATGCTTCAGGTGTTACAGCGAAAGTTAATGCGATCACTGACATTTCAACTTGCAAGACAATGTCTAAAGAAGATGCCGTAACTGCAGGTTTATATGAAGTGGTCGGTAAAGAAGTTGATGACGCTTATATCGCAGAAGTTGAAAAACAGGTGATCAATCAGGCTTCCATCGATGAGATGGCTTCCAAATTAAAGATCGTTTATACTCCTCTCCATGGAACAGGTAACCTTCCAGTACGTCGCGTACTTGACGATCTTGGATTTAAGAATGTATATGTTGTTCCTGAACAGGAACTTCCAGATGGTGACTTCCCAACAGTCAGCTATCCAAACCCAGAAGCAAAAGAAGCATTTGCATTAGGTCTTGCTCTTGCCAAAGAAAAAGATGCTGATCTTGTTCTTGCTACTGACCCTGATGCTGACCGTTTAGGTGTATATGTAAAAGATGCTAAGAGCGGAGAATATATTCCTTTAACAGGTAATATGTCTGGTTCTTTATTATGCGAATATGTATTAAGCCAGAAGAAGGAAAAATCTGGATCTCTTCCAGCAGATGGTGCTGTTGTTAAATCTATCGTTACAACAAACCTTGTCGATGAGATCGCGAAGGCTTACAATGTGAAGCTGATCGAAGTATTAACTGGATTCAAATGGATCGGTAAAGAAATCCTTGGATTTGAACAGTCCGGAAAAGGTACATATCTGTTCGGATTAGAAGAAAGCTACGGATGCCTGATCGGTACATATGCAAGAGATAAAGATGCTGTTTCTGCTACAGTTGCTCTTTGTGAAGCTGCTGCTTACTATGCAACAAAAGGTAAGACATTATGGGATGTTATGATCGACATGTATGAGAAATACGGATACTGCGTAGACAGCATCACAGCAATGGACTTCCCAGGATTAGAAGGTATGGATAAGATGAAAGCTATGCTTGCTAATTTACGTGAAAACCCATTAAAAGATATCGCTGGTTATAAAGTTCTTAAGATCCGTGATTACAGCAAAGATACTGTTCTTGATGTAGAAAGTGGTAACGTAGAACCTACAGGACTTCCTGCTTCTGACGTTCTTTACTATGAACTTGAAGGTGGAGCTTGGGTTTGCGTTCGTCCTTCTGGTACAGAACCTAAGATTAAATTCTACTATGGTGTGAAAGCTTCTAGTATGGATGAAGCTCAGGTTGAAAGTGCTAAATTTGCTGAGTGGGCTAAGGCTCAGGCATAATTTTTGATTATGTAGTTGGCCAGCTGTAAGCTTTGAGTATATGATAAAAAATAAATAAACGACAGGAAAAGCAGCTAGGGAATTTTACACACGTTTTTTACAGATCGCTTATCCGTCGGCTTTCCTTGCAAAACTCGCCTTCAAAGGTATTGAAATACCTTACTCTTTGAGGCTCAGACATTGCACCAAGCCGACTGCGAATCCGTAAAAAACGTGGCAAAATTCCAATGCTGCTTTTCCTGTCGTTTATTTATTTTTTATCATATACCAGAAGTCTATAGTGTGGACAATTACAGTATTGAAAAATCTGAGTAGTTGTGTATGTAAAACGGTATTGGTATGGTAAAACGTACACATTCCGTGATGATTTGAATAGTGAACAACTCGGTGCCTGTGTGATCACAGAAAGTCAAAAAGACCGGAGATAACTATTCCCGTTATCTCCGGCCTTTTCATTTCTTGTAATTATTTACTCTTTGCATCTGTTGTTGTGTTCTTCGCCGCTGTTGTTGTAGTTGTTGTTGCTGCTGTAGATGCTGTTGTAGCTTTATATTTAAACTTAACTTCTTTCCACAGATCCTGATCTACAGACTTCTTGTCATCCCACTTCTTGTCTGCATCTTTTGTCCACTTCTTGTAGACTTTCTCGTATGCTGCCTGCTGTTTTTCCTGAAGCAGTGTGGATTTGTTTGATGCAGCTGCTGTTGTGTCGTTTGGATTTAACATCTTGATGATCACGTATGCATCGTCTAATTCTACGACTCCGCTTACCTGGTTCTTCTTAAGTTTTGCTGCTGCTGTTTCGAATTTTGTTCCTAATGCAGCTTTTCCTTTTGTATAGGATTCTTCGTTGTCAGAGTTTACGCTGAACTTCTTAGCTACAGAGCTGATACTCTGACCTTTCTTGATCATCTTTAATGCGGATTTTGCTTTCTTTAGCTGATCTTTCTTCTCAGCGGCTGTCATGTCTTTTTCTTTTCCTGTCTTGCTGTCTGTTGTCTTTGTTGTGAAGACAAGTTTGTAGACTTTGACAGTTTTGGCTTCGTCATCTGTTACTGTAACGTTTGCTTTCTTGATGATCGCCTGCATAACTTTACTTGCGATCGTGCTTTCTTCGTACAGTTTCTGGATCATATCTTTATCCGCTTCTGTCTTCTTCATGACTTTCTTACCTGTTGAGTCTTTTGCGAAGGCAGTTACGCTTTCTTTGATCTGCTTCTTCTCAGATTTTGTTAACTTCACGTTGTAGTCGTCTGCGTGTGCTGCTAAAACTTTGATCTGTTTTAACTGGTTGATAACGCTGTCTTTGACAGACTGCTGCATTGTGATCTTCTTTCCTTTGCTGTCTGTTCCGACCTGCATAGACCACATGCTGTCTCCGAAGTATGCTCCGTACTGAGCTTCTGCCTGATACTGCATGATTCTTGCATATACATGTGCTTCCTGGAATGTTACTTCTTGTCCTGCATATTCAAATAATGTCTTCTCATTCTTGCTTTTACATCCTGTAAATAAAGAAAGAGTTAACGCAAGAACTGCAGTTAAACATAGCAACTTCTTTGCTAATTTCTTCATTTCATTTTCTCCTTCATATTATGATTATATTAGGCTAATGTCTGGCGATATTATAGCACAAACTTATCGGATTATCAATGAATTGAGCGAGTTCACACAATGTTCAATCTTTTCTAACTGCTTCACTTTCTTTGTCTTTGACAGATCCAGTACAAACGTCGGATTCTTGCCTGCCTGGAAGGATAATTCACGTTTGTATTCTTCTAATATCGCTGGGATTTTTTCTACATCCACGGCTGCATCTGGTTTCATTTCAAATGAGACTTTTTCTCCTTTTTGTTTCACATCTGTCATATAAGCGTGATGAGCTAATGATTTCAAATATGCAACATATAACAGATTGTAGACTGCTTTCGGCATTTCCCCAAAACGGTCAATCAACTCATCTGTCATATCTTCCATTTCATCTTTGGATTCAATGGATGAAATACGTTTGTATAATTCCAGTTTTTGATATTCATTATATACATACGTTGATGGAATAAATGCATTGATGTCGAGATCGAGTGTTGTGTCAAATTCATCCTCGTCTTTTAATTCGCCTTTTAATCTCAAGACTGCTTCATTCAGCATCTTGCAATACAGATCGTATCCAACTGCTTCCATATGACCGGATTGTGCCTGTCCCAAAAGATTTCCTGCTCCGCGGATCTCCAGATCTCGCATTGCGATCTTATAACCGGATCCCAGATCTGTAAATTCCCGGATTGCCTGTAATCGTTTTTCTGCGGTTTCTTTTAACAGTGTGTTTTTTTTGTACATCAAAAATGCAAATGCATTTCGATTCGATCTTCCAACACGTCCTCTTAACTGATACAACTGGGACAGCCCAAGCTGGTTGGCATCATGAATGATCATTGTATTTACATTCGGAATATCTAGTCCTGTCTCGATGATCGTTGTAGATACCAGGACATCGATCTCATGGTTCATAAATCCCATCATGATCTCTTCCAGTTCGCGTTCTTTCATCTGTCCATGTGCAAATGCAACTTTCGCATCTGGAAGCAATCTCTGTAATTCGGCTGTCACTTCTGCGATATTATTAACGCGGTTATACACATAATATACCTGCCCGCCACGTGTCATTTCGCGGTAGACCGCTTCTTTGACCAGTTCTTCATTATATTCCATAACATATGTCTGGATCGCTCTTCGGTCATGCGGTGGTTCTTCTAATACACTCATGTCACGGATTCCGATCAGACTCATATGCAGGGTTCTTGGAATTGGTGTAGCAGATAATGATAAGACATCAACATCTTTTTTCATTGTCTTGATCTTTTCTTTATGTGTCACTCCAAAACGCTGTTCTTCATCAATTACGAGCAGTCCCAGATTCTTATACTGCATGTCTTTGGACAATAAACGATGTGTGCCGATCACGACATCTACCGTTCCATTTTTGAGTCCTTCGATCGTCTCTTTCTGCTCTTTTGCTGTACAAAATCTGGACATCATGCGTACGGTGATCGGGTAATCATGAAATCTCTGTGCAAATGTATTGTAATGCTGCTGTGCAAGGATCGTGGTTGGTACGAGATATGCCACCTGTTTTCCGTTGTCTACTGCCTTAAATGCTGCACGGATCGCTACTTCTGTCTTGCCATACCCGACATCTCCACAGATCAGTCGGTCCATGATCTTCTTGCTTTCCATATCCCTTTTCGTATCATCGATCGCATTTAACTGATCCTGCGTTTCATCGTATGGAAATAATTCTTCAAACTCTTTCTGCCATACAGTGTCCTTGTCATAGACATATCCTTCTTTTGCCTGTCTTAGTGCATATAACTGCACGAGTTCTTCCGCAATATCTTTGACTTGACCTTTGACACGTGTTTTCGTCTTCTTCCATTCATTTCCACCTAATTTATGAAGTTTCGGCTTTCTTGCATTTGCACTTGCGTATTTTGCGATCTGGTCTAGGGCTGATGCTAAAATAAATAAATTATCACCGCCCTGATATTCAATACTGATGTAGTCCTTTTCAACCCCATCTGTTGTGATCTTTTCGATTCCGCGGTAAATACCGACTCCATGTTTTTCATGAACAACGTAATCACCGATATTGATATCTGCAAAACTTCGGATCTTTTCTCCCTGTTTTTTCTTCTCTTTCTTTCGGCGCTTTTTTTCTTCTCTTCCTTTGAAAATGTCTCCTTCTGAGATCAATACCCATTTGGCTGCCGGATATTCAATTCCTGTCAGAAGCTTTCCTGCTGTGACAACGATCTGCCCTGCTTCCACTCCATATTTCAAGTCCTTATCATATGTCACAACCAAACCATTTTCTCTCAGATCACTGCTTAGACGTTTCGCTCTTGTAACAGATGGAGAAGCAACAACGATCCTGTAGTCCTTACTCTGATATTTGGTAAGATCTTTGACTAACTGCTCAAAACTGTTGTTATAAGACTGAATGGATTTTGTATCCATAAATAAGGTTCTAGCAACTCTAAAATCATTGATCTCAGCAGATAAAATCGAATAACATAGCATCTTATGTTTCTCGATCTGATATAAAATACTCTCATAATCTGTCACCGTATTTGCCTGTTTAGGCAGAAGATACCCACCTTCCAGACGGCTTTTCATACTCTCTGAGAATTCCAGATAAAATGCATCTGCACGTTCTCTGATATGTTTTGGTTCATCCATATAGATCATGCTTTCTTCTGGGAAATAATCTAAGATGCATTCTGTATTTTCATAAAAATATGGGAGATAACCTTCTACTCCGATCAACATATGAAGTTCCCTTAATTCCTCACGGACACGGTCCATTTCTTTTCTTAGTCGGGTTTCCTGATCATATTTTTTTTCTTTTTTAAACTTCTGTGATAACTTCTCATAATCTTCTTCCATATTTCGAAGACCATGTTCAATCCTTGGCTGATTTAAAATGATCTCTGATGCCGGATAAATGGTCAGAGTATCGACTTCTTCGATGGATCTTTGGCTTTCTTTATCAAAACTTCGGATCGAATCAATTTCATCTCCCCATAGTTCGATACGATATGGGCTTTCCTGCGTGTATGGGAAAATATCAATGATTCCTCCTCGCACAGCAAACTCGCCTGGAGCCTCAACAAATGGTGCTTTTTCGTATCCTCTGGCAACAAATTCTTCTGCGATCGTTGCCTCTTCCAGTATCTCTCCCATTTTAAACGTCATCTTATGATTCTTGATATCACTTAATGGAACAACCTGATCCATCACAGCATCGATTGTCATCACAAAGGTTCCACATTTGTCATCCACGATCTTCTTGATCGCCAGCATACGGTCTCTTGCGATTGCATTTCCATGAACATCGGCTGTATAGAATAATGGATCTTTTGCTGGAATATACTGAACCTTTTCTCCAAAGAAATGACTTGCCTCGACCCATTGTCTTGCTTTGTTCTCGTCTGGTACGATGATGATCTTAAATTGCTTTTTCTTATGATTTCCGATCAGACTGGTCAGATGCCATTTGGCTGTATCGGTGCATCCTGATACAAGAACCGGGCCACAGTAATCTTCGACCTCATCCTTTAATTGTCTGTATACCGGATCGTCTTTTAATATATGTTCTAACACTTTCTATCCCTACTTTTTCTTATTGTGGCGGTTCATCGCTTCTGTGATGTCGCCCATAACGATCAGCTGTACTGCATCGTACACTTCATCAAAACGTTCCGCAAAGATTGCCTGTTCTTCTTTTGTAAAATGTCCTAATACATAATCTGCCAGATCATATCCTTTTGGTTTCTCTCCAACACCGATCTTCACCCTTGGGAAATCCATACTTCCTAAATGACTGATGATACTTTTCAGTCCATTATGTCCCCCTGCACTTCCCTTTCTTCGGATACGCAGTCTTCCAACATCAAGGTCGATATCATCATGAATAATGATAAAATCTTCTGGCTCTAATTTATAGAAATCCATGATTGGACGAAGACTTTCCCCGCTTAAGTTCATAAATGTCTGTGGTTTCACAAGAAGGACTTTTTCTCCTCCCATATAACCAGTTCCGATCAATGCTTTGTGTTTCCCTGTATTTATACTTATGCCTTCTTTGTCTGCAATATAATCAAGAGCTTCAAATCCAATATTGTGTCTTGTGTTGTCATATTTCTTTCCCGGATTCCCCAGTCCGACGATTACTTTCATAAGATATCTCTCCTTTTTCCCTAGAATCTATAAAACTGACAAACACCCGGAAATCAATGGATTCCCGGGTTGTCTTTTTCTTTCTTTAGTTATAGTATATCCCAATTTACAATTCTCAGCAAGATTTTTTCTAGTTATAATGCCTGAAAGAATTCTCTTGTCTTATTTACCTTCTTCATCAATGTATCAAACTGTTCTGGTGTCAGTGACTGTGGTCCATCACATAATGCTTTGGCTGGATCATTATGAACTTCTACCATTAATCCATCGGCCCCAGCTGCGATCGCTGCTAATGCCATTGGCTCTACCATATCTCTGATTCCTGTTGCGTGAGATGGATCTACCATGACTGGAAGATGGGATTTCTTCTTGATCATAGGGATTGCAGAAAGATCTAATGTATTTCTCATGGCTGTTTCGTATGTTCGGATTCCTCTCTCACAAAGGATTACATTTTCATTTCCACCTGCCATAATGTATTCTGCACTCATTAACCATTCTTCGATCGTTGCTGCAAGTCCTCGCTTTAATAAGATTGGTTTGTTGATCTTTCCTAATTCTTTTAATAATTCAAAGTTCTGCATATTTCTTGCTCCAACCTGAATCAGGTCCACATCTTCGAATAATGGAAGATGACTTGCATCCATGATCTCTGTAACAACTGGAAGTCCTGTTGCTTTCTTAGCTTCTAATAATAATTCTAATCCTTCTCCATGAAGTCCCTGGAAAGAGTATGGGGAAGTTCTTGGTTTGAAAGCTCCTCCTCTTAATAATCCTGCACCAGAATTCTTCACATCGTTTGCGACTTCTGTGATCTGTTCTTTTGTCTCAATAGAACATGGTCCTGCGATCACCTGGAAGTTTCCACCACCGATCTTTACTCCGTTTACATCAACAACTGTATCGTTTGGATGGAATTTTCTGTTGGCCTTCTTGTATGGCTCCTGAATACGCTGTACATTTTCAACGATGCTGTTTGCCATGATATGACGCATATCTACAACAGATGTATCTCCCACTAATCCAAGGATCCTTGTGTTAACACCTTCGGATTCGTGGATTCCCAGTCCCTGCTCTTCCATCTCTTTCTTTAATGCGTTGATCTTTGCTTCTTCTGCCTGTTTCTTTAAAATAATAATCATGATGTTCGTCCTTTCCTGGCAAGTCGTTTCTATCCTGCTTCTCTGGTGCGGCCTTTGCTTCTTTGAGTAAAAAGAAAAGGCATGCACTCTGTTGCAAGAATGCATGCCTTAAATGTTTTACTCTGTCGGTTTAAAGTGACATAAGTTTTGGCGATGATTCATTGCAACAAAAATAGTCAGGATAAAAATAATAACCCTGAAAGCTAAAGTAATAAAATGTGCAATTATTCATCTTACTTGTTGTCATCTTAGTTTCTCCTTGTTTTGATGTTTTTACGATACATGAAATTTTTTTCTGTGTCAATAGATTTATAGATGTTTTTTATAAAATCCATAGACCGTATTTATGATTTATTTTATGAATTATAAAATTTATTTTTTGCGCACTGCAAGAAATGATGCGATCAATGCTGTGATCGGTACTGTTAATACAACACCAAGACTTCCAGATAATCCTTGCATGATCTCAATTCCGATCACATAAGAGTTCGCTAACTGTCTGTAGCTTAGATCATATGCGTAATTGATCACTAATGTTGTCATTGCACCGCCTACATAAGCAAAGATCAGTGTATTCGTCATCGTTCCCATCATATCTCTTCCAACATTGATTCCTGATACAAAAAGTCGTTTCATGGACAGTGTTTTGTCTGTTTCATAAATTTACTGAATCGTAGATGCAATGGACATACCAACGTCCATGACGGCTCCTAATGCTGAAATGATGATTCCGGCAAAAAGCAATTCTCCGATCTTTATCTTTGTATTTTGTCCGACATAGTTCAATGCTTCGATATCCGATACATTATATCCTGTGATCCCTGCTGCTTTTCCAAATGTCATCGCTGCCACTGCTGCGATCACGACTCCGATCGCTGTTCCAAGGATCGCAGACACTGTTTTGCTCGAATATCCACCAAGAAGTCCTAATGTTAC
>ERZ773134.2799-NODE-2799-length-11889-cov-3.782660_pt1 | contig 11889 bp, 11 predicted proteins | sample MGYA00580856_ERZ773134 | MGnify/ENA primary metagenome ERZ773134 (study PRJEB29015, sample SAMEA2737823) | human gut metagenome | biome: human gut; feature: human-associated habitat; material: faeces | place: China | collected 2012 ... | reverse complement strand
AAATCAAAGCTGCTATCACAGTTCCGGATACCGTGCAGATTCGTTCCGGCTATTCTGCCAATGCAGAGATTGTGCTCCAGCGTGCCAGCAAAGTGCTGGCAGTACCCGAAAGTACGATTGAGTTCAGCGGTGACTCTACATTTGTGTATATCATGACGGACTCCGTACCACAACAGAAATTCGAACGTACACAGGTGACTACCGGAATGAGTGACGGTATCAAGATTGAGATAAAAAAAGGTGTAACCGCTCAGACCAAGTTACGCGGTGCTGAGAAAAAAGATAAATAACTGACATCCAATGAAAGTAATCAATAAAATGATGGCAATCATCCTGTTGAGCGGAACCGGTATCGGTTCTGTTCAAGCACAGGATACCACTCCGCAGACATGGACTTTACGGCAATGCATCGACTATGCCATCGAGCATAACATCGACATCCGCCAGACAGCCAATGAAGCCGAACAAAATAAGATTAGTGTAAACACCGCTAAATGGGCACGTCTGCCGAACTTAAATGGTGGTATCAGCCAGGGGTGGAGCTGGGGACGTACAGCTTCTCCGAAAGATAATTCATATAGTGATACTAACAGTTCCAGTACGGGAGTGAACTTAAGTACTAATGTACCTCTCTTCACAGGCTTACAATTATCCAATCAATATTCCCTTGCCAAGCTCAATTTACAGGCTGCTATCGAGGACCTGAATAAAGCCAAAGAGGATATTGCAATCAATGTTACCTCTGCCTATCTGCAAGTGCTTTTCAATCTGGAATTGAACAAGGTAGCACAAAATCAGGTTGAGTTAAGCAAAGATCAGCTGAAACGTATCAAAGGACTGCATGATGTCGGCAAGGCTTCACCGGCGGAGGTAGCTGAAGCGCAGGCACGTGTAGCACAGGATGAGATGACAGCCGTACAGGCAGACAATACATATAAATTGTCACTATTAAGTCTCAGCCAGTTATTAGAACTGCCTACACCGGAAGGGTTCGTTCTTGAGAACCCAAAAGAAGAACTGAAATTTGAACCACTAACAGCTCCGGATGACATTTATATCCAGGCGATTGCCTATAAGCCCGGCATCAAGGCAGCAGAATATCGCTTACAAGGTAGTTTAAAAAACATTCGTATCGCTCAAAGTGAATTCTACCCCCAACTTTCTTTCAGTGCAGGGCTAGGAAGCAGCTACTATACACTCAACGGTGAAGCAGAATCCGGTTTTGCCCGTCAATTAAAAAATAACCTGAGCAAATCTATTTCTTTCAACCTGAGCGTTCCGATCTTCAACCGTTTTAGCACTCGTAATCGGGTACGCACTGCCCGCCTACAACAGTCAAACCTTGCTTTGCAACTGGACAACACCAAGAAAGTTCTTTATAAAGAAATCCAGCAAGCCTGGTATAATGCAGTAGCTGCAGAAAGTAAATATAACTCCAGCGAAGTTGCAGTGAAAGCCAACGAAGAATCTTTTCGGTTGATGAGCGAAAAATTCAATAACGGTAAAGCTACTTTTGTGGAATACAATGAAGCGAAACTAAACCTGACCAAAGCACTGTCGGATAAACTGCAAGCTAAATACGATTATCTGTTCCGTACTAAAATACTGGATTTCTATAAAGGAGAAATCATAGAATAGAACAGATTTCCGGCTATTTATCAAAAAGCCTTAAAAATAGAATACATCGGAAAAGTATTCTATTTTTAAGGCTTTACTCATGTTTTCAAACTCACAAAAAACACTTGTTATTTATGTAAGAGATTTCTAAAACATATCCACCGGTTCATCCGTTACTATAGAAAGAACCAACAGTTATGAAACATATTATCATCGCAGTGATTCTAATAATTAGTAATGTATTTTTAGGAATTGCAAAACCAATGAAAAGTCAAGCGGAAATTTATTTTGCAGGAGGATGTTTTTGGGGAACCGAACACTTCCTGAAACAAATCAGAGGGGTAGAAAGTACTCAGGTGGGATATGCCAACAGCACCGTTGCCAATCCCAGTTATGAACAGGTGTGTTCGGGCAAGACAAATGCTGCCGAAACAGTGAAGGTTGTTTATGATCCGGAAGAAGTAAATCTGAGTTTATTGCTCAACCTCTATTTTCAGACAATCGATCCGACCAGCCTCAACCGACAGGGGAACGATCGTGGTACACAGTACAGAACCGGTATATATTATATCAATAAAGCCGATCTCCCCACCATCAATCAGGCGATCCAGGCATTAGCCACTCAATACAACAAACCGATTGCCGTTGAAGTGGAACCGTTGACAAACTTTTATCCGGCAGAAGTCTATCATCAGGATTATCTGGATAAGAATCCGGGCGGATATTGCCATATCAATCCGGCTTTATTTGAAATGGCACGAAAAGCGAATGCTCCCAAGACCGCAACTTATCAAAAACCGGATGATGCCACTCTCCGTAAGAAATTATCTGCCGAACAGTATGCAGTGACTCAGAAAAATGCCACAGAGCCGGCTTTCCATAACGAGTTCTGGAATGAACACCGCCCCGGCATTTATGTAGATATCACCACCGGAGAACCGTTGTTTGTTTCCACAGACAAATTTGATTCCGGTTGTGGATGGCCCAGTTTTTCCAAACCGATTCAGAAAGAGCTGATCGCAGAGAAGAAAGATACTACTCACGGAATGATACGGACAGAAGTACGCAGCAAGACAGGAGATGCGCATTTAGGACATGTATTTACAGACGGGCCAAAGGACAAAGGCGGATTGCGGTATTGTATCAATAGTGCTTCGCTGCGTTTTATCCCGAAAGAAAAAATGAAAGAAGAAGGATATGGAGAATATCTGCCGCTCATTAAATAGAACAATCTAGTAAACAGCACCGGTTTCAGACAGATACAATAAAAACGGCGGATTCCCTCGTTTGGGTAATCCACCGTTTTCGTTTGTTAAAACCTTAAGAGAGAAAGAGAATTTCACAATCCCCGGTATTGTTATCTTCCGGCAAGCAGCAAGTCTGCTTCATCTGTTACCGGAATCTGTATATTCATAGCCCAGTTGCCGGCTGATTCTTCAATCCATTTATAGTCATTCCACTTGTAGTTCATATACGCGATCGGCATATTAGCATCATTCAGTTCATAAACACTCTTTTCTACAGAATCATCATAAGCTCTGTGAGAATTATTCCAACGTGCATATACCAATGTGATTTCATTAGAAGAATAAGTATAATCGATCTTGAAATACGGAATCCATTTTTCAGTGGATGAATCCCACTTGAAAGCTTCTTTAGCTGTTACTCTCTTTTGATCATCATAAGTAAAATCATATTTCATGTGACGATAGAGAGAACCATCCAGTCTGTAAATCACCTTCGAAACAACAAGATCATCTACTTTCTCTTCATTAGTAATGAAGTTATTGTCCTGTGCTTTCAACTCTGTATTGGCGATACCGGCAACTACCATTGCCACTAAAACCATCATTCTGAATAATACTGTAGTTTTCATAATTGTATATTTTTTATTAGTTCAACTTTCTTTTTTTGTTCTTCTGTTTATTAGACGGAACGTCTATATGGAATGGTTGCAACTATCTGAACTTTTTTTTCATTTCTTTTGTTGCCCGCCTTCGAATATATAAATGCAATGGGCATGCCAAAAAGATAAATACTTAATAGTCAGCGGAAAGAAGAAAAACTGAGATGTACGAAAATGAACAGTTGTACGCTCATAAGCGGACACACTAATAAAAAAAGACTGCTTATATCTTGTTGAACAGAATATTATCTACCTTTGCAGCCAATAACTTATTAAAGGCAAAAGATGAAAAAGAACAGCAAAAAAAGTATTCTTCTTCTATCAATCGGAGGAGGCTTGTTTATCTGCCTTATCAGTATCTATTTGAGCCGCAATATGCTTCTGCAAAGCATAACTAACAAGCGTACGACTCATATCGAACAAACATACGGACTGCAAATTCATTATCAGAATCTACAGATGAAGGGATGTAGCGAAATTACTCTGCAAGGGCTTTCCATCGTTCCCGACCAACGGGATACCCTTCTTACACTACAATCTGTCAATGTCAGACTGAATTTTTGGAAACTGCTGAAAGGAAATATTGAAGTCCGCAACGTCCACATGAATGGACTGGCAATCGCTTTTATCAAACGGGACAGTGCAGCCAACTATGATTTTCTATTCTCCGGACACCACCCGGAAGCAACTACAGAGCCGGTCATAGAAACCAATTACGCCCATCGCATCAACCGAATATTAAACTTAATATATGGTTTCTTCCCCGAAAACGGTCAACTGACTCAACTTAATATAACCGAACGGAAAGACAGCAATTTCGTAACAGTCAATATCCCCACCTTTACAATCGAAAACAATCGCTTTCAGTCCACCATCAAGATAAAAGAAGATACGCTGACTCAACAATGGAAAGCAGCAGGAGAGTTGAACAGAAAGGTACATACCCTGCAGGCAGAACTTTTTGCCACAGAGCAAAAGAAAGTTTCACTACCGTATATCAACCGCCGTTTTGGAGCAGAAGTTACTTTCGATACCTTATATTATAGTATGACTAAAGAAAATCGTACCGAAAACCAACTGCAACTTGACGGTACGGCGAAAGTAAGCGGACTTGATGTATTTCACAAAGCACTCTCTCCCGAAGTGATCCATCTGGATCGCGGACAACTCACGTATCAGATGAATATCGGCAAGCAAACGCTGGAACTGGACAGTACGACGACGGTATTATTCAACCAAATAAAATTTCATCCTTATCTGCGGGCAGAAAAGAATGAAAATCAATGGCACTTCACTGCTGCCACAGATAAATCATGGTTTCCGGCCGACGAACTATTCAGTTCTTTGCCCAAAGGCTTATTCAGCAATCTGGAAGGTATAAAAACAAGTGGTGAGCTGGCTTATCATTTTCTGTTAGATATCGATTTTGCCCGACTAGACAGCCTTAAGTTTGAGTCCGAATTGAAAGAAAAAGATTTTCGGATAATAGAATATGGTGCAACATCTCTTTCAAAAATGAGTGAAGAGTTTGTCTATACCGCCTATGAAAACGGAATACCGGTCAAAACATTTCCTGTCGGACCTTCATGGGAACATTTTACTCCTTTGGACAGCATTTCTCCATTGCTGCGGATGTCTGTCATGCAAAGTGAGGACGGAGCTTTTTTCTACCACAAGGGCTTTTTGCCTGATGCGATGCGTGAAGCTTTGATTTACGACCTGCAAGTCGAACGTTTCGCCAGAGGAGGCAGCACAATTACCATGCAGCTGGTAAAAAACGTATTTCTCAACCGGAACAAGAACTTTGCCCGCAAATTGGAAGAAGCACTCATCGTATGGCTGATAGAGACAGAAAGGCTGACTTCTAAAGAACGTATGTATGAAGTTTATCTGAACATAGCCGAATGGGGACCGCTGGTTTATGGTATTCAGGAAGCCTCTGCCTATTATTTCGGCAAACGCCCTTCGCAACTCACGACCGAAGAAAGTATTTTTCTAGCTTCTATTATCCCGAAGCCTAAACACTTCCGCAGTTCCTTTGCGGAAAACGGACGGTTAAAAGAGAATATGGAAGGCTATTATAAGCTGATTGCCGGACGCCTCGCCAAGAAAGGGTTAATAAGTGAAATCGAGGCGGATAGTATCCGCCCCGATATCCAAGTTACGGGCGACGCCCTGAATAGTCTAGTCGGCGAAACGCCGGAGTCCAGTTCTCCTACCGCTGAGGAGCAATAATTTATTAATAAAGGAATAGGTTTTATCTTCTTGAGCTGCTTCCTCTTTCTGAAGAACGGGAAGAAGAACCTCGGTTGCTGTTGCTTCTCGAACTTTCTGAAGATGAGCTTCTTTCTGTTGATCTGCCGGATACGTTCCCTCTGCTGGAACTACTGCCGGAATTGCTGTTCCTACCGGAGCTGCTGCCACGGTTTGTGCTCGTACCACTACTTGTCGGACGGCGACTGGAATTCGAAGACCCTGAATTCGTTTCCGGACGACGATTAGAATTCGGAGTACTTGTACTCGTTCCCGGACGACTTCCTGAATGACGATCTCCTTCACCTCTGTTGTGGCCTCTGCCCGGAGTTACTTCCTTGTTCGGTTTATCATTTCTGCCCGGAGTGGACGGTCTCCTTGGAATAGACGGTCGTTCATTGACCGAAGGTCTTTCAGAGTTGGAAGGTCTTCCGGAAGTGGACGGCCTGCCCGATGTAGATGGTCTGCCTGAAGTGGACGGTCTATGGTCCGTTTCAGGACGAGGACGGGAAGTATTTCCCGGACGTCCTGATGTATTAGGCCGTGACGTTGTTCCCGGACGTCCCGAAGTACCCGGTCGGGTAGGTGCATTATGCGGACGAACGGAAGTGTTCGGACGGAAACGTACAGAACCGAAGTCTGAACGACGATAAGAATGGAATACCCGCTGATCTCTTACCCGATATGGCGTAGGACAGTGCACAAGATTATTATATCTTCCCCGATAATAACTCACATGATGAATATGCGGACGATAATGTGCACCACAGTAAGTCCGATAATGATAAGGTACACCAAAATAGAATAAACTACGATTCGGATAATTGATATAAATCCGGAAACTCCATCTTCCTCCGGTGACATAAATGGGACGATAGAAATACTCAGCTCCCAGGAATCTGCGGTATTGCGCATCGCTCAACACCCAACGAAGATCATCGTTGCGAATATCCAGCGCTTCATAGTAATCATCCAATGCCCACTCATCACCCCGTACTACATAATCCATAATATTACGAAGCGAATAAATGAAATCATAGTTAATCTCATACACGTCATTATATTGGGGATTATTCAGGTCCAGTTCGTATGCCATCTTATCAGTAAGGAAACGTGTCTCCTTACGTACCTTGCTGGTACTCATTCCCGCCATTACAGTGGTACTGGCAGTCACGACTAACAATATAAATAGAATTCTTTTCATGGTTTCATTCTTTTTTAGTTACGTCCGCTATCGTAAGATTCCGCAAACTCCCTCATCTCTCTTTTGTCCATCTCAAAAGTGAAAACATCCGTCAGTATGGAGAAGTTCTTCTTATCTGCGATTTTCGGATAAAGTTTCTTTATCATATTCTTTTTATCTGTCTGAAAAGTACACATATCCACCAATTTACGGCATTGGGCACAAGTGAATCCCGAAGGAGGTACAACTTCATCCAGCATTCTGGTACGGTCAGACTCAAAAGATTTACCTCTATACTCATTGAAGAAACGGTCAAAATCGGCTGAACTCATAGCTCTGGGCCGTACATATCCTACGTCTCCCGGTCGTTGGTCACCGTGGTAAGCCTGGATATATTCCTTCATCTTGTCACGGTCAAAAGACGAAAAGAGCTTATTGACGACCGAAGCAAAATTTTCTTTATCCACAATTTGCGGATACATACGTTTCATCACAGTCATCTGGGCATCCGAACCACTTATCTGATCAATGATCTTTCCGCACTGGGCAGAAGTAAAATTGCAATCCAACAAAACGTCATCTATATATTTAATCTGCTCATCAGACATGATCACCATCCGGAAATCACTAAGAAAACGATCAAACTCATCACGCATCATAAGTGTTCTGCGACGGGGACTTTCTTCAACCGAAGGTGTATTGGTTACAATAACAGAAGGAGGCATCACAACCGGAGACACAGAACGACTTCTCCCATAACCTTTGAATGTATCCATACCGACCACTTCTTTATTAATAAACTGAACAGTTATGGTCATAGGTTCCGAAGTCAGCACTGGTGTTCCATTATCACGGTGAAATTCCCACTCCTCCATATCCCCATTAAAACGTCTATAATCAGGTCTACCCAAAACTTTTTCAACACTTTGTTGGGGCATTCCCTGATGTATTCCCATCACTTGTTTGGTAGATACATAACTAGTAAAGCAGCTACCGAGTATTACCCACAACGCGAAAAACAGGATTATATGTATATTTTTCATAACCGTATCGTTTTTAGTGAACTAATGTATGATCAGCGTCCTTCGTATTCCTTGATGAAGTCGTTCATTTTGGTCTTGTTACTGGAGAATGTAAGAGTACCGATCACTGTAAAGAAAGCCTCTTTATCTACAATATTAGGATACATCATTTTCATAATCTTCAGCCGTTCATTATCAAAGGTATAGAATTTCACCAGTTGAAGACACTGCTCCGATGTAAAATCAGAGTTCGCCAATGCAGTTGTAATCAACCCCATACGATCTTTTTCAAAAGGCTCATTCTTCACACTATCAAAGAACTTCTTGAAAAGTTGGTCATTCATCACTCTGTCGTAGCGGTTATAGTCCGGACGGTGTCCACCCTGACCGGTTCCCGGTCTTCCGGGTCTGCCCGGACGGATATCTCCACGTTCCTCTACAATAATATCTTTTACTTCGTTTCCGTTAAAGTAAACGCGGTCATTATACAACCGTTCTCCTTTCCATACACGTTCTCCCGGGCGAGTCGGGCGGGAAGCGTACACTTCAATGGTATAATTTCCCGGTTTCAGATTGGCAACGAAACAAGTAGTAGTAGGATAACACATCTGCCTTCCGCCAAAATAAACAAGAATCGGAGTATCTCCGCCATCAATTCGGATTCCGCTGACAGACTGCGCTTTTAAAGAAAGGGCAGCGAGCAAAATACAGAAACTTATTATTATCTTACGCATAGCTTATCTGTTTTTAAAATTATTATCTTTAACTGATATCACAAAAATAGGGTGAGAAAACTCCCCACCCCAATGATTCTCTCTATTCCTGCATAGGGATTTCCCTATTCTGTTTAGGATTCTGCCAAAGTGATGCCGTTCTCATGCAAAGAAATCAATCGTTTCTTATACAAGTCACCTACACCTTTCTTAAAAGTTTTCTTGCTGACACCAAAGGTATCGTAGATATCCTCCGCAGGACTTTTATCGTTCAGATTGATCCGTCCGCCATGTTCCCGAATATACTCCAACAGTGTCTTCGAGAAATCATCGACTTTCTCAAATCCCGGTTTCTGAAGTATCAGGTCCACCTTTCCATCTTCGCGTACCTGTTTCACAAACGCCTTCATCTGCATACCGGTCTCCAATGCACGGAATATTTCATTTTCATACAGCAATCCGCTATACTTATTGTCTATAATCGCTTTGAAACCCAAGTCCGTCTTCTGCCAGATCAGGATATCCACTTCCGCACCCGGAGTATAATCGGGCATATCTTTCGACAGGTAGCGTTCTACCTTCGCCGAAGCTACGATACGATAACTTTCCTCATCCACATGAGCATGGACCACGTAGGATCTTCCCACCTGCATTTTCATCTTCTGCTCACTGAAGGGTACAAATAAGTCTTTCATCAATCCCCAGTTGAGGAATGCCCCGAACTGGTTCACCCAAGAGACTTCGAGACAGGCGAACTGCCCTACCTGCACCAACGGAGTCAGTGTAGTGGCAATCAGTCTTTCGTCAATATCCAGATAAAGAAATACATTCAACATATCCCCTACCTTACAGTCTTCGGGTACATAACGGGTGGGCAGCAAGATTTCCCCTTCATCTCCTCCGTCGAGATATAAACCGAAATCGACTTCCTTTACCACTTCGAGCTGGTTGAATTTTCCTAATTCGATACTCATACTTTTATCTATTTATTATATAACGAACAAAGATAAGAAATAAAAACGAGACTAAAAGCAGAGCTCAGAAAGAAGGTTGTAAAAGAGCGATTTATGCGATAATCAGAGAAAAGTGGAGTCAGGCATTTTCGTTGAAGAGGCTAAGGTTGTTCCGAACTCTTAACGAACAAACATGACCAAGCTGCAAGCGGTTCTGATAAAAATCGTACTGTCGTACTCTATCCAAAGAGTATTTTACCAGAAATCTTATATGTTCTAAGCCTTGCACAACCTTTGCCCTGCAACGTAAACTACCGCCTCATAAAGACACACATAATTCTGTAAAAACAAGCATCCTGTGAAACGAATTGGCATATCATGGTTGTTATTTTGCGAACATAACAGTCTGCGATATATCTTATCGATTTATTTCTTGATTCAAATAGTTTTTGTAATTTTGTAAATGAACTAAAGAAACAGCAAAAAAGAAATAGATTATTTAAAGACATATAGCATAACTTGCGGACTATTATTTGATTCGGTTAAATCTGGTAAATTAAACAAGGAATCTAAAATATTGGTCGAAGCAGGTTTGTACCCTCTAAGGGCGCAGACTGTTTTACCTATTTTGATTCCGGGCTTACCAGAGCCTAACCGAAAAATAGAGAAAAGATAGTGTTGCGTCCTTTTTTCTTTTTAGGCAACCGGAACATCGATAATCCGATAAATATCGGTTAATTAAATTAATCAACTATGACAAAACAAATTAAAGTAATTCTGAAAATAGTTAGAAATGGAAATGGAGTAGTAATTACTCCGGAAATGGAAATTATACGAAAGGTGATTTTTTATGTTGAATTATTAAAGTAGGATATTATGAAAACATTTATATCGTGGATTATTGCCAATTTTGAAGGAGTTATATTTTGCATTATTTTTTCGATAATAGCTATATTTCTATTTAGTAATCCACCAATAAAAGACGATGGAACAATAATCTCACACAAAGGGCTACTTGAGCTTCTAATACTATCTGCAGTTTTTATTGGAGGATTAACCTTACAAACGAAAAATGCTGGTGTAGGAATAATAAAATATTTGCTGATAGTAGCCTTTCTCATTTGGAGACCTGGCTTAGATGATTCACTAATACAAAATTTCCTAAGTTGGACTTTCCTCTGGATATTATTTATTGGAAGTAGTGTAATTGGACTTATATCTGCAATCTACGCATTCTTAAACTTTGATGATGTTGTTTCTCTCCGAATGCTATATCGTAACAGCTGTGTATCTTTATTTGAAGCAAACTGGCTATATACCATTGATCGATTTGCAGGTCTTTCACTCTCAATATTTTTAAATATAGGTTGGTTTATTATGATATTAAAACTATAGCGTCATGAACAATATTTTAGACAAATCATTAGATTCTCAATTTGATAAAATTGAAAATCTTACGTGGTTCCCTTGGGTGGGGAAAGGTTATAAATGTGCTAAACGAAAACTCTTAGTAGTTGGTGAATCTCACTATCTCAATGAAGATAGTGATGAAAATAATTCTCTAACTGTTTTCATTATTTTTGTCCTTCTAATTTAAGACGTTGATCTTCATTGATTAATGCTGTAATAATATCATCTAATTTACCTTCAATAATACGATCTAATTGTTGAATTGTAAGTCCAATACGATGATCTGTTACACGGTTTTGAGGATAGTTATAAGTTCTGATCTTTTCAGCACGATCTCCTGTACCAACTTTCGATTTTCTTTCACTATCAATTGCTTCTGTTTGTTGAGATTGGAAGTAATCATAAACACGTGCTACTAAAGCTTTCATTGCTTTATCACGGTTATCATGTTGAGAACGTCCATCTTGGCTTGTTGCCACAATTCCTGTTGGTAAATGAGTAATACGAACAGCTGAATCTGTTTTATTGATATGTTGTCCTCCGGCACCACTTGCACGATAAGTATCAATTCTTAAATCACTTTTATTAATTTGTACATCAACTTCTTCCATTTCTGGCATAACTAATACTGTTGCAGTTGAAGTATGCACACGTCCTTGTGTTTCAGTCTTAGGAACACGTTGAACACGGTGTGATCCAGATTCATATTTTAATTTACCATAAACACCATCACCAATCACATTGAATGAAATAAGTGAGAAACCACCAGCTTCAGATTCTTCAGCTTCCATAACTTCTACTTTCCATCCTTGGCTTTCAGCATATTTTACAT
>ERZ773134.2783-NODE-2783-length-11934-cov-5.674888_pt1 | contig 11934 bp, 7 predicted proteins | sample MGYA00580856_ERZ773134 | MGnify/ENA primary metagenome ERZ773134 (study PRJEB29015, sample SAMEA2737823) | human gut metagenome | biome: human gut; feature: human-associated habitat; material: faeces | place: China | collected 2012 ... | reverse complement strand
GTTACCTATTTGTTAATTTGCCTGCAAAGGTAGGAATTTCTCTTATTATTTAGAAGGACTTATTGTATAAAAAATATTTTTCTCTCCAACTTATCGGAAATATTTGTAGATTTGCTTTCTGAAAACAGTTAATAGTCAAAAATGAGTTCACGCTTTCCTTTATATATAATAGGTATAGTGTTGTTTGCCTCTTTTTTTTCGTGCACTGATATGGTGCCGACCAAAGAGGTGCGCCTGATTGATTCATTAAACGGGAAAGCGTATGCTTATCGTTATCGAAGCCTGGATTCTTCTTATAAATATGCCAATGAAGCCTATCGGCAGGTGAATTTCTACAAGTCGGGGAAAGCGGAAGCATCCAACAATCTGGGGTTCTGTGCTTTTATGGCTATGGACTTTGACCGGGCGGAAGCGTTGCATAAGGAAGTATATAAACTGACTAAAAATGAACTCGAACTGTTGATTGCCGACATCGGACTGATGAAAATCTATCAGCGGACGGCTATGAATAAAGAATTTTATGATTATCGTAATAGTGCGCTCAAGCGCATGAAACGTATTCGTGAAGAGAGTGATTTGTTTGCCGACCGTCACGAGGCGCTACGGCTGGATTATGCATTCACCGAATTTTTCATCGTTTCTTCTATTTATTATTACTATCTGCAGCAACGGCAGGAGGCCATCACATCTCTCAACCGGATTCCGGAAGATGAAGCTTTGACAGATACTAATCAGTTGCTTTATTATCATTATATTAAAGGTTCGGCTTCGTTGGTGGAAGCAACCAAGCCGGAAGACCGGAAAATGCGTGAGTTCGACCAACTCTATATTACCTGGCGGACGGCTGTTCAGACTAATCATCCTTATTTCGAAGGAAATGGTCTGCAAGGATTGGCTAATCTGATGGTTTCACCTAATAATTTCGAACTTTTTCGGACGAGAAGGGGATATGCGCTGGATCAGTTTGGGTTTCCCGTAGATTCGCTTTTGCCTTTGCGAATGGCACAGCGTGCGCTTGAAAAATTTCGTGAGTACAATGATTTGTATCAGATTGCCGGTGCGTATGTGTCTATCGGTAAATATATGAATGAGCACGGACGTTATACGGAGGCATTGGATACGCTTGCAAAAGCGTTGGATTGTGTGAATCAACATCACATGCTCTATTATCACCATGCGGCGGATACATTGGATAAACTACATGTTTTTGTAGAAGGAGATACGACTTATACCGGGGTTCCATGGATCATGCAGGAAGATGTGAGAACGGTACCTGAATGGATCTCAAGGATTCGGGAGCAATTGAGTGTGTCGTATGCGGGGCTCGGGATGAAGTATGCTTCTGATTACAACCGGAATATATATTTGGATATTTTAAATTATACCCGTCAGGATAAGGAGTTGGAGAGCCGCTATCTTTCATTGGAAGCCGATTCACGACAAATGACGCTTGTACTTTCTTTGGTTATTGTCGGACTTGTATTGGTGGTTATTCTTTGGTGGTTTTTCAATAAACGGTCTAAAATAAGGAATCAGGTAGACGTGGAGCGTCTGCAACGGATTCTGACTCTTTGCCGGGATATAACTTCGTCCATTCCGATGAATGTTCCATTAATTCAACAAGGTATCGATCAATTATTTGGGAAAGGACGTCTTCAACTGGAAATTCCGGAGGAAGGAAAAGCGGCACTGGTTCCTCTGCATCGGTTGAACCGTGATGAAAAAGCATTGGTGCATGTGCTTGAACCGTATATTGTTTGGGCTGCGGACAATGAGCAGATGGTGGAAGCGTTGAGTGACGAGCGGATGCAGTTGGAAAAGCAACGGTATGTTTACGAACAACATATTGCGGGAAATAAACGTCAGAATCTTATAAAGAAGGCTTGTCTGGCCATTGTCAATGGTATTAATCCTTATATTGACCGTATCTTGAACGAAGTGCATAAGTTGACGGAGCGGGGGTATATTGATAATGCGAAGATTAAGAAAGAGAAGTATCAATACATTGATGAGCTGGTAACTACGATTAATGAGTACAACGATATTCTGGCTCTTTGGATTAAGATGAAGCAAGGAACGCTTAGCCTGAATATTGAAACTTTCAGTCTCAATGAACTGTTTGAGCTGCTAGGCAAGGGAAGACGTGCTTTTGAAATGAAAAATCAGAAGTTGGAAATTGAACCGACTACGGTTATGGTGAAGGCCGACCGGGCACTAACTTTGTTTATGATTAATACGCTGGCGGAAAATGCCCGTAAATATACTCCGGAAGGAGGAACAATTAAAGTGTATGCCCGTATTACGGAGGATGCGTATGTCGAGATCTCTGTGGAGGATAACGGAAGAGGTATTTCCGAAGAGGATGTGGCGCATATCATTGGTGAGAAGGTGTATGATTCCCGCGTGATCGGAATGAAGAATGCAGCCGATCCGGAAGTGTTGAAAGAAAACAAAGGTAGTGGTTTCGGATTGATGAATTGTAAGGGAATCATTGAGAAGTATAAGAAAACGAATGATTTATTCCGGGGATGCGTTTTTGATGTGGAGAGTGAACTGGGGAAGGGAAGCCGTTTTTATTTTCGTTTGCCTTCGGGAGTGCGTAAAGCAATGGGGGTATTGTTGCTTTGCTTGTTGCTTCCGTTGGGGATGGTTTCTTGTCTGCATGATCCGATTCCTCCCATGTTGCAGGATGGCGATTCGATTGTAGTAGTTATGGATTCTGCGTATGAGGATTTGCTGGATGTAGCGTCGGATTATGCGAATGCTGCCTATTTTGCTAATGTGGATGAAAATTATGAGTTGGCTTTGCAATATATAGATTCTGCAATGCTTTTTCTGAATGAGCATTATGAAAAATATGCGCGTCCGGATCGTCCACATCGGTATATGAAGCTGGTAGGTGAGGGAACACCTGCTGAAATCAGTTGGTGGAACGAATTGTTTGATTCGGATTATCATGTAATTCTGGATATCAGGAATGAGGCAGCGGTTGCTTTTCTGGCTTTGAAACAGTTGGATGCATATAGTTATAATAATTCGGCATTTACGGATTTGTATAAGTTGCAGGGAGAGGATCAAACTCTCGAAGCATATTGCCGGCAGTTGGAGCGTTCGAATACCAATAAGACGGTAGGGATTATTTTATGCTTTGTTTTATTGATTGTTTCGTTGGTTGGATATTATTTTCTGTACATGAGAAAACGTTTGCAGAATCGTTTGAATCTCGAACAGGTACTTGAGATTAACCAGAAGGTGTTTGCTGCATCTTTGGTGAGACCGCAGGAACAGGAAAATGCAGAGGCACTTCAACGAGAAGAGAGTACGCTTAAAGAAATTCCGCAGCGGATTGTGGATGAAGCATTCGGTTCGGTAAATGAATTACTGACGATTGACCGGATGGGAATTGCCGTTTATAATGAAACGACACATCGGCTGGAATATGCTTCTCGTCCCGGACAGGAAATGCCGGAGATGGTAGAGCAGTGTTTTAGCGCCGGAGAATATCTTTCTGAGCAGCATCTTCAGGCAATTCCGCTGATGGTGGAAGCAGGGGGCGAGCATCAATGTGTCGGTGTGCTTTATCTGGAGCGCAGAGAAGGAACGGAACAGGAGACGGATCGACTGCTTTTTGAACTGGTAGCTCGTTATGTGGCTATTGTCGTGTTTAACGCAGTGGTGAAGCTGGCTACAAAATATCGGGATATCGAGTCGGCACACGAAGAAACACGTCGGGCTTCCTGGGAAGACAGCATGTTGCATGTTCAGAATATGGTGCTTGACAACTGTCTGTCGACTATTAAACATGAGACGATTTATTATCCGAATAAAATCAAGCAGATTGTAGGGCGGTTGAATGCGCAGAATCTTTCGGAAACGGAGGAGCGTGAAGCGGTGGAGACTATGACGGAATTGATTGAATACTATAAGGGAATCTTTACGATTTTGAGTTCGTGTGCTTCCCGTCAATTGGAGGAGGTCACTTTCCGGCGTACGGTGATTCCGGTACAGGAACTTTTGGATGCTGCCGGAAAATATTTCAAGAAGTTGATGAAGAATCGGCCGGAGAGGATAGAATTGGAAATAGAGCCGATGGAGGCGAAGGTGATAGGAGACGTGAATCAGTTGCGTTTTCTATTGGAGAATTTGATTGATGAAGCATTGACTGTACGTGAAGATGGAGTGATACGTCTGCAAGCGCGCAAGGATAATGAATATATTCGTTTCCTCTTTACGGATACGAGACGTGAGAAGAGTGTGGAAGAGTTGAATCAACTATTTTATCCGAATCTGGCACGTATGACTTCCGGTGAAAAAGGGGAGTTGAGGGGAACGGAATATCTGGTATGCAAGCAAATTATCCGCGACCACGACGAATTTGCGGGACGTAGGGGATGTCGTATCAATGCCGAGCCGGCTGAAGGCGGCGGGTTTACGGTTTATTTCACTATTCCGCGCCGATAAAAGGAAAACACATAAAAGTTATTAGATAAGGAACATGGAAGAACAGAAGTTTAAAGTTATTATTGTAGAGGACGTAAAACTGGAATTGAAAGGCACAGAAGAAATTTTCCGTCATGAGATACCCAACGCAGAAGTGATCGGCACGGCAATGACAGAAAGCGAGTTCTGGCCGCTGATGGAGGCACAGCTTCCCGATCTGGTTTTGCTGGATTTGGGACTGGGAGGTTCTACGACGATTGGCGTTGATATCTGCCGGAATATTTTCAAACGTTACAAGGGGGTTCGTGTATTGATCTTTACGGGGGAAATACTGAATGAAAAACTGTGGGTGGATGTGCTGAATGCAGGAGCGGACGGCATTATTCTTAAAACAGGAGAATTACTGACCAAGACAGATGTACAAGCTGTGATGGACGGCAAGAAGCTGGTATTCAACTATCCGATTCTGGAGAAGATCGTAGACCGTTTCAAGAAGTCGGTAGCGAATGATGCCAAGCGTCAGGAAGCGGTAATCAACTATGATATTGATGAATATGACGAGCGTTTTCTTCGCCATCTGGCATTAGGCTACACCAAAGATATGATTGCCAATCTGAAAGGAATGCCATTCGGCGTGAAATCACTGGAGAAACGACAGAATGACCTGATCGGACGTCTCTTCCCGAATGGAGAACGGGTGGGAGTGAACGCGACCCGTCTGGCTGTCCGTGCATTGGAATTACGCATTATCGATCTGGATAATCTGGAAGCTGATGAAGAGTAAATGGCGTATGCCGCATCCCGCTACGATGTTTCTGCTGCTGACAATGGCGGTGGTCTTTCTTTCGTGGATATGTGATATCTACGGACTGAAAGTAACGCTGCCGCAATCAGGGGAGGATATTCGGGTGCAAAGCCTGCTGAGTCCTGAGGGAATCCGCTGGTGGTTGCGGAATGCTATCAAGAACTTTACCGGTTTTGCTCCGCTGGGCATGGTGATTATCGCCATGTTCGGACTGGGGGTGGCCCAACATTCCGGATTTATCGATGCGTGCATCCGTCTGGGAGTGGGAAACCGGAAAGAGAAAAGAAAAGTTATCCTGTGGGTGATTGTCCTCGGATTGCTGTCGAACGTCATTGGGGACGGCGGTTATATTATTCTGCTTCCCATTGCCGCCATGCTGTTTCAGTGGGTGGGACTTCATCCGATAGCGGGGATTGTGACGGCTTACGTTTCCGTGGCCTGCGGATATAGTGCCAATATCGTACTGAGTACGATGGACCCGCTCTTGGCGCATACCACTCAGGAAGCCGCGCTCACACTGATGGGATATCAGGGAAACACGGAGCCGCTGTGCAACTACTTCTTTATGAGCGCTTCGACAGTGGTGATTACAGGGATCGTTTATTGGGTGACTCAGAAATGGCTTCTCCCGAACTTAGGAAAATATGAGGGAAGTGTGAAAGTCGAAGCCTACCGCCCTTTGTCACGGAAAGAACGTCGTGCGTTGATGGTGGCTGTCACAGTGGCAGGGATATACGTTGCCCTTATTTTGTGGCTTACTTTCTCCTCCTATGGTATCCTGCGTGGCGTTAACGGAGGTTTGATGCACTCGCCCTTCATTGCCGGTATCCTGTTTCTGCTATCTTTGGGCGCAGGCTTTACGGGGATGGCTTATGGGTTCAGTTCCGGTCGTTATCGCAGCGATAATGATGTGATTGAAGGACTTACCCAGCCGATCAAACTGCTGGGTGTGTATTTCGTTATTGCTTTCTTTGCTGCCCAGATGTTTGCCTGTTTCGAGTATTCTCATCTGGACAAGTGTCTTGCGATTATGGGAGCGGACCTGCTTTCTTCTTTTGAGCCGGCTCCTTTGTCCGCACTCATCTTGTTTATCCTGTTTACGGCATTTATCAATCTGATTATGGTATCCGCCACTTCCAAATGGGCGTTTATGTCTTTCATCTTCATCCCGATGTTTGCGCAGATGGGGATTTCGCCGGACGTCACGCAGTGTGCTTTTCGTATCGGAGACAGTTCGACGAATGCCATTACTCCTTTCTTATTCTATATGCCGCTGGTGTTGACGTATATGCGGCAATATGACAAACAGATCACATACGGATCGTTGCTGAAATATACATGGAGGTACTCCTTGTGCATTCTGGCAGCATGGACATTGCTGTTTATCGTATGGTATCTGTTGAAGATACCGATGGGGCTATAATTCACGATTCAAAGTTCCGGTTTTAATAACCGGAATTTTGAGTTTCTGAATTAATCGCTATATTTGCACCCGTCCCTTAAAGAAAAAGAACGAATGAATTTACCAGAAGTCTCTGAAAAACTAATCGAACAACTGAATCACGGTAGCACCAAAGCATTTGATAAAATTTATCATACGTACTATTTATACCTGTGTGCGATAGCTGTTTACTATGTACATGACAAGAGAGTCGCCGGTGAAATAGTCAATGATGTCTTCGTCTCTTTCTGGCAGAATCGCCACCATATCACTTATCCTGCCCTTCCGTATCTTCGTCGGGCTATACAGAATGCAAGTATCAGTTATTTGCGGTCTTCCGCTTTTAATGAGCGCATAATGACCGAACAGATGGAGGAAATATGGGCTTTTCTAGAAAATCATATTCTTTCTTCCGACAATCCATTGCAGGCATTGGAAAGCAGTGAAATGAACGAGATCATTCTGCGGAAAGTAGAGGAACTCCCTGCCAAATGCCGTGCTGTTTTTAAGGCGAGCCTGTATGAAGGCAAATCGTACAGCGAAATTGCGGAAGAGCAGAATATTAATGTCGCCACCGTCAGGGTGCAGATGAAAATTGCGCTGACTAAATTGCGCGAATCCCTTGGTACTCCCTATATGATAGCTATTTTGATGTTTCTTTAAAAAAAATCGGTTTTCTTTTAAACGTTTCTTTTTTTATTGCGTATCTAGTTATATACACCATAGAAAAAGAACGGTTTATGATAGAATATTACGATAAAGAAGAACTGGAATTACAGATTAGTAATTATTTGTCGGGCAATAGTACCGATGAAGAAAAAGAAACGTTGCTTGCCTTTCTGGCTTCCAATGAAGCAGCTGCCCGGACTTTCCGGGAAATGTCTGCCGTATGGGCACTTTCTTCCGTACCGTCGTTTGCAGAAATAGAAAACTCCAATTTAGTGCGGATAAAGGAGAGAATGACTGCTCCTGCCTCTTCGAAGCCTGTCCGGAAACTGATACCTGTCTGGCTGAAAGTGGCTGCCGCCGTTATTCTGCTGATCGGCTGCAACTATTTCTGGTATACGTATACGGAAAATCTGACGGAAGTATATACCAACGCCGATTCTCCTTACGAAATCAAGGTTCCTGCCGGATCAAGAACGAATATCGTTCTTCCTGACGGGACGGAGGTTTCTCTGAATGCAGGTTCTGTATTGCGCTATCACCGTGGGTTTGGTATCCGCGAACGTAATGTGACGTTGGATGGCGAAGGATACTTTAAAGTTGCGAAAAATGCAGAGGTTCCCTTCTTCGTGAAGACGAACGATGTGCAGGTGCAGGTAGTCGGCACGGTATTCAATGTCCGTGCTTATGATGACGATAATTATGTGATGGTGTCTCTGCTGGAAGGCAGGGTGAATTTATCGGCGTCTGCTAATTCTGTGATGAAATTATTCCCGAATGAGCAGGCACTGTATAACAAGAACACCGGACGAATGGAAAAGCTGAAGACCAATGCAAGTAAAGCCTGCGATTGGCTGGATGGCGGGTTGACCTTCGAGAATGCTTCATTCGCTGATATTGCCCATCGTCTGGAACGTAAATTCCAGGTGAAGATCAGCATAGAAAGCGAACGTCTGAAGGCCGAACACTTCTCCGGTTCTTTCGACAGCAATCAGAATATTTATGATATATTACACGAAATCAACGTTGAGAAACAATACACGTGGAAAGTCAGTGGTGACACCATCTTTATTACCGATAAAAGAAAGGGGGTAAGATAAAAGGAAGGAGAAAGAAAATGGACACAGCCGATAGATATACCGGCAGTCCGCAGCTACGATAAATAACTATATGTTAACCTTTAATAGTGATAAAAATGAGATTGATAATAAGAAAAACATTATTGATGTTTCTGCTTTTGTCCCTAAGTAATGTCCTGACAGGTTTTCAACTTTCAGCGCAGGAACAAAACAAGAAGTTCAGTGTCAAAGCAGATAACGTTACTTTGAAAGAAGCCATTGAAGTAGTCAGGAAGCAAGGAAATTATTCTTTTCTGATTCGCAATAACGACATTGACCTGAATAAGAAAGTCTCTGTGAACGTGGACAAGGGTACAATTAATGACGTGATGGTCCAACTGCTGACCGGTACGGGGATCAGTTATGAAGTGAACGGAAACCGGGTGGTCATATTCCATGCCGCAGTGCCTGAAAAGGAACAGGGAAAAGCGTTTGTCCTGAAAGGCAAAGTGACCGATCCTTCGGGTGAAGGAGTGATTGGTGCCAATGTGAAAGTGCTGAATTCTACGGAAGGCACGATTACGGATATGGATGGAAACTTTTCTCTGTCGGTGACTCCGAATGCACGATTATCCGTGTCTTATATCGGATATGCTACGCAGGAAGTCGTTGTCAAAAATCAGACTCCTTTACACATTGCTCTGAAAGAAGACAGCCGTCTGATTGACGAAGTGGTGGTAGTAGGCTACGGTGTACAGAAGAAAGCGAATCTGACCGGTGCGGTAAGCAGTGTGAAGATGGATGAAGTATTGGGAGACCGTCCGGTAGTGTCGGTCAGCGATGCCTTGAAAGGCGCGATGCCCGGTTTGCAGATTACGGGTAACTCCGGTAGACCAGGAGAGGAAATGAGTTTCAATATCCGTGGTGTCAACAGTCTGGATAAGAATGGCAAACCGTTGGTTCTGGTGGATAACGTAGAAATGGATATCAACATGCTCGATCCGAATGATATTGAATCAGTAACGGTCTTGAAAGATGCTGCTTCTTCGGCTATCTACGGGGCACGTGCCGCATTTGGCGTCATTCTGATTACGACAAAGAAAGGATCGGATTCAACCAGGCTTTCTATTAATTATTCTAACAATTTCTCATTTAGCAGACCTGCCAATATGCCTCGTAAGGCAACACCGCTTCAGACGGTGCAGGCTTATAAAGACATGGGAACCATCAACTATCAGAGTGGACAGAATGTGGATACGTGGCTGGATTTATTGAAAGAATACAATGCCAATCCTTCGGCTTATCCCGATGGGTATGCAATGGTGGACGGATTGCGCTATAGTCTGGCAGAAACCAATCTGTTTGATGATATGATGGAGACCGGTTTCCAGCAGACGCACAATCTTTCTGTAGGTGGCGGCACGAAAGATATATCTTATCGTTTCTCTTTCGGTATGGTCGATGAGAATGGAGTACTGGCCTCGGACAAGGATGCGTATAAACGTTACAATGTGTCTTCTTATATCCGTTCGGACGTATTCTCATGGATTACTCCGGAACTGGATATCAAATACACGAACTCGAAATCAGAATTGCCAGAGACTTCGGGAGGATATGGAATTTGGGGAGCAGCCGTTGCCTTCCCGTCTTATTTCCCTACCGGAACAATGAATATCGACGGAGAAGAACTACCGATTAATACTCCCCGGAATCTGATTAATCTTGCTTATCCGACGACTATCCAGAAAAACAATATCCGTATCTTCGGAAAGGTGACGATTACTCCTTTGAAGAACGTCAAACTGGTGGGTGAATATACATACAACCATCTGAGTAATGAAAAGACCAAGTTTGAAAAGAAGTTCTATTATGCCCACGGAGGTAACTTTGTGAAAGAGACTTCGACGGCAAACTCTAAGTATGAAAACTCCAACGGCATTACCGATTATAATGCCCTGAACTTCTACGGAAACTACAATAACACATGGGGCAAGCATGAAGTCACCGTGATGGGAGGTTTCAATCAGGAGAGCAGTGACTATCGCTATGCGGAAATGTCGCGTATGAACATGATTAACGAAGACCTTCCTTCTATATCGCAGGCTACAGGAGATTATTTCGCTAAAGATAAATTCGAACGCTATACAGTAAGAGGATTATTCTATCGTATCAACTACTCCTTTGCCGGCAAATATCTGATTGAAACGAACGGACGCTATGACGGCTCTTCCAAATTTCCGAAAGACAGTCGCTTCGGTTTCTTTCCTTCTGTCTCTGCCGGATGGCGTGTGAGCGAAGAAGCGTTTATGAAACCGTTGACATCCGTATTGTCTAACTTAAAATTGCGTGCTTCGTGGGGTAATATCGGCAATCAGAGTATCACTCCATACGCTTATATTCCGGGTATGGATGCCGAGCAGGCTTACTGGACCGTTTCGGGTATCAAGGTAACTACCCTTAAACCTGCCGCATTGGTCAGTAACAGTTTTACCTGGGAGAAAGTGACGACTGTCGATGTCGGTTTTGATCTGGGTTTATTGAACAACAGGCTGAATCTTGTATTCGATTGGTATCGTCGTGATACGAAAGGTATGCTCGCTCCGGGAGCGGAATTACCGGCTGTGCTGGGTGCAAGTGCTCCTTTGCAGAATACTGCCGATCTTCGTTCCAAAGGATGGGAGATCACTGTAGACTGGAATGATCAGATCGGAAAAGTGAAATACAATCTGGGCTTCAACCTTTATGATGCTAAAACCAAGATTACCAAGTATAATAACGAGACAGGTCTCTTCGGCAAGGATAAGAACGATAAAGATACTTACCGTGTAGGTATGGAACTTGGTGAAATCTGGGGGTTACAGACCGCCTGTATACTGTTGATGATTTCGATGCCGATGGCAAGCTGAAAGCAGGCATTCCAAAAGTGGAAGGCTATAATCCGAATCCGGGTGATATCCTGTATAAAGATCTGGATGACAACGATATTATCAACGGGGGCACAAGTACGACGAAAGATCCGGGCGACCGTAAGATCATCGGTAATAGTACCCGTCGTTATCAGTATGGCATCCACGGTGGTGCAAACTGGAAGGGGGTCTCTTTATCTTTCCTGTTGCAAGGAGTAGGCAAACGTGATTTGTGGATTATGAATGACTTGTTCTATCCGCACTCGACGCATGGACGACGGTATATGACACACAACTGAATTACTGGACGCCGGAGCGCACAGACAGCTATTTCCCCCGTCTGTATGAGAAAGCTGCCGGAAATACAGCTGCCAATACACGTATTCAGACCCGTTATCTGCAGGATGGTTCCTACCTGAGTATCCGGAACATCACCTTATCTTATAATTTCCCGTCCAAGTGGATGACTAAGATCGGTGTCAATAATCTGGCTGTCTTCTTTAGCGGTGAGAATCTTTATACATTCGATCATTTGCCGAAAGGACTCGATCCGGAACGTTCGGTAACGGATGACTTGGGACAACGTGGTTTTACCTATCCGTATATGCGGCAGTATTC
>ERZ773134.2780-NODE-2780-length-11937-cov-25.080879_pt1 | contig 11937 bp, 8 predicted proteins | sample MGYA00580856_ERZ773134 | MGnify/ENA primary metagenome ERZ773134 (study PRJEB29015, sample SAMEA2737823) | human gut metagenome | biome: human gut; feature: human-associated habitat; material: faeces | place: China | collected 2012 ... | reverse complement strand
TGACACGCGACAAACTGGCAGCCTACCAGACGCTCTACACCTGTCTGGAAACCGTTTCGATGCTCTCCGCACCGTTCGCGCCGTTCATCTCCGACCGTATCTTCCGCGATCTGAACGCCGTAAGCGGTCGCCACACGGACGAGTCGGTACATCTTTCGACCTTCCCCGTCTGCGACTCCTCGCTCATCGACGGTGAATTGGAGCAGATGATGTCTATGGCCCAACAGGTTTCGTCGATGGTACTGGCCCTGCGCCGCAAGGTGAACATCAAAGTCCGCCAGCCGCTCACGAAGATACTCATTCCGGTCCTCGACGCCGACACCGCACGCCGCATCGAAGCCGTCAAGGGGCTCATTATGAGCGAAGTGAATGTCAAGGAAATAGAACTGATCGAAAATACGACGGGACTCATCACCAAGCGCATCAAGCCCAACTTCAAGACCCTCGGTCCCAAATACGGCAAACAGATGAAGCAGATCGCAGCTCTCGTAGCCGGGTTCTCACAGGATCAGATAGCCGCGATCGAAGCATCGGCGGAAACCCTGCTGGACGTGGACGGCGAAAAAATCACCGTCACCCCTGCCGATTTCGAAATCACCTCGGAAGATATGCCGGGCTGGCTCGTAGCTACGGAGGGCAAGCTGACCGTAGCCCTCGATATCACGATCACCGACGACCTGCGTGCCGAAGGTATCGCCCGCGAGTTGATCAACCGTATCCAGAACATCCGCAAGGATTCGGGCTTCGAGGTGACGGACAAAATCCGTGTGGAGATCGAACAGCAGGAGTTCGTCCTTCCCGCGCTCAAATCCTTCGCCGACTACATCGCCTCGCAGACGCTGGCTGTCGAAATCGAAGGAGTGCCTTCTCCCAGCGGCGAATTCGTCGTGGAGTCGGAGGTAGATGAGCAACCGGTCCGTATCGCGGTGACCAAAATTTGACCAAAAAAGGAGAACCTGCACGTTTCCGGCAAAAAATTTGGAAGTAACGGGAATATTGTTTAATTTAGTATAACATTATTACAAATAAAATATTGAAACTATGGCAGAAGCAGAAAAAACCCGATACAGTGACGCCGAATTGGAAGAGTTCAAACAGCTCATTCTCAAAAAACTGGAAACAGCACGTGCGGATTACGAACTCCTGCGCGCCACGATAACCCACACCGCATCGAACGATACGGAGGATACCTCGCCGACGTTCAAGGTGCTGGAGGAGGGAGCCACTACGCTCTCCAAAGAGGAGAGCGGCCGCCTGGCGGCCCATCAAATGAAATTCATCCGCAACCTCGAAATGGCACTCGTACGCATCGAGAACAAGACATACGGCATCTGCAAAACCACCGGCAAGCTGATCCCCAAGGAGCGGCTGATGAAAGTGCCTCACGCAACCGAGTGCATCGAGGCCAAAGAAGGACGGATTCACTAAAGGATTCACCCTCCGAACGAATGTTCTTTTCGTATGGTATGAAAAGAATCCGTTCGCCACGACCGGAGATAAAAATAGGAGCGTCCCAGATAGGACGCTCCTATTTTTATAAAAAACATCCCGCAACTAAGTGCGGCTGCAGGATGCTTCCCTGACGGAACAATAACACTTATGAATTGGAACTTCTCTATATTCATTCGCCGGCCACGCCGCTCCGATTTTTTTTCGTCGTGATCTCGATCACCCCTTTCGCTCCCTTCTCGCCATAATGTTCGACCGCCTGCTCTCCTTTCAATACCGTCATCGCGTCGATTCGGGAGGGATCCAGTTGCGAAAGGCGATCGGCAGAAATTTCCTCGCCATCCAATACTATTAAACCGACCTGCTTCAGAGAGCCATTCTCAATCGAAACCGAATCCACTCCAGCCGTATAAGTCGCCACCGTAACTTCCTCCAAAGGCTGCGCCGACGTAGCAATAGACTTAGACACGGAAGAGTGCCCCGAGGAGGCGCCGGAAGGCTCCCTGACGACTGTCATCTTATTGCGTTTGCCCGATGCATCCGACGAATAAACCGCCAAAGTCGTACGTTCTCCGGATTCATTCGTCCCAAACTCGATCACACCGTCCCACGCCCGCTCGCCATAACGGTCCAACAATTCAAAACCGGGTTGCAGAATCCGAACCCACAGAACCTTCCCCGCATCGATCGACTTCAAATAATCATCATCGACCTGCCGGCCGTTGATCAACACAAGCGGTCGGGCTCCATTGAGCGGACGGATCGCAAATCCGTTTCCCGTATCCTTGATCCGATAAAAACCAGGACCTTCCTGGAAAGAGTTTCCATGCTCAAAACTACACTCCAAACGGCCGAACTGCCGGGCACCTTCGGTCGTCGTCACATAAACCACGCCATCCGCCGCCGCCTCGCCGTAACGTTCGACAGCCCATTCATCCTTCAAGACCGACATCGATTCGATCTCCGCTTCATTCAAAGCCTTTACCTCGGCAACTGCGACTCTTCTGCCATCGAGCAGGAAGAGCATCGAACTCAAATCGTGACCGGAAACCACGAGCGAATCGTTCGGCACAGCAACTTCGGAAATCCGCACCTTGACCTGCCCGTCCACCGGAGTATTACCGGTCTGAACCGTACCGAACGACGGTCCCTCCGGTACGGATGCGACGACAGATTCACCTGCACCGGACTTCCGGGCCTCTTTTTCGGCCTGTTTCGCAGCATCACGAGTCGTCACAAGAATCGCTCCGACACGGGCGGCATCCCCGTAACGCTTGACTAATGCCGGGTTGCGAAATACATCCTCACTGGAGAAAATCTGTATGGTTTCGATCTTGCGGGCAGGAATCTTCTCCAGATCGGTGATGGACCCCACACGCCCGTCCACAGCTACCAACGGCAACATTCCGGGACGTACTCCCTGCACGTTCCGCAATTTCAATCCGCTCACCTTATAGGTATTTTTACCATCCACCGATCGGAAACTACCCTTCAGATAACGCATCGGATTGTTGTATTTATCATAAACGGTCACCTCGAAATCATCCTCACGCGAAGCCGTTTTAGAAACGACCTCGATCACCCCGTTCCGGGCCGATACGCCATATCTGGCGACCGTCGCTTCGTCCGGCTCGGTTACGATCCGAACGGTTTCTATCTCGTGAACGATACCGGGAGTAGTAAAAAGATAGATATTCGACACCTTGCCATTCCACAGTACCAATGGCCGGAATTCGAACGGCATCGAATGGCTCAACTCGATCCGCCGCACCCGGTAAGTATCGGGCACACCCGTCGGTTCAAAATCGCCCGTAATATAGTGATACAAATCGGAAGGCTTCTGTTTCTCTTCGATTGTCACACGTTCCGACTCCGGACGACTCGTATAGACGATCGCACCGTAACGACCCCGATCGCCGTAGCGTCTGCGTGCCTCGCCGGAGGTCATTCGGGTCGCCGTGGCGATACTCGACGGTGACATCACGCCCAACTGTCTGTAATCGATCTCCTCACCGTCGAGCAGATACAAGCCCTCGTCCGACAGATCAATCCAGAAAGGAATGAGGGCAGCCCCGTCGCTCACCTCGACAGTCACCCACTCTTCCGCACCATCGACCGATTTATACCCGAGTCGTTCGAGTTTCCCCGCATCAGCAGTCAGCAACTTGGCAAACTCCTCTTTCATGTACGCATCGCGGCGGGCGACAAACTGTTCTGGCAACTCATCCCCTTCCCACACCAGGTAAAGCTCCAAATCCTCCGGATCCCACAGCGATGGATCGGCCGGTTTCCAAGACTGCGTATAAGGATAAATCTGAACCCCGATCGACAACACTCCGTTTGCTGCCCGTGTACCGTATCCCTCCACTGCCTCCGGCCCTTTGACCATCCATGCACCAATCATCTTCTGTTCCGGCAACCCCAAATAGGTATCCAGCGTTTCAGCCGACAATTCCTCGCCCCCGTCCATTATCAGAGGCGGATGTTTCGGATCGAAACGGAAATCTGCCGGATCGCCATAAACCGCATACACTACCGGCTCATCGGATACGGGCAGATGGGTCAGAGCAACCGACTCTTTCAAATGAAATTCCAAGGCAATGTCCGTTTCCATCGGAATTCCGAAGCGGCTACCGACTGATTTTACTTTCCGATCCGTCTCCCCTCCGACAAGGTAACACACGATCGGCTTCTCCGAAACGATCGTAAAGCGGCCCTCCGCGTCGGTCACAACCCGCCGGCCGCCGCTGCAAATAAACTCATAACCGGCCCAAGGCTTATCGTCCCGGCCAAATACGCGTCCGGTAAAGGTGTGCGCCCCCGATTCTGCCGTTTGCTTTTCAAGAGCGGTACGCTCGAGATTAGCCAGCAATTCGGCCATGGAGCCTTCGACCGGTGGCATTCCCCCTTCCGGTGTACCGACCATACGGTCGTCCGCACCAGCAGGAAGAGGCATTTCACCGTTTCCGGAATTTTTCGTAGTTTTGTCCTCCGGAAGGACATAGGAGGTCTGTGCGAAAGTGCCGAGCGCCAGGCACGCAAGCGGCAGGACATAGAGCGCCTTGGCCCTGGCCCACCTCGATGATCGTTTACGCAACATCATGGTAATTCGGTTTTTAAGGTTACTATGATTAAGGCTGTTGGCAATTGAGTACCACCTCCCGCCAACGGCCTTTTTTATCAACAGCATCTGATAATCTTTCGCATCGACCCCGCAGCGGAGCACCTGCTCGTCGGCCTCGTACTCGTGCACGGCACGCAGTTCCACACGCAACAGCCACATCGCGGGGTTGAACCACTGCAAACACCCCAGCAAATCGACCAGCAGCAGGTCCCACGAATGGCCCAACCGTTGATGCGCCTGTTCATGCACGAGGATCGTTCCTCCGCCGCAGGCATAATCCTCCTCGGACATCACCACATATTTCATCCAACTGAACGGAGCTCGAATCCGGTTCGACAACACCAATACGCTCCCGTTTCCGAGCGGTATGCGCCGGCCGCGGCGCGTCATTCGCACAACCCATACGATGTTGCATACGGTCCATCCCAACGTCGCAAATATCCCTGCAAAATAGATGATTCCGAGCAAAACGCCCCAGTCGAACGGTTCGGGAGCAGGCTCCGGCTCCTCTATTATCATCAGGTCCCGGGTATCGTCGGGGATTCGGTTTTCGAATACCATGTCCCGCCGGAAATAACTTTCCGGAATCACGTCGATCCCAGCGGTGGATACCCCGGGCAACTCCTTCTCGACGGTAATTACGCACAAAGGCAGCAAAAACGACAGCAGCAACACTCCGCACAACAACACCCTGTTCATCCGATGCAGCGTATCGCGGCTCAACAACAACTTGTAAAACAGGTAAAAAACCGCCAGGCATCCCGCAGCCTTCAGACTGTAAAGCAGAAAGGTCGGCATAGGACTATCGTTTTTCGGTTTGACTTTCGATTTGCCGGATCAGCTCGCGCAGATCGTCCACGGAGATTTTCTCCTCCCGTACGAGCGACGAAACCACCCCGAGGTAGGAATTGTCGAAATACTTGCTCACCACGCCCTTCAGCGTCTTGCGGCTGAACTCCTCCTCGCTGACGAGCGGATAATACTGGTAGGTGCCGCCATAGGCCTTGTGTCCGACGTACCCTTTCGCCTCGAGACCACGCACCATCGTCGATAACGTATTGAAATGAGGTTTCGGTTCGGGCCAGAGCGCAACCAGCTCGCGCACGAACAACGGGCCCCGCGTCCAGAAACAACGCATCAGCTCCTCTTCTCTGGGTGTCTGCTTTTCCATAGTCGATGTCGGTTAAAGTCGAACGAAACAGGACCTGCACAAACGGCAGCACAGCTCCGCATTGCCGGCTCCTGCATAAAAATCTTCTGAAACAAAGATAACTAAAAAAATTTCACATACAACTATTTTTTATAGTTTTAAAACTAAAAAATTTAGTTTTGCAGGAGAAACAGCGAGCAACCCGCTGTAAAACAACAAAAAAATAATAGACAAGATAAAAAATTCTTGTCTATTATCAGGATTAAGATATGGAAAAATCTTCCTATTCCTCGTCGCGGTGCAGCTTTTCTACATAAATGGCATGCTGCATAGCGATACGCTTCGCAACCGAAGGTTTGGTGAAATACTGGCGGCGGCGAAGCTCCTTCAGAACACCCGTACGCTCGTATTTACGTTTGAATTTCTTGAGGGCCTTCTCGATGTTCTCGCCCTCTTTTACCGGCATGATAATCATAATTCGTTGCTTTTTTTATTGTTTTTTACTCTATTTTCCAATGGATCGTGTCTTGTATCGGGGCGGGACTCCATCCGGACGTCGCCGACTCCCCGTTCGGTATGTCTTTCGAGGCTTCTCGTACCGTAAACCGAAGATACGGGGCCAATCGCTCGGCCTCACGCGGGGTTAATATGTGCTCTTCAACCAACTCTTCGACGGTACTCCAACCTCCTTTCAATTGTCTTTTACTAAATAACTTCCTGAATACGGCGGGCGGCAAATAAGGATGCCCCTTAAGCGTACTCGGAGGTGCAAAGTTAATATCAATTTTTCGAATTTTGAAACTATCGCAATAAATTTGTTTCACGATCCGCTCGAAATTGGACTCCGTGACCTGCGGAACCTCGGCCAACTGATCCACGCTGTAAAATCCGCCGAGCCGCTCCCTGTATCGGATAATGGCCATGACGCTCTTCTCACCGATCCCGACTACCGAGCGCAAGGTCGCCGAATCGGCCCCGTTGAGTTCGATCAATCCGGAACGAACGGGCTCCGGTTCCGGAAAAATCACATAAGGCAGCAAGAGATCGGCCACCGAATCGGCGATCATATAGCAAGCCCGAAAACCCGCTTCGTCCCAAAGACCTTCGTAAAGATCCCGATAACGGACAATAGCCTCGGCCTGACGGACGGAAAAACCGAGCGACGCGAGGTAGGATGCGGACACCGTATCGATCCTGAATCGTTCGCGGGGCACGATCCTCCTCGGCTCCTGCGGGACATACTCCCGATATTCCCGACGCGGAGAAGGTGTCAGCGCATACTCGCGCCCAATCCGAATATAGGGTTCCAGAATAAAATAGACCGAATCGGTCATGCCGTAGCAGGTAGCCACATCCTCGGGGATCCGAAACACCTTGCCCGCTGCGCGGTACTTCAGCAGGCTGACCGCCATGCGGGACGAGAGTCCCAGCCGCCGCAGATCGGCATACTCCACCGTATTGGGATCGAACTCGAACAGCCTCACGGAGTCCGCCGCAACCGTCGCTTCCATCTCCGCCTCCACCCGGTCGGCGGATACCGCGCTCTCCCGCCGTTCGGCCAGGAGCAGTCCGGCGACGAACACTCCCGCCAGCAGGAGGAACACCACGAGCGCCCGGCGCTCACGCGTCTGGAAAAGTCCGGCCATCCTCTACCACGCAGCTTTGTCGGACAACAACAACGTCCGGTAACGGTCGGAAGGCGATTCGAGCCGCTCGCCCAAACCATACTCCGCCCAACGTTCGTCCACCTTCCGAACGACCTCGGACAGCGAAGTCACCACATTGGGAAAACGCGAAGGGTTGCCCGCAATGCCGGGCCGCTTGCTCCGGGCATCCGCGCACAGCACACCGTCGCGGCACTCCACATCCCGCCGGGGATCGGTATTGGCCGCAGCGAGCCACAGCAGCTCGTCCGGGCGCAGCGTCCGGGCGTGTCCGTCGAAAAGAACGACATAGCGAATCCCCCGGCACGGATTTCGAGCAAGGAAAGTGGTCAGATCCGGCTTCTGTTCCACCGCATCGTCGGCAAAGAGCAGCAAGGCTCCCCACTTCCCGGCAAGTCCGTCCGCGACCTCGACCAGACCAGGCGTCAGCTCGAACCGCTCCGGAAGCCGAACGGCCTCCGCTGGAGCAGACGGATCGATCTCCGTCAGGTCGAACGCCAGTTTACCGCCGAACCCGGGCGTCGCGGTCGCATGGTCAAGTACGTCGTAAATTCCCTCGCTTACAATCAAATCGCGCGGAAACTCGGCCCGGCGCAACAAGGCGGCCAACCGGTCCGGATCATGCACGTCGCAATCCTCGCCCGTAATGACGAGGTATTTATTGAACATCATCTGCCCGGCCCCCCAAAGTCCCTGCGCCACTTTATAGGCTTGTCCCCGGTAGCGCCTGTCGATCGACACTACGGCCAAATTGTGCGCCGTCCCGAAGACCGGCATCGTCAGTTCCTTCACTTCGGGCTGTACGGCCAGCCGGATCGGTGCCAGGAAAATTTTCTCGGTGGCTTTGGCGATATAGGCGTCCTCCTGCGGAGGAATGCCCACCAGCGTCGCAGGATAAACGGCATCGCGCCGCCGCGTGACGGCCGTCACATGGAAGCGGGGATATTCATCGGTCAGCGAATAAAAACCCGTATGGTCGCCGAAAGGCCCTTCCACCGTCTTCGGCTCCGACGGATCGACATACCCTTCGATCACGAAATCGCAGTCGGCCGGAACATAAATATCGTTGGTGATACATTTCACCAGTTTCACCGGGCGCCGGCGCAGGAACCCCGCCAGCAGGTATTCGTCCATGTTGTCCGGCATCGGAGCCGTCGCAGCATACGTATAAGCCGGATCGCCGCCCAGCGCTACCGACACGGGCATTCGCCGCCCGGCACGCCTGTAACCTTCGTAATGACGGGCTCCGGTCTTGTGCAGGTGCCAGTGCATGCCCGTCGTGCGGGCATCAAACAGTTGCAGCCGGTACATGCCCACGTTGCGGATTCCCGTTTCGGGATCGAGGGTGTGCACCAGCGGCAGCGTCACGAAGCGTCCGCCGTCGCACGGCCAGCACTTGAGCACCGGCAGCGCATCGAGCGACGCCTCCTCCCCCTGCAGCACGACCTGCTGACATTCGCCCCGCGACGACGAGGTACGCGGCAACCAGCGCGACATCTCGGCCAGCAAAGGCAGCATCCGCAATTTATCCAGGAGCGAATTTTTCGGCGTGACGGCCTGCTGCAACAAATCATCGAGCCGTCGCGTCAGTTCGTCGAGCGACTCCACGCCGAGCGCCATCGCCATCCGACGGTCGGAACCCATCATATTGGTCAGCACGGGAAACGGCGTCCCCGTCTGCTCGAACAACAGCGCCTTGCCGCCGTCCGGCTGCTTGGACATGCGGTCGGTAATCTCGGCGATCTCATACACCGGATCCACCGGCACGCTCACGCGCTGCAATTCGCCTTCCCGCTCCAGGCGGGCGATAAATTCACTCAGGTTGCGATACATAAATCCTTACATTGATTCTGCTCCGAAGTTTTCGAGGCATACAAAGTTAAAAAATAATCCGGCGAATCCGCCGGATTATCCCGATTATCGTTCCCGCCCGCAGAAGCGGCAAGCCGAAGCAACTACCGCAGGAACAGCAGCTCCCGGTACTTGGGCAGCGGCCACATCTGGTCGTCCACGATCTCCTCCAGGCGATCCACGTGTTTGCGGATCTGGTCGAAATAGACCGCCACCGTATCGTGGTACGCGAGCGCCTTCTCCCGCTGATCCTCGATCTTGTTGGCCACCTTGCGGGCTTCGATCATATCGTGGGTCAGTTGCTGGATCAGAGCCGTATGCTGCTGAATACGTTTGATGAGTTCGACATCGGCCGAAGCGTCGAGCCCCTGTCCGATTTGCGAAATCTTATAGACCTTATCCAGCAGCAGAGCTTCGTAACGCGAAGCGATCGGCACGATGTGGTTCATCGTCAGGTCGCCCAACACGCGGCCTTCGATCTGAATCTTTTTGGTATAGGTTTCCCACTTCACTTCGGTTCGGGCTTCGAGCTCCACCTTCGAGAGTACGCCCATGCGGGCGAACATCTCGACCGACGAAGGATCGAGGTAGCGGTCGAATACACGCGGCGCACAGGTTTCGCAATCGAGCCCCCGGCGTGCCGCTTCGGCCCGCCACTCCTCCGAATAGCCGTTGCCGTCGAAACGGATCGCCCGCGAAGAGCGGATCATACTCTTGAGCTCCTCGTAAATCGCCTTTTCCTTCCTGACTCCGGCCTCGATACGCGCATCCACGCGCTCGCGGAACGCCGTAAACTCGTCCGCCACTGCGGTATTGAGCACGATCATCGCCTCGGCGCAATTGTCCGAAGAACCGACGGCACGCAACTCGAAACGGTTGCCGGTAAACGCGAAAGCCGAAGTGCGGTTGCGGTCGGTATTGTCCCGCAACAAAGCCGGAATATGCGAAATGCCGCTCATCTTGAAGACGTTCTTGGCATTGAAGCGGATCGCCGAATCGCTGCGGCTGGCCTCGAGTTTATCCAGCACGGCCGAAACCTGCGTACCGAGGAAGGTCGAAATAATCGCCGGAGGCGCTTCGTTGGCCCCCAGGCGGTGGGAGTTGGTGGCGCTCATGATAGCCGCCTTCAGCAGGCCGTTATGCTTGTGCCCGGCCGAAATCACATTCACCAGGAAGGTAATGAACTGCAAATTCTCCGATGCGGTTTTACCCGGACTGAGCAGATTGACGCCCGTATCGGTTCCCAGCGACCAGTTGTTGTGTTTGCCCGAACCGTTGATTCCCTTGAAAGGTTTTTCATGCAGCAACACCCGGAAATTATGACGGCGGGCGATCTTGTCCATGATGGTCATCAACAGCTGGTTGTGGTCGTTGGCCAGGTTGCACTCCTCGTACACGGGAGCCAGTTCGAACTGATTGGGAGCCACCTCGTTGTGACGGGTCTTGACCGGAATGCCCAGCTTCAGGCATTCGTATTCGAGATCGGCCATGAAAGCGATGACCCGCGTGGGGATCGCCCCGAAATAGTGATCTTCCAACTGCTGGTTCTTGGCCGATTCATGCCCCATCAGCGTACGCCCGGTCAGCAACAAGTCCGGACGGGCGGCATACAAGCCTTCGTCCACCAAAAAGTATTCCTGCTCCCATCCCAAATAAGAAACCACCTTCTTCACGGACGGGTCGAAGTAATGGCACACCTCTACCGCCGCCTTATCCACCGCGCGCAAAGCCTTCAGCAAAGGCGCCTTGTAGTCGAGCGACTCGCCGGTATAAGCAATGAACACGGTGGGGATGCACAGCGTGTCGTCTACCACGAACACGGGCGAAGAGGGATCCCAAGCACTATAGCCGCGCGCCTCGAACGTGTTCCGTATGCCCCCGTTGGGAAAGGACGAGGCATCGGGTTCCTGCTGCACAAGCAACTTGCCCGAAAATTCCTCCATCATCCCGCCTTTGCCATCATGTTCCACGAAAGCGTCATGCTTCTCTGCCGTGCCTTCCGTCAAGGGTTGGAACCAGTGGGTATAGTGCGTCACCCCCAATTCTTCGGCCCAACGCTTCATGCCCGAAGCCACCTCGTCGGCCACGCTGCGGTCCAAAGCGGCACCATGGTCCATGGCATCCACCAACCTCGCATATACGGTACTGGGCAAATACTTGAACATCTTCTCACGGCTGAACACATATTTACCGAAATATTCGCTGGGTCGTTCCGCCGGAACGGTCACTTCTTTCGCTTTCGCATGGAAAGCACTCTCTACAACTCTGAATCTTAATTCTGACATAATCACCTAAGTATTTTGATTTTCATATTATTCTTGCCTGTTACGGACTGTCTTACAAATCGTAGGCAGATTCACCGTGTTCGTAAATGTCAAGCCCTTCTTCTTCCACTCTCTTGTCCACACGAATGCCGACCAGCTTGTCCACTACCTTGAACAACACGAAGGTCATCACCGCACTGAACACCATCGAAATGACCGTGGCCGCAATCTGAATCCACAACTGGTCCCAATCCCCGTAGAGTGCACCCTGCACACCACCTTCACCGGTCACGAACTGCGTGGCAAAAACACCGGTGAGCACAGACCCGATGATGCCGCCTACCCCATGCACGCCAAAGGCATCGAGGGCATCGTCATAACCGAACTTGGGCTTCACGACAGCCACCATCCAGAAACACAGCCTCATCTATATCA
>ERZ773134.2773-NODE-2773-length-11957-cov-7.971853_pt1 | contig 11957 bp, 10 predicted proteins | sample MGYA00580856_ERZ773134 | MGnify/ENA primary metagenome ERZ773134 (study PRJEB29015, sample SAMEA2737823) | human gut metagenome | biome: human gut; feature: human-associated habitat; material: faeces | place: China | collected 2012 ... | reverse complement strand
ACCGCAACGGCGGCTACACCCGCATCATCAAGATCGGCGCTCGCCGCGGCGACGCAGCTGAGATGGCAGTTCTGGAGCTCGTCTGATCTGCTCTGACTGTTTATAACAGTTTTTCAAGAGACTATCGTATTTTGTACGGTAGTCTCTTTTTTGCTTTCTCATTTTCGGGTGTTGGAATTGCGCCCGGCCCGTGGTATACTGACAATAGCATGTTTTCGGCCTTTGGCCGGACAAGTTTTCCACACAGAGGAGGCGCAGCGGTTGAAACATCCGAATCATTTTGGCCGGTGGTTGGCTTGCGTGCTGCTGTGCCTGCTTCTGGCAGGCTGCAGCATGCCCGGTGAACAGGTGCAGGTGGAAGAGCTTCTGCGTGCGCCCAAGCTTTCCGGCGATTACGGCGATGTGCAGACTGCCCTGAACGACTGGCTGGGGGAGAGCGCACAGCTCAAATATCCCATGCAGGGCGACCTGCTTTCGCCTTTCCTGCTGCAGGATCTGGACGGTGACGGCAGGCAGGATGCCGCCGTGCTTTACACCACCGCCCAAAGCTCCAACGTGTGCATTGCCATCCTGCAGAAGGATGATGCCGACATCTGGCATGTGCGCCAGAACGTAGAGGGCCTTGCAGACACGGTAGAGTCGGTGGGGCTGGCCCAGCTGCAGCCCGGCGATGCCACCCAACTGGTGGTGGGTTATACAGCGGCACAGGGCGACCATTATCTGGCTGTATATTCCTACACCGACGGCGTGCTTTCCACGATCCTGGAGCAGCAGTACCAGCAGTATCTGGTGGAGGATATCACCGGCGGCGGCAATCAGGACCTGATCCTGATGTCTACGCTGGAGGACGGCGGCGTGCAGATCGAACTGCTGACCGTGGATAAAGAGGGCAGCTTCCAGCAGGTGGCTGTTATGGGCCTTTCCGCCAATCGGTTCGCCGGCTGCGCCTCGGTGGCGGCGGGTGTGGGTGCGGACGGCAGGCATTATCTGGTGCTGGATGGCTGGACCGGTATTTCCGGCAACAATCTGGCCAGCGTGCTGCTGCGTTTTGACGAGGACACGCAGCAGATGGTGCCTGCCGACCAGATCAGCACCGAAAAGCTTTACACCGCATCCCTGCGCAATGTGCCCAGTCTGGTCAGTCAGGATCTGGACGGCGACGGCATCGTGGAGATCCCCACCCAGCCGGACGAAGCGGGCCTGCTGAACATGAGCCAGAGCCGCCGCATGGATTTTATCGTGTGGATGGACTATACCAGCCCGCACCCGGAAAAAAGCTTCGGGCTGCTGGACGAAGAGACCAACTGCTATATCGAGCTGCCCATGGAGTGGGAGGGCAACCTCAAACTGACCGACAGCGAACAATATGATGGTGCAGTGGAGCTGCGCACGGTGGACGAAGACCAGCTGGTAATGACCCTGCGTCTGGTGCGCACCACCTCCAGCCTGAAGGGCTGGACCCGCCTTGGCATCGTGGCATCCCGCCAGATGCAGGCGAAGCTTGCCCCGGATGTGGAGATCCGTGATAAAAATTACCGCCTGTCCAAGGCGCTGTATCTGCTCAACTAAAGAACGGAGGAACAGTTCATGGTACGAGTGCTTGTCGTTGAAGATGAAGCCAACATCCGCGAGATGATCGCGCTGAACCTGCGCCTTGCGGGCATGGAGGCTGTGGAGGCCGAAAGCGCCGAGGCGGCTCTGCCGCTGCTGGAGAAGAAGCCGGGCTGCGATGCGGCCATTCTGGATGTGATGCTGCCGGGCATGAACGGCTTCTCCCTGTGCGAGACCATCCGCCGCACCGATCAGAAGATCGGCATTATCATCCTCAGCGCCAAGGGACAGGAGCAGGACAAGATCCGCGGCCTTTCTATTGGTGCCGATGACTATATGACCAAGCCTTTCAGCGTAAGCGAACTGCTGGCCCGTGTGAAAGCGCTGTGCCGCCGCGTCGGCCGTACTGCAGGCGGGGACGAAAAAGAAAAGGAAAATCCGCTGGGGATGCTTACCAGCGGCGAATTTGTGCTGGACGAGAACCGCCGCGTGCTGCTCAAGGCAGGCCAGCCTATTGAGCTGACGCAGGTGGAATTCCAGATCATGGAGCTGTTCTTCCGCAACCCTGGCATTGCGCTGGTGCGCGAGAAGATCTTGAAGGGTGTCTGGGGTGAGAACTATTTTGGTGACGTGAAGATCGTGGATGTGAACATCCGCCGTCTGCGCATGAAGGTGGAGGATGAACCCAGCCATCCCACCCATATCCTTACTGTGTGGGGCTACGGTTACAGATGGGAAGAATGAGAAGCGGGATCACCCGCCGGTGGCTGCGGGGCAACCTGCTCATCACCGTGCTGCTGGTACTGCTGGCCGAAACCATGTTCCTGTACAACTACACACGCAGCTATTATAACAGCGTGCAGCAGACCATGTACCGGCGGTTCTCTTCGGTGTCCGGCCAGCTGAAAATGTACACCGGCGATACGGTGCAGAGCACGGCGGCTACCCGCAGCGTGGCCCTGCGCCGCATGGTGGAGCAGTTTGCCGATAAGGACAAATACGAGTTCATGCTGCTGGACAGCTATGGCGGGGTCATTGCGTCCTCCAGCGGCACAAATGCGGACGGCATTGTGACCGGCATCGACTTTGAGCAGGCGCAGGAGGCTTCTGATGGCCTTGGTGTGGCGGTCTACCGCACCCAGTCCGGTGAGCTGGTGATGGCGGCCTGTTATCTGGTGCCATACGCCGCCGAGGATGTGGCGGCGATGCGTCTTGTCACCAGCCTGACCCTTGTGGGAGCGCAGATCAAGAACGCCATCGCGGTAAGTGTTGTGATCGCGGCGGTGATCCTTGCTTTCACCGTGATGTCCGGCCTGTACTTCATCCGCAGCATCGTGGTGCCGCTGGGACAGGTGGAGCGCACCGCAGCCAGCATCGCCCGGGGTGAGCTGGATGTGCGCCTGCCGGTCACCGGCAACGAGCACGACGAGGTGGACCGCCTGCGCGGCACCATCAACCAGATGGCCGAAGGGCTGGAAGAGACCGAGAAGATGAAGAACGAGTTCATCAGTTCCGTCTCTCACGAGCTGCGCACGCCGCTCACCTCTATCCGGGGCTGGGTGGAGACCCTGCGCACACTGGACGACCCGGCAGACGAGAACTACCGCAAGGGCCTTGAGATCATCAACAATGAGACGGGCCGCCTGTACAACATGGTGGAAGAGCTGCTGGATTTCAGCCGTCTGCAGAACGGCCGCATCCGTATGGACTGCCGCCCGCTGGACCTTGTGGCAGAGCTGACCGATGCGGTGCTGTTCTGTGAAGCACGCATCCAGCGCGAGGGCCTTGTGCTCAGCTACACCGAGCCGGAGGAGATGATCCCGGTCTATGCCGACCCGGACCGTCTGCGGCAGGTGTTCATCAACATCATGGACAACGCCATCAAGTACTCGGCCCCCGGCGGGCGCATCACGGTCAAGCTGTGGGCGGGCGAATACAAGGCTTTTGCGGAGATCATCGATCAGGGCCGCGGCATCCCGCCGGAAGACCTTGAGAATGTCAAGACCAAGTTCTACAAGGGCAGCAATTCGGTGCGGGGCAGCGGCATCGGCCTTGCGCTGGTGGATTCCATCATGACTGCACTGGACGGCACCATGGACATCAAGAGCACGCTGGGCCGCGGCACAGTGGTCACACTGGGCTTGCCGCTGTACCATAAGGCGTGAAGATTTTGTCACAATTCTGTGGTAAAATAACCGGGAAAAATATGATCCGATAGGAGAACCCAATGAATCAACCCAAAAAGGAACGTTTCAAGACCAGCGTCGGCGGGCAGGCGCTGATGGAAGGCATCATGATGCGCGGCCCGAAGCTCATCTGCTGCGCCGTGCGCAAGCCGGACGGCACCATTGAGACCAAGATCGACCCTGTGAAGAACCACGGCATCTGGACAAAGATCCCGCTGGTGCGCGGTGCCATCTCCATGATCGAAAGCCTGATCGTGGGCTACCGCTACATGATGTACTCGGCTCAGGTGAGCATGGGTGACGACTACGACCCCGAAGAGGAAGAGACTGCCTTTGAAAAATGGGTGGGCGACCACTTGGGCAAAAAGGCAGAGGACGCACTGCTGGCCTGTGCCGCCGTACTGGGCGGCCTGCTGGCGATTTTGCTGTTCACCGTGCTGCCCACCCTCATCGTGGGCGGCGTGAACCACTTTGTAACATTGGGCCGCTGGGCCAAGGTGGTGCTGGAAGCGGTGCTGAAAGTTGGCATCTTCCTCACCTATATGGTGGCCATCTCCAAGATGAAGGAGATCCACCGCGTGTTTGAGTACCACGGTGCCGAGCACAAGACCATTGCCTGCTATGAGGCCGGTGATGAGCTGACCGTGGAGAATGTGCGCAAGTACACTCGGTTCCATCCGCGCTGCGGCACCAGCTTCCTCATTCTGGTGGTCATCGTCAGCGTGTTCCTCTACAGCGTGCTGCCGTGGGGCAGCATCGGCCTGCGGGTGCTGTTCAAGCTGCTGCTTCTGCCGCTGGTCATGGGCATCAGCTATGAGCTGCTCAAGTGGTGCGGCCGGTCCGATAACATTGCTACCCGCATCATCCGCCAGCCCGGCATCTGGGTGCAGCACCTGACCGTGTTTGAACCGGACGACAGCATGATCGAGGTGGCCATTGCCGCTGTGACCCCTGTGCTGCCCGAGGACCCGGAGGATGGCAGATGGTAATTGCTGGTTTGACCCCACGCGAAGCGGTGCGGGCCGTGGAAGCCCGGCTTTCCGCTGCAGGGTGTCCGGATGCCGATTACGATGCACGGGAGCTGTTCCGCGTGGCAGCCGGGCGGGATGCCCGCCTTTCGGACCGGGTGCTGACCACAGAGGAAGCGGAAAAGCTGGAAGCCCTCTGCACGCGCCGTGAGCAGCGGGAACCGCTGCAATACCTGTGCGGGATCTGGAGCTTTCTGGATTTTGACCTTGCCGTTGGCCCCGGTGTGCTCTGCCCCCGGGCAGACACTGAGGTGGTAGCGGAAGCGGCTGCCAATACCCTGACGGGCATTGCAGCGCCCCGGGTGCTGGATCTCTGCGCGGGGACCGGCTGTCTGGGGCTGGGCGTCAAGCGCTTCTGCCCGGCGGCGCAGGTGACCTGCGTGGAAAAAAGCCCGGAAGCCTTTGTTTATCTGGAAAAGAACTGCCGCTGCGCCCTGAAAGGGCAGGGCGGGCAGACGGAGGACTTGCTGGAGCCTACCGCATTTGAGCAGGCAGATGCCCCGGCCTTTGACTGGGGGCCGGCGCTGAACGCTCTGCGCGCAAAGGCAAAGCCAGCCTATGCGGTGCAGCCGGTGGAGGGCGACCTGTTCACATACTGGCAGGGCCTGCCGGAAGGGCAGCTTGATCTGATCGTATCCAACCCGCCCTACCTCACCGCCGAGGAGATGCGGCACCTGCAGCCCGAGGTGGCACAGGAACCGGCCATGGCGCTGGAAGCAGGAAAGGACGGCCTTGTGTTTTACCGTGCCCTTGCAGAGCATTACCAGAATGCACTGCGGCCCGGCGGAGCGCTGGTGCTGGAGATCGGCTGGCAGCAGCGGCAGGCTGTGGCGGCACTGCTGGCTGCAAACGGCTGGGCAGATATTGAGTGCCGCAAGGATTTTGGCGGCAATGACCGGTGCATGATCGCCCACAGACCCGAAAAATAAAAGTGAAAATAGAAACAACTTCTTGTTGTAATATTTTGATTTTGTGGTATACTATACTGGAAAGTATACGGACAGCCCGCGCACGGCGGGCAGCAGGAAGAAAAGGAGCAGCACGCTATGGCAAAAAATCAGAACAACAACACCGTTGCCCCGGCGACCAAAAAGACCGAGCCGGAGGCCAAAAAGGATGCGCTGGCCACTGCGCTGGCCCAGATCGAAAAGCAGTTCGGCAAGGGTGCCGTGATGAAGCTGGGTGATAACGCCTCCATGCAGGTGGATGCCATTTCCACCGGCAGTCTGGGTCTGGATCTGGCTCTGGGCGTGGGCGGTGTGCCCCGCGGCCGCATCATTGAGGTGTACGGCCCGGAATCCAGCGGTAAGACCACGCTGGCTCTGCACATTCTGGCCGAAGCCCAGAAGCAGGGCGGCGAAGTGGCCTTCATTGACGTGGAGCACGCACTGGACCCCACCTATGCCGAAGCGCTGGGCGTGGACATCAACAATCTGCTGGTCAGCCAGCCGGACACCGGCGAGCAGGCCATGGAGATCTGCGAAGCACTGGTGCGCTCCGGTGCCATCGATGCCATCGTGGTGGACTCGGTTGCCGCCATGGTGCCGAGGGCTGAGATCGAGGGCGAAATGGGCGACAGCCATGTGGGCCTGCAGGCCCGCCTGATGAGTCAGGCCATGCGCAAGCTGACTTCGGTCATCGGCAAGACCAACACGGTCTGCGTCTTCATCAACCAGCTGCGTGAAAAAGTGGGCGTGATGTACGGCAACCCGGAGGTCACCACCGGCGGCCGCGCCCTGAAATATTACGCCTCGGTGCGCATCGACATCCGCCGCGTGGAGGGCCTGAAGGACTCTTCCGGCCAGTTCATCGGCAACCACACCCGCGCCAAGATCGTCAAGAATAAGGTGGCACCTCCGTTCCGTGAGGCAGAGTTCGATATCATGTTCGGCGAGGGCATTTCCAAGATGAGCGAACTCATTGATGTGGGCGTGAAGCTGGGCATCGTGCAGAAGAGCGGCGCATGGTTCAACTATGGCGATATCCGTCTGGGTCAGGGCCGCGACAACGCAAAGCAGTTTCTGAAGGACAATCCCGAGATCGCAAACGACATCGAGGGCCAGATCCGCGCCAATGCCGATAAGCTGTACGCATCCCGCCGCCCGGCAGGCAAGGGCGCTGCGGCCAAGGCCGAGGAACCCGCCAAGGCTGCAGATGCCAAGGAGCCGGTGGTCAAGGCTCCTGCCCGCAGCAGCGAGAGCGAACTGGATATCATGGTGGAGGACTAAATGTCCTTTTATAAACGCCGCCGCCCGAAGCAGGAAGAAGAAAAGTGCACCGACCCGGCCAAGGCCCGCGCCCGCGCACTGGATGCGCTGGCCTCGCGCGAGATGTCCTCGGCACAGCTGTATGAACGGCTGTGCTATGGCTTTACCGAGCAGGCTGCAGCGGCTGCTGTGGCTGAGATGGTGGAGCTGGATTACGTAAACGATGACCGCTATGCCGAAGCCCGGGCACACAGCCTGCTTGCCGCCCGCAAGAGCCGCCGTGCGGCGGCCCAGAACCTGCGGCAGAAGGGCCTTTCCGGCGCGCAGATCGAGCAGGCGCTGGAAAGCGTCTATGCCCCGGACGCAGACGGCGAAAGCCCGGAGCTGGAAGCTGCCGCCGCTCTGGTGCGCAGCCGCTACATGAAAAAGCTGGCCGATGGCCGCCGCGACCTTGTGGTGGCCGCCCTGCAGCGCCGCGGCTTTGCGTATTCGGTCATAAAAGAAGCGATAAAAAGAGCGGAAGAAGAATAAAAAGCACCCCTCAAAAGAGAAAGAGAGTATCATCCCCTATGAAAATTGCGTGTATTTCCCTTGGCTGCCCCAAGAATCAGGTCGATCTGGATGTGATGGTGCACATCCTGCTGTCTGCCGGCCACGAGACCGTGGCCGATTTGGCCGAAGCAGATGTGATCCTTGTGAACACCTGCGGCTTCATCGAGAGCGCCAAGACCGAAGCCATTGAAAACATTCTGGAAGCCTGCTCCTACAAGCAGCAGAACCCGGAGCTGAAGGTCATCGTCACCGGCTGTCTTGCCGAGCGCTACCGCAGCCAGATCGAGGAAGAGATCCCCGAGGTGGACGCGGTGGTGGGCTGTGCCTCCAACAAGGCCATCGACACCATCGTGGCCCGCCTGTTCCATGGTGAGGATCATCTGGAAAGCTACGGTGCCAAAAAGGACTTTCCGCTGGGCGGCAAGCGTGTCATCGGCACGCCTGCCCACTATGCGTACTTAAAGATCGCTGAAGGCTGCAACAACCGCTGCCACTACTGCGCCATCCCCGGCATCCGCGGCCCGCTGCACAGCCGCGATATGGCCGACTGCGTGGCCGAAGCCCGCTGGCTGGCCGGTGAGGGCGTGAAAGAGCTGATCGTGGTCGCACAGGACCCCACCGCTTACGGCGAGGATTGGGGCAAACCCGGCAGCATCTGCGAGCTGCTGGATAAGCTGAACAAGGTGCCGGGCCTCGAGTGGATCCGCATTATGTACGCTTACCCGGAGCGCATCACGGATGAGTTCATTGCCGCCATGAAGCGCAATGAGAAGGTGGTGCCCTACCTCGATCTGCCCATCCAGCACTGCAATGACACCATCCTCAAGAATATGAACCGCCGCTCCAACCGCGCCGAGCTGCTGGAGGTGATCGGCAAGCTGCGCCGCGAGATCCCCGGCATCACCCTGCGCACCACTCTGATCGCAGGCTTCCCCGGCGAGACCGAGGAGCAGTTCGAGGATCTGTGCAATTTTGTCAAGGAAGTAAAGTTCGACCGTCTGGGCTGCTTTGCCTACTCGGCCGAGGAGAACACCGTTGCTGCCAAGATGGACGGCCAGATCGATCAGGAGACCAAGGACAAGCGCGCCGAACTGGTGATGCAGATCCAGACCGGCATCATGGCCCAGAAGCAGGCCGAAAAGGTGGGCCAGACCGTGCATGTGCTTTGCGACGGCATCGACGAGGAGAGCGGTCTGTACCTGTGCCGCACCACCGGCGATGCTCCTGAGGTGGACGGCAATGTGTGCGTTTCCAGCGAGGAACCGCTGTACCCCGGCCAGTTCTACGATGTTCTGGTGGACGACAGCGACCTTTACGATCTGTATGGTACTGTTGCAAAATAACAAATTGGAGGAATCTGTATGAATCTGCCCAATAAACTCACTTTGACCCGCATCCTGCTGGTGCCGGTGTTCATGGTCTTTGTGTCTCTCACCAGCCTGAACGGCATCGCGGATGGCTCCTTCCAGCCGACGTATTACCTGATCGCAGGCATCGTCTTTGCTGCCGCCAGCTTTACTGATTTTCTGGACGGCCATCTGGCCCGCAAGTGGAACATGGTAACGGACTTCGGCAAGTTTGCCGACCCGCTGGCCGACAAACTGCTCACCACTGTGGCCTTCATTTACATGATGCGGGACGGCGTATGCAGCCCGGTGGTGCTGTGCATCATTCTGGCCCGCGAGTTTGCCGTGTCCGGCCTGCGCATGGTGGCAGCCGGTGCCAAGGACGGCAAGGTGATCGCCGCCAACATGTGGGGCAAGGTGAAGACCGTGCTGCAGATGCTGAGCATCATCTTCTACTTCTTTGGCATGTCCATTGCAAGCATGTCGGCTACCGGCGCAGAGCAGGGCGTGCGGCAGATCCTGGTAACCAGCATTTCCATGGTGCTGTGCTGGCTGGTGGCTGCCGTGACGGCCATTTCCGGCATCAAGTACCTGTGGGACAACCGCAGCTTCATCAACACCGCAAAATAAAGCGTTTTTTGAAAAAGGGCAGGGAGACCTGCCCTTTTTCAAATTTTCGAGGAAATATTACAAGACGGAAAGGCTTTCCATGAAAAAATTTGCTGATACAGTGCGCCGCCTGCTCTCCATCGCACTGAACCTGTTCATCGTCTGGGCGGAGCCCATTGCCCTGCCCATGAGCTGGGATTGGGGCAAAGAGCAGATGTTCATTTTTTACACCGAGGATTCCAACATCCTTTCGGCCTGCATCTGCGCCATGGTGGCGGTGGGCCAGCTGGTGTGCATCTTTACCGGAAAAGAGCTGCCCCGCTGGCTGCACACCCTCAAGTACATTGCCACCTGCTGCCTGACCATGACCTTCCTGACCGTGGTGTTTGTGCTGGGGCCCTACTGTGCCGACCAGGGCGGCGTGGTGTTCCTGCTGACCGAGAGCTCCATGCTCTACCACCACCTGCTCAACCCGCTGTGTGCCTTTGTCTCCTTTGTCCTGCTGGAACGGGAGCCAAAGCTGCCTGCGCGGTGCGTTCCGCTGGCGCTGGTCCCCACGATGCTCTATGGTTCTGTGGCCCTCTGGGCCAATTACCAGCGGCTCATCACCGGGCCTTACCCGTTCCTGCTGGTCTATCAGCAGACCACCCGGCAGACGGTGCTGTGGTGTGCGGCCATCCTGGCCATGAACCTGCTCTATGCCTGGCTTGTCTGGCGGCTGGGCGGGAACTGCCGCAAAAAGAGAAATGTGGGCTTGCTTTTCAGAAGCTGAGATGCAAAAAGGCTCTCTGCCGGTTTTGGCAGAGAGCCTTTTCTCGTGTTTTGCTTACAGCAGGGGGATCCCGGCCTTTGCGCAGGCCGCGCGGGTGGCTTCGTCCCAGACGCTTGCCTGTACTTCGCCGATGTGGGCGCTGCCCAGCAGCAGCATGCACAGACGACTCTGGCGCCACCGCCGCCGTTATGGACAACGACGTCACCGACGTGCTGGAAGAACAGATCAACACCATCTCCGGCATCGAGAGCCTGAGCTCGTCCAGCTACATGGGCGCCGCCGTCACGATCGTGGAGTTCGATCTGGCCCGCGACATCGACGCGGCCGCGGCCGACGTGCGCGACAAGGTCAACGCCGCGCAGGCCGATCTGCCCGACGAGGCCGATCAGCCCATCATCGCCAAGTACGACATCGGCGATTCGCCGCTGGTGATGTTCTCCATCACCGGCGAAGCGTCTTACAAGGACAAAGTTTACTTTGCCGACAAGGTGGCCAAGGTGCAGTTCCAGTCGGTCAACGGCGTCGGCAACGTCAGCATGCCCGGCCTGCGCGACCGCGAGATCCGCGTCTGGATCGACCCGGTGCGCCTGCGCTCGCGCGGTCTGGTCGTCAGCGACCTTTCCAACGCCATCGCCAGCAAGCACGTCGAGCTTCCCGCCGGCAGCCTCAGCATCGACCGCTTCAAGATGGACCTGCGCATCGAGGGCGAATATTCCTCGGTGGAGGAGCTCAAGAGCCTGCCCATCACGACGCGCAACGGCGTGGTGATCCGCCTCGGCGACGTCGCCGACGTGGAGGACGGCTTCGAGGAAGAGGACAGCGAAGCCTTCGTCGACGAGCAGTCCACCATCGTCATGGGCGTCATGAAGCAGCGCGGCGCCAACGAGGTGGAAGTGTGCGACGCCATCGTCGCCAAGTTCAACGAGATGCAGGGACTGGTGCCCGAGGGCATCACGATGCAGCAGATCTACAACAAGTCCGACTTCATCCGCCGCTCCATGAACGGCGTCGGCAGCGACATCATCCAGGCCGTGATCCTCTGCTCGCTGCTGATGCTGTTTTTCCTGCAGACGTTCCGCGCCACGTTCGTGACGGTCATCTCCATGCCCGTCTGCCTGATCGGCAGTTTCTGCGTGCTGTCGTACCTGGGCATCACCATCAACAACATGTCGATGATGGCCATCTCGCTGGCCGTCGGCATGGTCGTCGACGCCACCACCGTCGTGCTGGAGAACATCTACACGCACATGCACAAGGGATTGCTGCCCTTCGACGCGGCCCTCAAGGGCACGAACGAAGTCGGTTTCTCCGTGCTCGGCGGCGCCCTCACCACCATCGGCGTGTTCGCGCCCATCGCCACGATGGGCGGCATCATCGGCCGCTTCTTTTACGCCTTCGGCATCACCGTCGTCGTCACCATTTCGCTGTCGCTGATCCTCTCGCTGACGCTGACGCCCTTTGTCTGCTCGCGCATCCTGCGCATCACGCCGCCCGGCCGCGCCGCGCAGTTCTGCGACGCGCTGCTGCGCTCTCTGGAGCGCGGCTACCGGCGCCTGCTCACCGCGGCCGTGCACCACAAGACCGTGACGCTGGCGACCGCGCTGGGCATCTTCGCCTTCGGCGTGTTCGTGGCCGGCAAAGTAGGCTCCACCTTCTCGACCAACGACGACCAGGGCATCTTCATCATCAACTGCGAACTGCCCTCC
>ERZ773134.2764-NODE-2764-length-11983-cov-7.381623_pt1 | contig 11983 bp, 9 predicted proteins | sample MGYA00580856_ERZ773134 | MGnify/ENA primary metagenome ERZ773134 (study PRJEB29015, sample SAMEA2737823) | human gut metagenome | biome: human gut; feature: human-associated habitat; material: faeces | place: China | collected 2012 ... | reverse complement strand
TGCCCGACCGCCGCGAAGTGATCTGGGACGTGCTGCCCCAGGCCGCCCGCCCCGTCTGCCTGACGCTGTAACGCGGGCATTTTGCCCCTGAACGACGCAAAGAGGGCGGAAGCCGATGGAATCCTGGGTCATCGGCTTCCGCCCTCTTTCGTTGTTCCACGTGGAACATTGCCCGGCGGCTACGGCGCGGCTTTTTAACGAGTTTTTTTCAGAAGACCGTGGAAGTAGTCGACGACGAAGTCGAGGAACATTCGCGTCTGGTCGTTGAGTTTGCCGCGTTCGTCGCAGGTGATGCAGATGTTGCGGTTGCACAGCGGGTCGGAGATGTGCACCAGCCGCGCCTTGTCGGTGGCCAGATGCCCCCACGTGGCTTCCGGCCAGAACGAGATGCCCAGGCCGGCGCTGACGAGGCCGCGGATCGTGCCGGGATTGTCGCTTTCGAAGCCCACGTGCGGGACGAAGCCGCACAGCGAGAAGAAGTGGTCGGCGATCTCGCGCATCGGGCTGCGCTTGCCGAGCATGACGAAGTTCTCGTTGCGCAGGTCCTTGAGCCGCACCGATTCTTTCAGCGCCAGATGGGACTGCATGGGGACGGCCAGCAGAATTTCCTCGTTCATGACTACGCGGCTGTTCTCCGGCGCCGCGTCGGGCAGGGCCGTGCGCATGCAGAGGTCGCACTTGGTGGTGCGGGCGTTCTGGATGATCTGGAAGTCGATGAAGGGATGCATGGCCTTGAACTTGAGGAGGATGTCGGGCAGCAGCGGCGAGCCGGCCAGCACGTTGAAGACGATGGTCGAGCGCGAATGTCCCGCCACGACCCTGAGTTCCTTGGAGAGATTGTCGAGGATGCTCATCACGGGCTCGAGCTTGCGCTTCAGCGCCAGCCCCGTGTCGTTGAGCTGCACGCGCTTGCCTTTGCGCAGAAACAGCGAAACGCCGAGCTCCTTCTCCAGCGAGAGCACGGCCTTGCTGATCGACGGCTGGGAGATGTACAGTTCTTCGGCGGCCTTCGAAAAATTTTCGTATTTAGCGACAGTCATAAAGTACCGTAAATGAAAGAGCTCCATAGAAAGCACTCCTTTATAACTGAAATCTATAATATGATTCTACACGAAAGTCCGCCAAACGGCAATGGCGCGGGAGGACGCGGGAAACGCCGCGGCACGGCGCGAAGAAAAACAAGAAGGACGCCGCTCGCGGCGGCAGATCTCCAGGATAAAAAAAGTCTCGTCTGAGATTCGCATTCCAGACGAGACCTTTTTCGTTTTCTTTCGCGTTTTTGCGGCGGCTTCCGTCGGACGGCGCGTTCAGCCTTACCCGGCGAGGAACCGGCGCGCTTCGACGAGGTCGCGGAGCATTTTGTCCCACGGCGAGCCCTCGACGCGGCGCGGGTTGCGCAGCAGGTAGGCGGGGTGGAACAGCGGACGCAGCGTCATGGTTCGGCCGTTCCACGTGAATTGATGAAAGCGGCCGCGCAGCCCGTTGATGCCGGTCTTGACGCCGAGCAGAGTCTGCGAGGGCACGTTGCCGACGGCAAGCACCAGGCGCGGACGGATCGCCTCGAACTGGGCGGCGAGCCACGGCAGGCAGGCGGCGATCTCGGTTTTGAGCGGCGTGCGGTTTTTTGGCGGCCGGCATTTGCACACGCTGGTGATGAAGATCTCTTCGCGCTCCAAGCCCGCCGCGGCGAGGATCTCGGTGAGCGGGCGGCCGGTGCGCTCCTCTTCGGCGCCGGGCGCTTCGCCGACGATCATCAGGCGGGCGTTTTCGGGCCCTTCGCCGGGCACGTGATAAAAGGCGGAGCCGTCCTCGCGGACGCCGTCGGCCTGTCCCAGCGGACAGTTGCGACATTGGCAGACGCGCTGATGGAGCGCGCTGAGTGCGGACATGCGGATTCCTCCCCGGAAAAGTTCTCGAGGGTATTATACACGAATTATTTGAGCTTGAGCGGCAGGCCGCTGACGCACAGGTAGACCGAAGCGGCCAGGGCGGCGACGCGCTGGTTGAGACGGCCGACGACGTCGCGGTAACGACGCTCGGCGATCCGCTCGGAAGAAAGCCCCATGCCCAGCTCGCGGGTGACGACGATCACTTCGCAGGGCGGCAGGCGCAGTTTTCTGACGAACGCTTCGATTTCGGGGCAGGTCTCGCCGGCAAAGCGGGAGCCTCCGCTTGTCAGGTTGCTCACCCAGACGCCGAGGTCGTCGACGATGCACACGCCGCCTCTGACTTTATCGAGCGCGCCGGCGAGATCGACGCCCTCGACGATGGTTTCGCAGCCGTCGTCGAGCCCTTTCTGATAGAGCGCGATGTGCTCCAGCACGTCCTCTTCTGTGGAGGTCTGGGCGGAAACGATCGTTTTCCGTTCCCAGTCCTGCGCCAGCTTCAGCGCGAAGGCGCTGGCGCCGCTGCGCCAGCCTCCGGTGACCATGCGGACCTGGACGCCCGAAGGCGACTTCCATTCGCTGTTCATGCGTAACGCCTCCTTCAATCGAAAAATTTTGCCGGCACTGCGGACGCGCCGCTTCTTCACGCTTCTTCCCGGATCAGCGACGCCAGCGCCTCGAGATCGAGCGAACGCGGCGCTTCGGCCCCCGCAAGCAGACTGTCGGCGAGGCGGCGTTTGCTGCGGTGCAGCTCGACGATCTTCTCCTCCACGGTGTGGGCAGCCACGAAGCGGTAGACGGCGACCGGGCGCGTCTGGCCGATGCGGTAGGCGCGGTCGGTGGCCTGATTCTGCGCAGCCACGTTCCACCACGGGTCGTAGTGGATGACGATATCTGCCGCCGTCAGGTTCAGGCCGGTGCCGCCCGCCCGCAGCGAGATGAGGAACACGTCCGCTTCGCCGCTGTTGAACCGGCGCACAAGCTCTGCACGCACCGGCTTTGGGGTGGAGCCCTGCAGGGTAAAGTGGCTCACGCCCGCTTCGTCCAGCCGTTTTGCCAGCAGTTCCAGCATGGAGGTGAACTGGCTGAACAGCAGGATGCGGTGTCCGCCCTCCACAGCAGCCGTCACCAGCTCCATGCAGGCATCCAGCTTGGCACTGCCGCCGTCCCAGTTGTCTGCCACAAGGCGCGGGTCGCAGCAGATCTCCCGCAGGCGCATGAGCACTGCGAACACTGCCATTTTATCCTCCGGCTTTGCAGCGCGCAGCTTTTCCCGCGCGTCCACCACAGCGGCAAGGTAGAGCTTGCGTTGCTGCTCGTCCAGCTCGATGCGGTGGAGATTCTCGGTCTTGGGGGGCAGCTCTTTGAGCACCTCGGACTTCATGCGCCGCAGGATGAACGGCCCGGTGAGCTGGTTCAAACGGCGCAGTGCGTCTTTGTCGTCCTCCTGCACGATAGGCTTTTCAAACCGGGCGCAGAAGGTCTTGTAGGGCGGCAGATACCCCGGCATCAGGAAGGAGAAGATGCTCCACAATTCGCCCAAGCGGTTCTCCACCGGGGTGCCGGTAAGGGCAAATCGCACTTTGCTGTTTACCCCGCACACCGCCTTGTACTTTTGGGTAGTGTGGTTCTTGATGGCCTGCGCTTCGTCCAGAATGCAGGCGTAGAATTGCTGCCCGCTGTAAAGCTCCTCGTCCCGGCGCATCAGGTCATAGCTGGTCACCACAAGGTCGGCTTCCGCCCACTGCTTTGCCAGCTCTGCCCGGTGAGCAGCGTCGCCGTCCACAGCCACGCAGGAAAGCTGCGGCGTGAACTTCTGGCATTCCTCCTGCCAGTTGAGCACCAGCGATGCCGGGCAGACGATGAGGCTGGGCAGGCGCTGGCCGCTTTCCTTCATGGCCAGCAGGTAGCTGAGCACCTGCACGGTCTTGCCAAGGCCCATATCGTCGGCCAGAATGCCGCCCATGCCGTAGCCGTCCAGCGTGCGCAGCCAGCGGTAGCCATCCCGCTGGTACTTGCGCAGCACATTGTGCAGGCTTTCCGGCGGAGTATACTCGCTGTCCTTCACGGCGTGAAAGCTGCGGCTGATGCGGCGGAACGCATCGTCGCGGTTAAAACGCAGGCCGTTCTGGCCCGAGAGCGCCCAGTCGAGACTGGGTGCACGGTAGAGCGGCAGCTCGGCGTGGCCGCTCTTGAGCTTAGCCCCGGAAAGTTCCAGTGTATCGTTCAGTTCATCCAGCCCTTCCAGACTGTCGTCCAGCCGCAGCAGACGGCCGTCCCTCAGGCGGTGGTAGCGCTTTTTCTGGTGCAGGGAGTGCAGCAGGTCTTTCAGCTCTGCCACCGGGAACTCGCCGGTATCCACTTCCAGATCCAGCACACTGCCGTGCACCGAAACGCCCACCGTGATGCGAGGCGGCGCGGCCTGCAGGCTGCGGAAGGCATCCGTCAGGTATACTTCACCCTCGGCCAGCAGGGCCGGCACGCCCTCCTCCAACATGCGGTAGATCTCATCCTCGTCAGCGGTGCCGTACACTTCCTCTCTGCCGCCCACACCGGGCTGCAGATAAGAGGCCAGCAGCCGCTTTGCCCGGCTCTCGGCGCGCACATCCCGCAAAAGCCCTGCCGGAGACGGCACGAACGGCGTGACCTTATCCTCCCCATACAAAAACTCCGCGTGTGCTTCGATGCGGAAGCTGTCCGGTGCGTCCAGATAGAACTGCACCACCGGTTCCAGCGGGATCTGGTTCAGCAGCAGACGTTCCGGGTCCACGATGTTCAGCTTGCTGCCCAGCTCCGGCAGTACATAGCTGCAAAAGGCCGTGGCATCTGCGCTGGTAAAGAACAGGCTTTTGCCGCCCAGCGCCTGCAATGCGGGCAGGATGCGGGTGCACCCGGGCCGCTGCAGCCGCCAGAGCGTATCCTCGCTGAACAGGTAATCATAGTCAAGGCCCTGCACAGCGGAAAGTGCGGGTTCGCCTTCCACCTGCACACCGCCGCGGCGGCGCTCCACGGTCATGGTAATGACGGGCAGACCTTCCCGCAGCTCGTACCCGCCCAAAAAACCGGTATGCTCGTACAGCTGCACAAGGTCATCAAAGATCTCGCCGGTCAGGATCATGCCTCCCGCCGGGCCTTGTTCGGCCCCGCCGTACACCCGCACGGCGGCTTTGTCCATGCTCTGCCTTGCGTTCACCTGACGGCGCAGCAGCTGCAAAAGCGCACGGGACTCTTCATCAAAGGCATCCCACCGGTGCACAAAAGCCAGTGCCTTGCCGTAGCTGACGCTTTTGCCCATCTCGACGGCTTCCATCAGGTTCGGGATGCTTTTTACCACATACTGCCGCCCGCCGTCCGAGATGCGCAGCCGCAGCCATGGCTGTGCGCCGGGCACGAGGGTCAGCTCCGGTTCCAGATGGGCAAAGCCGGTGCGCTGGGCGGTCTCGTCCACGCCAAGGTTTTCAAGGGCTGCTTCCTTGTAGGTATCCAGCAGCCTGCGGGCCTCGTGATCCGACACCGGCGTTTCACCGTGCCACTTTTTTCCAAACAGCATTTCCAGCCCGGAGGCATAGCTGTCCCGCCGGGCCGGTTCCGGGGCAAGGCCCGCCGCGCCGCGCACAACACCGGGAATAGCATCCGGCTTTGCCGCCGGTGCAGGGGCATTCTTTTCGGCATCGTCCAGCAGCAATGCGCCGATATGCTTGCAGTAGGTGCCCTCGCCGTTCTGGTTATACGGGCAGCTGCAGGACGCACTGACAAAGCTGCCGTTCTCCCGCAGCCATGCCTGCGTATAGTAATAGCTGCCGCCGCTGCCCTGTACCATGGCCGAAATATGGCGCACGCCGTCCTCGTTCACGGTGCAGGTGCTCTGCTGGATGCGCTTGCGGTATTTCTTGGCCCGCTCAAAAATGTTATCGCCCAAAAGCGTGCGGATCTCGTCTGCATCCATGGCTGTTTCCTCCCGGTTTGGCTGTAAAACCTTCTTATCTTATAAGAATACCGCACCCGCACCCCGGATGCAAGAGGGATCTGCCGCCCAATTTCCATACAAAAAAATCCCGCTCCTTTTCAGGAACGGGATCATTTTACGATCTTGGAATGCTGCGGGGATCACTTGACAGTCTTGCCAAGCTCAGCATCCGTCTCAATGGCGCGCTCACGGATCTTTTCCAGCGTCTGCTCACTGAGGATATGCTCTGCCTTGCAGGCATCTTCGGCGGCGGTCTTTTCGTCCACGCCCAGCTGCATAAAGAAGTGGGTCAGCAGACGGTGACGGCTATAGATGCGCTCTGCGATCTCGCGGCCCGGTGCCAGCAGGGTCAGGTTGCCCTCGCCGTCCACCGCGATATAGCCGTTCTCGCGCAGCTTTTTCATGGCAATGCTGACGCTGGCTTTGGTAAAGCCCAGCTCATTGACCACATCGATGGAGCGCACACGGCCCATCCGCTGGGTGAGCATAAGGATCGTTTCAAGATAATCTTCTGCGGATTGGTGGATCTGCATGGTATGTTTGCCTCCTGTCTGTGCCGGGATGCAAAGCACCACGGTTTCATATAGTACAAGATATCACACTTTTTGCCGATGTGCAAGCAATTCGCGGAAGTTTGTTAAAGCAAACCAAATTTATCCTGCGCAAATCTGCTGTTTTGCCGTTTTTTAGTCGGCCGCGTTTTGTGCAAAGGCGATAAATTATTTTGCTTCCAGATATGCCGCCGGGCCGGACTGGTACAGGTCGCCGCCGTGGGCATCCAGGATCACCGTCAGCGGCATATCCTTCACAATCAGGCGGCGCACGGCTTCACAGCCAAGATCCGGCCACGCGATCACTTCCAGCGTCTGCACGCTTTTTGCCATCAGCGCACCGGCCCCGCCAAGCGCTGCCAGATACACAGCCCCGTTGCGCACCACAGCCGCCTTTACAGTATCGTCCCGCTTGCCCTTGCCGATCATGATCTTATTGCCAAGGTCCAGCAGGCGCGGGCTCATGGCATCCATGCGGCCGCTGGTGGTGGGTCCCGCCGAGCCGATCACCTGGCCCGGGCGTTCCGGCGTGGGGCCAACGTAGTAGATGGCGCTGCCGGTCAGATCAAAGGGCAGCGGTTCGCCTTTTTCCAGCGCTTCAATCATCCGCCTGTGGGCCTGATCGCGGGCAGTGTACACCACGCCGGAAAGCAGCACGGTGTCGCCCGCCTTGAGCGGGGCAAGGTCCTCGGCCGTGCAGGGAGTGGTAATTTTGTATTCCATAGCAATTCTCCTTTGGCATCCTCGCCCTCTCCGTCATCGCTCACGCGATGCCACCTCCCCCAAAGTGGGAGGCCTTGGCAGTCCACGCAAACTTTACGTCTTTGCCAAGGGCTCTCCCTTTGGGAGAGCTGGACGCAAAGCGGCCTGAGAGGGCGGAGACTCTTACAGTTCCGCGCTTGCACGGCGGGTCACATGGCAGGAAACATTCACCGCCGCAGGCAGGCCCGCCACATGGGTAGGCATCTGCTCAATGGCAAGGCCCAGACAGGTGGTCCTGCCGCCAAAGCCCTGCGGGCCGATGCCCAGCTCGTTGATGGCGGCAAGCAGCTCCTGCTCCAGCTGTGCGTAATAGGGGTCGGGGTTCGGCACATCCAGCGGACGCAGCAGGGCCTTCTTTGCCAGATACGCCACCTTGTCAAAGCTGCCGCCCACGCCGATGCCCAGCACGATGGGCGGGCAGGGGTTGGAGCCTGCCAGCTTCACCGTGTCCAGCACGAACTTTTTGAAGCCCTCCACGCCGTCGGCGGGCTTGAGCATTTTGATCTGGCTCATGTTCTCGCTGCCAAAGCCCTTGGGTGCCACCGTGATGCGGCAGCCCTCGCCATCCACCAGATGCACTGTGATGGCCGCCGGGGTGTTGTCGCCGGTATTGCCCCGGCGCAAAGGGTCTGCCACGATGCTCTTGCGCAGGTAGCCGTCGGTGTAACCCCGGCGCACACCCTCATGGATGGCAGCTTCAAAGCTGCCGTCAATGTGCACATCGGTGCCAAGCTCCACAAACACGCAGGCCATGCCGGTATCCTGACAGATGGGCAGGTTTTCTTCTTTTGCGGCGGAAAGGTTCGACCACAAAAGGTCGAGAGTGCTCTTTGCCAGCGGCCACGGCTCTTCCTGCCGGGCCTTGTCCAGCGCCGCCTGCACGTCCTGCGGCAGGCGGGTGTTGGCTTCGATGCACAGCCGTGCAACGGTATCCGTGATCTCCTGTGCGGAAATGGTTCTCATAAACGCTTCCTCCGCTTACAGACGGGCAACGCCGGTCTCGCGGGCAGCCTTTGCCACGGCATTTGCCACAGCTTCGGCCACGCGGGGGTCGAACGCGCCGGGGATGATGTTCTCCTCGCTGCGGTCGGCATCGGTGATGAGGTCGGCGATGGCGTAGGCGGCGGCCAGCTTCATCTCATTGTTGATGTCACGGGCGCGGACGCTCAGTGCGCCCTTGAACAGGCCGGGGAAGCACAGCACGTTGTTCACCTGATTGGGGAAGTCGCTGCGGCCGGTGGCCATCACCCGCACGCCGCCGGCCTTGGCCTCGTCCGGCATGATCTCCGGGGTGGGGTTGGCCATGGCAAAAACGATGGCATCCTTATTCATGGTCTTGCACAGCTCAGTGGTCAGGATGCCGGGCTTGGAAACGCCGATGAACACGTCGGCACCTTCCAGTGCTTCCTTCAGGCCGCCCTTGACCTGACGGGGATTGGTCACCTCTCCCAGCCAGTTCTTGTGGGCTTCGGCGCTGTTGCAGCCCTTGTACAGGGTGCCGAACTGGTCCACTGCAATGATGTCCTTTGCACCGGCGGTCATGAGCATCTTGATGATGGCGGTGCCGGCAGCGCCGGGGCCGTTCAGCACGATGTGCACATCTTCCATCTTCTTGCCCACCACACGCAGGGCGTTGATGAGGGCAGCAGTGACCACGATAGCGGTGCCGTGCTGGTCATCGTGAAACACGGGGATGTCCAGCTCACGCTCCAGCGTTTCTTCGATCTCAAAGCACTCGGGGCTCTTGATATCCTCCAGATTGATGCCGCCAAAGGTGGGCGCAATGGCCTTGCAGGCTGCAATGACGCTGGCTGCGTCGTGGGCATCGATGCAGATGGGGAAGGCATCCACGCCGCCGAACTCCTTGAACAGCACCGCCTTGCCCTCCATGACCGGCAGACCGGCTTCCGGGCCGATATCGCCCAAGCCCAGCACGGCGGTGCCGTTGGAAACGACAGCCACCATATTGCCCTTGAAGGTGTACTTATACACGTCGTCGGGGTTTTCCTTGATCTTGCGGCAGGGTTCGGCCACACCGGGAGTGTAGGCGGTGGACAGGTCATCGCGGGTGGCGACCTCCACCTTGCTTACGATGCCCACCTTGCCCTTGTGGGTCTCGTGCATTTCCAGAGCAGCTTTATTGTAATCCATGGTTTTATCCTCCATTTACGTTACTTCACTCTTTTTATTGTAACAGAACCGCCCGCCCATTTCCACCGGTTTTGGTCACTTTTGCGCCTGTAGACGGGCAAAAGTGATACAAACCCGCCGCAGGATTTGTGGAAATTTTGCAAAGAACTTTCCTTTTGCCGTCAGAACGTATATAATAAATGGGTATCTGTTCTGCCTGTACCGGTCTTTTGCTGTGCATCAGGCCGATTTTTATGGAGGTATTTCTTTTGAAAAACAACACCAAAAAACTCCTGTGCATCCTGCTGGCCATCGCCGCAGCGGTGTGCGTCATTTTTGCCTGTTTCATGCTGACAAAGCACAAGCAGACCGACAGCGCTTCTTCAGCTGCCGCATCCGTCTCGCAGTTTGGCTCTGTTGCCGACTTCGACTACAAGGCCTTTGATTACAGCGATGGTCTGGACGAAAACGGCTATTGGAGCGGCATCAAAGCGCTGGACTATGTGACCCTGCCGGAGGACTTCGGCTCCATTGCCCTGAAGGAGAACGACCTGACCCCCACCGAAGATGAACTGCAGCAGCAGGTGGACAACCTGCTGAACCAGTACACCTCTTCCCAGCCCGTTACCGGCCGTGCCGCCCAGAGCGGAGATGTTGCCAACATCGATTACACCGGCACCGTGGACGGCGTGGCCTTTACCGGCGGCACTGCCACCGGCTACGACCTGACCCTTGGCAGCGGTTCTTTCATCGATGGCTTTGAGGACCAGATCATCGGCCACAATGTGGGCGATACCTTTGATGTGACCGTCACCTTCCCGGACGGCTACGGCGATTCCACCGATGCCGAGGGCAACACGATCACCCTCAGCGGCAAGGAAGCCGTGTTCAGCGTGACCCTGAACTCCATTTCCGAAAGCGTGACCCCTGAGCTGACCGACGAGTGGGTGGACTCCAACTTTGGCATCAGCGATGATCTGCACACCACCGACCAGTTGCGCAGCTACTTTAACGATGCGCTGTATGCCACCAACTATGAGAACGCCATCGTGGACTACCTGATGTCGAACTCCACCTTCAAGGAGCTGCCCAGCGAGATCACCAGCTATTACATCCGCATGTTCCTGAACTACTACAACCAGTACGCCACCGCCTACGGCATGGATCTGAATGCTTTTGCCCAGACGCAGGGCTACACCGATGCCGATGCCATGCTGGCCGCATCCGACGCTTACTTTGAGCATCTGGCAAAGCAGGACCTGATCCTTCAGGCCGTGGCCGAGACCAAGAGCCTTGCTCCCACGCAGGAAGAGCTGGACGATGCCGAGAGCACCTATGCCGACACCTATGGTGAGAACCGTGCGCACCTGAACGCCCTGCAGTCCTGTGTGCTGGACTGGCTGGAAGAGAATTCCACCGTAGCGTAAAGACACAAGAACCATTTAGAATGCCCTCCGCTTTGCTCTGGGCATATTCAGAGGATAATTTATCTTTAATTTGCAGCTCCGAAAAGCCTGCGGGCTTTTCGGAGCTGCTTTTTCACAGGAAGGGCCGGAGCCTTCAGATGCTGTTTTTCTTTGCGGCCCCCTTCTGTGAAAAATGCAATACCGGACAGACCGCAGTCTGTCCGGTATTGCTCTAATAAAAAATAGTATTTCCGCTATTTATGCCCAGAGCGAAGCGGAGGGCATTTCAAATCGTCAGGCTTTTTCTTTCTTCCCGCCGTTCAGCTTCCAGAGCAGCCAAGCATAGAAGTAATTCATCAGCAGGATGGCGATGCACCACAGCACCGACGCCTGCACGCTCTGGTCATACACCTTCATGAAGGGATATGGCCCATCTACCACACGCTGGATGTTCAGCCACAAAATGATGCCGCCGTACAGCACCGTGGGCAGCAGCGCCCACTTGACCGTACTGCGGGGCAGGCGCGGTGAGCGCTCCAGCAGCACAAAGGAGAAGATGGCCGCCAGCGGGTTGAGCAGGTGATGGTACAGCATGGAGCTGGTGCACAGCATGATGTACCAGCCGTTGCCGTCCTCGTACATGGGGGCGAGGATGATGACCACCGTTAAAAAGGTCATGGCGAGGCAGCTGGTGGAGATGAACTTGAGCCGCTTGAGCCAGAGGGGCAGCTCCCGCCTGGTGAAGATGCAGCTCAGCTGCCACAGACCCACCAGCAGGCAGACCGCGCCGTTGAAGATGTTGGACAGCTCGGTGTACATCGTAAACATGATGGTCCCGCCCATGGCCCAGCTCATGGGGACGGCGATGGTCTCGAAGTACACGATAAGGAAGTTCATTGCTGCCGAGGCCAGCTTCCGCAGGACAGTCAGGATGTTTTTCAGCACCGTTTCACTCTCCCATCTGTAATTTTTTGTTTAAATATCAAAGAAACGAGCGTTTTTTCCGCTCGTTTCTTTTTTACACCCGGACGGGCGCTTATTTTGCCGTATTGATGAAGCTGCGGTTATCCCACAGGTACTTGATGCCGGAGATGGCGGTGACAGCGGCCACGACCCAGCACAGCACAGAGGCGATGTCTGCACACTGCTGGCCCAGCACATTGCCGGTCAGGGAGACCGTAAAGTAGTAGAAGATGATGGTCAGCATCTGGAGTACGGTCTTCACCTTGCCCCACATGTTGGCGGCGATGACCTTGCCGTCCTTTGCACCGGCGGCCACCA
>ERZ773134.2754-NODE-2754-length-12011-cov-3.343175_pt1 | contig 12011 bp, 9 predicted proteins | sample MGYA00580856_ERZ773134 | MGnify/ENA primary metagenome ERZ773134 (study PRJEB29015, sample SAMEA2737823) | human gut metagenome | biome: human gut; feature: human-associated habitat; material: faeces | place: China | collected 2012 ... | reverse complement strand
CCCAGTTCGGCATGGTGTTGGTGTCGCGGTAGTAGGTCTTCTTGCCGTCGCCCAAGTCGAGCTCGACCTTGACCCAGTCCTCGTTGCGGCTCAACGGTGCCTCCGGGTTGGACTCGGCGTCCATCGGATCGAAGGTGCGCGGCTCATAGTCGGGCACGTCGGGCAGGTTGATCGGCAATGCGGAATCCGGCAGCAGGTGCGGGGTGCCGTCTTCGCCGTAGACGATCGGGAAGGGCTCGCCCCAGTAGCGCTGGCGGGAGAACAGCCAGTCGCGCAGACGGTAGCTTACGGTGCCCTTGCCCACGCCGGCGGATTCGAGCCAGGCGTTGACCTTGGCGATGGCGTCGTCCACGCGCAGGCCGTTAAGGCTCAGCGCGTCGCCCTTGGCTTCGGTGGCCTCGACGGAGGAGTTGATCACGATGCCGTCATGGGAGACGAACGGCGCCTTGCCCTCGTAGTTGGCCAAGTCGTCGCCGGAATCCGGCAGAGGCGTGACGGTGTAGATGACAGGCAGACCGAACTTCACGGCAAAGTCGTAATCGCGCTGGTCGCCACCAGGCACGGCCATAATGGCACCGGTGCCGTAGTCCATCAGCACGTAGTCGGCAGTAAACAGCGGGAGCTTCGCGCCGGTGATCGGGTTGGTGGCGTACAGGCCGGTGAACAGACCGGTCTTCTCACCGGCCTCGTTCACGCGGTCCTTGGCGGTCTTGGCTTCGGCGGCCAGACGGTAGGCCTTCACCGCCTCGACCGGGTTGGCATAGCCGCCCTTCCAGTCTTCGGGTACATCGGCCGGCCATTCGGCGGGCACGTTCTCCAGCAGGTGATGTTCCGGGGAAACCACGGCGAACGTGGTGCCGAACAGCGTGTCGGGACGGGTGGTGTAGATTTCCATGTCCTTGTCACCGTCGGCAGTGGCCACGATGAAGTGCACGGAGGCACCATGGGATTCACCGATCCAGTTGCGCTGCATGAGCTTGACCTTCTCAGGCCAGTTGATGCCGTCAAGATCGGCGATGAGGCGGTGGCCGTACTTGGTGATGCGCATGGACCACTGGCGTAGCTCACGCTGGAAGACCGGGAAGTTGCCACGCTCGGACTTACCTTCGGCGGTGACCTCTTCGTTGGCCAGCACGGTGCCCAGACCCGGGCACCAGTTGACCGGGGACTTGGAGATGTAGGCCAGGCGGAAGTCGTTCAAGATATCCTGCTGCTCGGCGTCAGTGAGGTCGGACCACTGCTTGCCGTCGGACTCGTGGCCCGGAATGGCCTTTTCGCCGGATTCGAACTTGGCCACGAGCTCGGCGATCGGGCGTGCGGAGCCCCTGGAGCCGGACGGGTTGGTGGCGTCCTCGTCGTACCAGGAATCGTAGATGCGCGAGAAGATCCATTGGGTCCAGCGCACGTAGCCGGGGTCGATGGTGGCGAACGTACGACGGTTGTCAAAGCTCAGGCCCATACGGTGCAGCTGGCGGCTCATGTTGGCGATGTTCGCCTCAGTGGTCACGCGCGGGTGCTGGCCGGTCTGGACTGCGTACTGTTCGGCAGGCAGGCCGAAGGCGTCGTAACCCATGGCGTGCAGGACGTTCTCGCCCTTCATGCGGTGGTAGCGGCTCACCACGTCGGAGGCCAGGTAGCCCAGCGGGTGGCCGACGTGCAGGCCCTTGCCGGACGGGTAGGGAAACATGTCCATGGCGAAGTAGGCGGTGCGGCCTTCGGCGTTACGGCCCTTGCCGTCCTTCAAATCGCCGTTGACGTTGGCGGCCCAGAAGGTGCCTTGCTCGTCCCAAATCTTCTGCCACTTGTTTTCGATGTCCTGCGCCAGTGCGGCGTTGTAGCGGAAGTTGGGCTCTTCGGTTTGCGTGCTCTTCTCGTTGTCACTCATAAATCAGCAAGGTAGCCTCGCAACTGGACACGTCGTCAATCGTTATTCAGCATCCGAGACGATGGCTTTGGGGTCGCCGTTCAGCGAAACCGTGAGCTTTGTTTGGCTTGTGAACGTATCCTTGGCGGCCGTCCAGCTGCCATCCTCAACCATGTCTTCCAATGCTTCCGCGATTTTCTGCGCCAATTGGCTGGTGCCTTGACTCACGGCGATGCCATAACCGACCTCGCCCTTGTCCGCAATCACGTCCATATACTGGGGCCCGTTGGCCGCTTGAAGACCGGAAAGCACCGCCATATCGGAGGCTATGGCATCCGCCGACCCTACTTGCACGGCCGTGACGCACTGCGCATAACTGCTGCGCTCCTGAATCCGGGCCTGCGGGTGGTTGCCGCGGAAGATGCCGACTGTCTCGTCACCTTTCACTGCGCACACCGTGCCGTCGCCTACGTCACCCACCGAACCTGCGTCATTGGTGAATCGGCCACGCTCATCCGACCTGACCAGCAAACCGACGCTGGTCGTGAGGTATGGTCCGGCAAAATCAACGATCGCGCTGGACTCATCGGTGATAGGCCAAGAGGCGACGACCATGTCGACCTGTCCATTGTCCAGCATGGAGCGCCGGTTTTCGGGGCGAACCTGTTTGAAGACGATCTGCTTGTTCGCATAGCCGAGTTTGGCGGCCACGTATTTGGCGATGGTGATGTCGAAGCCCTGGTATGTGCCGTCATGCCATGCTCCCACCGATGGCTCGTCGGCTGCGACCCCAATGGCGATGGTGGGCCCCTCCGGCGCTCCGGAGACGGTGGTGACTTGAATTTGGCCGCAACCGGCCAGACCGGATAATGGCAATATCACGCCAAAGGCCGCGGCGAATCCTGCCATCAGTCGGGAGCGAAATCCGCGCCGCATCGGACGGCGAGCGCGGAGCATGCTACGGCTGGCGAACGATGACCAGTGGTGCATAACCGTCAAACGCCTTACTTGAACATGCGCGAACGCGTGAGGAACCAGGCAACCGCACCGGAGAGCACCATGGAAATCACGATAATGAGCATGAAACCCCACGGCTTGTCAGTGAACGGCATACCCATCATGCCGCCATCGAAGTTCATGCCGTACATCGAGAAGATCAGGGTCGGGATGGACAGTGTGATGGAGATGATGGTGAAGATGCGCATCACGTTGTTCAGGTTGTTGGACACGATCGAGGCGAAAGCGTCGGTCATGTTCGCAAGAACGCCGCTGTAAATGTTGGCCATCTCGATAGCCTGCTTGTTTTCGGTGATGACGTCGTCGAGCAGGTCCTCGTCGTCCGGGTATTGCTTGATGCGTTGCAGGGTGGTGAGCTTCTCCATCACGATTTCGTTCGATTTCAGCGATGTGGTGAAATACACCAAAGTCTTGCTCAGCTCCATGAGCATCACGATCTCGCGGTTCTGCATGGAGTGGCGCAGCTTCAGTTCAAGCTTGTCGCTTTCGCGGTCGATGATGCGCAGGTAACGCAGGTACATCGTGGCGTTGCGGTACAGGATCTGCAGGATGAAGCGCGAACGCATGAAGGTGTTGAAGCCTCGGATCGTGCCTTCCATGAATGGGTGGAGCACGGGCGTGTCCTGCATGCAGACGGTGATGATGAGGTTTTCGGTGACGATGATCGACAGCGGGATGGTCTCGTACCAGTCGCGTCCGCCACGCTCTTCCACGGTGGGAATGTCGACGATGATCATCGTGTAATCGTCTTCGACGTCTACACGTGAACGTTCCTCGTCATCCAAAGGGGCACGCAGGTCGGCCAGGTCGATGCCGGTTTGCGAGGCGACGGTGGCGAGCTCCACATCAGTGGGTTCGCTCAAACATAACCAGGAGCCGTTTTCCGGTTTCTCGATCTGCTCCACTTGGCCATTGATTGAGCTGAAGATTCTCAGCATGTCGTCTCACCCGCCTTCCGCGCTTTCTTACTGTTCTATCGCTGTACGGTTCCAAACCGAGATTAGTCTAGACCCACCGTTCGAATTTGCGAGCGGGGTTTCGCATAGCGACCATCACCAGACGATTGGCTGCCAACTTGGCATGTGCGGTCCTCGCAGATCGGTCGGCCCGTTCTCCCAGTCGGCGCTGTCGGCGATGGCGGGAGCCTTGTTGTATTCCTCCAACTCCCACAGGGGCTGTTCGATGGGGGTGCCGTTGACGCTGTGGCGCACTTTGAGCCGGCACCAACAGGCGTTGCGCATGCCGCCGAGTGCGTTCATGCCGTCCGGGTCAAGTTCGAGCAGGTTGGAGATGGTGGCGGTAATCCATGAGCCATGGGTGACGAGCATCAGCGTGGTGGGCGTGCTGTCTGAATAGGCGGAGTCGATGACCAGTGCGCGCACGGCATCGGCACCTCGCTGCCCCACGGCGGCACGGCTTTCCACACCATGCTTGGTTTCGCCCCCAGTGTGCTGTTTCCAAGAGGCGTAGTCGTCGGCTGCCACGGCTTTGATTTCGGCGCGGGTCATGCCTTCCCACTCGCCGAAGCTGCGTTCACGCAGTCGTTGGTCACAGGTGACTGGCAATCCCAAAATATCGGCGAAGGCGTGTGCGGTCTGTTGGGCACGGAACAGGTCGGAGGTCATCACCACCATGCGCCGGCCGGCGGCGGGAGCCTCCTCGAACTGGCGCGTATCAGTGCGTTCGGCGGCGTCAGGACCGGGCTGGGCGATGGCTTCGGGATGCTCGGCAAGTCGGTTCACCTTGGCCCAGTAATACCGTGAAGCGAGCGCGAATCCGGTCTGGTCGACCTGCCATTGGCCTACGATGTCGAGCGGCACATCGATCTGGCCTTGCAAGCGATGTTCGAGATTGTATTGCGTACGGCCATGACGCAGCATCATCACTTCATCGATCATCGGTTTTCGCCACCTCGTTCTCTTGCGGTTTGCCATACTCATCTCAGCACAACCCCTAGAATGGCGGCATGGAGATTTCTGAGTCGACTTGGGCGTTCATCGCCAAACACCGCCGTGAAGATGTGCGTGATGTGGCCTTGCACGCCAAGCATGATGGCGACGTGGATGTGCCGTTCGCGCTGGAGCAAATTGCCGGCTGGCAGCGCGCTTCACTCAAGCTACCCGACTGGGCGTCCCATGATGGGCTGATTTTCCCGCCGCAAGTCCCAATGGAACAATGTTCCAGCCAGTTCACCGCACAGTACAAGGCTCGGCTGGCACAGCGATTGTTGGCCGAAGAGGCAGTCGACGACGACTCCCCGGCATCCCTAGTCGATCTGACCGGCGGGTTCGGCGTCGACTTTTCTTACATGTCCCGAGTGTTCAATCGTGCCACATATGTGGAACAACAATCCATTTTATGTGATATCGCTCGCCATAATTTCCCGATACTCGGCCTTGACCACGCCGAAGTCATCAATGATGATTCAACAGCAGTGCTTGACACGCTTGGCCGAGTCTCCATGATCTTCCTCGATCCGGCCCGCCGTGACGATCATGGCTCGCGTACCTACGCGATTGCCGATTGCACGCCGGATGTGCTGACCCTGAAGGATATGCTGCTGGCCAAGGCACCGACGGTCATGGTCAAGCTCTCCCCCATGCTCGACTGGCATAAGACCGTCGCCGATTTCGCCGGCGCGGTACATGAGGTGCATATCGTCTCCACCGGGAATGAGTGCAAGGAATTGTTGCTGGTGTTGGGGCGCGGCCGTTGCGTCTCACCGCTCGTGGTATGTGCTAATGACGAGCAGGTGCTGTCGTACAAGGCCGGCGATAACAGCGACAATCACACCACTATCAGCGATTCTGCCTTGGCTGCACGCAATACTTGCAATACCGAAGACTCCCCGTCTGAGGAAAGCGCGAACGACTTCGATTCCTCGCATTGGAAGTACCTTTACGAGCCCAACGCCTCAATCATGAAGGCCGGATGCTTTGATGTTCTCGAACAGCGCTTCGCCGTGCATCACATCAGCCCGAATAGCCACCTGTTCGTGGCGGCCGAACCTATTGCCGATTTTCCAGGCAGGTCATTCGCCATCGAATCCATCGCCACCATGAACAAGAAAGAACTGAAGCAACTATTGGCCGGCCTCACGCACGCCGATTCCGGAAAAATATGCTACGAAGGCGAAGAAGTCACCACGGATTCACCTTGCCGTACGCAATTTCCCCCTAACCGTGGCCCAGCTACGCAAAAAACTCAAACTCAAGGACGGCGGCAACACCTACCTCTTCGCCACCACCGACGCCCAAGGCCGTCACCTAGTACTGCGCACTAAAAAGCGAAAAAATGGCTCCCTCTGACGAGGAAGCCACCAATACGTCAGCTAATCAGTCCTTGGCGATGGTCTTGCCGGCGGTCGGACCGGAGGCAAGGTCCTGGATCTCGGTGACTTCGAGAACCGGAATCACGGCCGGCTTCTTGGTGCCCTTTTCCTCGGCGACCTTCACCTGCTCGTTGTAGATGTCGTCGTCAACGTGCAGCACCACGTTGCCGCGGAAGCGGTAGCCCTGCTTCTTCTCGAGGTTGGCGAAAGCGATGACCAGCGGGGAACCGTTCTTGAGGTTCTCGTAGTGCTGGCCGGCGGTGCGCTCGTGGTAGGCGATGTGCGTGTCGTCCAGCACGAACAGGGACATCTTCGGGCCGAGATCCAGTTCGCCGTCCTTGGAGACGGTGGTGATCCAGCCAAGGTTGTTCTTGATGAATTCCTTGATTTCCGGAGTAATGACTGCCATGTCGAATCCTTTCATGATTGATACGGATAACGTATCCTTACTCTTTCCAGAGTACCGGTTTCGAACGCGACTAGCCCGGATGTTCGCTGTGAGGAACCTCACCTTCGCACAGCTTTCATCCGGTTTTTACCTGCTTGGCGATGCCATGCCCCGGTCGCACACCAGCCACACACCTGTCACACACCCGACGCCCATCGACCGGTCGATTTTGGCCGGTAGTTCCCGTAATCTGTGAGCCGAGAGAGCCACAAGTTTTCCTAACTGTCCTGAGGTGCACCATGGGTTTGATCGAACGTTTCAACAAGCTGCGCAGCCGCTGGTCCCGCAGCTTTCCCCCGAATCTCGCCCGACTCATGTTGCTGGGCTGCGCTGCATTATGGGGTGGCAGCTATCTGCTCGCCAAATTCGCCATGGAGGCGATTCCGCCCCAATGGCTGATGGGTCTGCGCATGATCGGCGCCTGCCTGTGCATGCTGGCCTTGTTCCATAAGCACATCGTGCCGTATCTGACGCCGAAAATCATTGTGCCGGCGCTCGTGGTGGGCCTGACCTACTGGGGAACGATGGTCACCCAGACCATCGGCCTGCAGACCATTGAACCGGGCCGCAGCGCGTTCCTGACGGCCGCCTACTGCGTACTCACCCCGTTCGCCACGTGGATTATTTCAAAAACCCGTCCGAAGGCCATCAATCTTGTCGCCGGCGTGATCTGTCTGATCGGCGTCGGCTTCGTCTCGCTGAAGCCGGGCGGGTCGCTGTCACTGAGCGCCGGCGACTGGCTGACCATCGCCACCGCGGTCATCTTCTCGTTCAATCTGACCTGCCTTGGTGTCTACACCAAACGCTTCGACCCTATCGCCGTCACTTTTGTGCAGTTCGGCGTTGCCGGCGTATTGTTCATCATCGGCGCGTTGTTCACCGAACCCATGCCGAACGCCAGCTGGCTGGCACCCTCAGTAGTGGCCAGCGTGCTCTATCTGTTCCTCGGCGCCACGATGAGTGCCCAGATCATGCAGAACATCGGTCTGGCTCACGTGCCTGCCTCGCAGGCGTCAATCATCATGTGTACGGAAAGTCTGTTCGCTGTCACGTTCTCCGCGCTGTTCTGGGGCGAGACAATCATGTGGAGTTCACTGGTGGGCTTTGCGCTGATCTTCGTCGCCGTGCTGATGTCGGTAATCAAGCCGACCAAACAGTCGCTGCACCGGAACTGACGATTCAGTTTCGGCCATGGATGATCATGGGTTCTCCATTGCCCTGAACCGTTACGGTGAAGGCCGAGGCTCTTGAAGGCGTGCAATCGGAAATCGGACTTGGCATCGCCAAACTGCATTTCGAGTTGGGTGCCGGCAACGGCAGCTTCGCTTGGGCTGCATGACGTTCTGCTGAACGTCGTTTTCGCTCCAAGCGAACCAATTTCGGTTGTTCTTTGCGCTACTTTGCGCCACTTTGCGCTGATTCCCACTGCTCATCGGCACCATATTTTTGAGTCATTCCACATTCCGCTGGCTAGGTTTTGAAGGTCTCGTGTAGGCATCCTCTCGGTATCACCGAGCCTTAAGCAACCTTCCAGCCCGACACTTTACGGTCGTGTCTTGTGAAGAAGTTTTTCGAAGGTCTTTCCCTCTCATCCATCGTGGCGGGCACCCTTGCCGCCGTCACCTCATTCTTACTGGCATCGAAAATCGGTATCGCCGGCTCGGTAATCGGCGCGGCAGCCAGCTACATCGTCTCCGCGGTGGCCACCAAAATCTATCAAAACATACTCACCGCCTCCGGTGAGAAACTACAGTCGGCCTCGTCTTCCGGCAATGACGATGACACTACGGATAATAAGTCCGATAAGGCAGCCGAATCCGAGTCCGATACGACGATGACCGGCATGGTCAATACCGTTTCCACCGCGCGCAAGCCGCGCGAAGTCGTGTCCAATCGAGCGAACGGACGAACCTATTCGGTCAATGAACTGCGCAAGGCCCGCTCCCATAATTCGAAGCGCACCGCCATTATCGTCACGCTGGTATCCGGCCTGCTCGCCGTGGCAGTAACCGCCGGCATCGTCATGCTGGTCACGCAGGGCCGTGGCACGGACCATATCATCACTCCGTCCACCACGCCCACGCAAACCGACACCAAAACGCAGACCGACACGTCCAATCAGAATAACGGACTGCCGCAGCCGGGCATTACCGACGGTTCGAATGATTCCAACACCAAGGACTCCACATCCGGCTCGTCCAACGACGGCACCGATTCAAGCACGTCCGGCTCAACCGGCACCGACTCCTCAACCGATTCCAACACCAATGGATCCACCGATGGTTCGACCGGCACCGATTCCTCCACTAATTCGGGCACGACTGGCGGTTCCACCGGTTCCGGCACCACCGGAGGCACCACCGGCACCGGCAACGGTTCAACCGGATCGGGTTCAGGATCAGCCAATGGCTCCGGTTCCTCTTCCAGCTCCACGGGCGGATCATCCAGTTCAAACTCCGGTAATAGCGGTTCGAGCGGCTCCTCAACCGGTAGCAGCAGCGGAACCGGCATCAAATTCATTGGCTGACAATCGCCGACTCGATAGCAGCGATGGCGGCAATGCCAGTCAATGACGTGGGGCAATGAGAACATGGAACGTATGACTACCATCATTATGAATACCTCTGATGATAATCGTGGTCAGCTATTTTTGGCTTTATTCCAAGGTTTTCCATTTTTGGGAAACCTGCCGATTACCCTCGTTTTTCACGAGGCACCTACAGGCACCCAAGAATAATCTCGACTGCCCCCACCGGCCGACCACCACCGGCCGGTCCATGATGCTCATTCGAGATCTCCCGCCGACGATAGGCGCCCGGACCCATACCGTCTATCCAAGGGGAAGCCAATGAAGGACACGGAGAACAGGCCGCAACCGAGAAAACGCAGGAAATGGGGATCGGTGATCGTCCGCAAGGACGCGGACGGCAACCCGACCAGTTTCCAGGCGCGGTACGTCAACCCGCTCGACCCGTCCAAGAAGGTCGGACGGAACTTCGGACTGGAATATGAGACGGAGGCCTACAGGTGGCTCGATGAGGAGCACTACCTCGTCACGCTCCACAACAAGGGCATCCGCCAATGGGTCCACCCATCGCAGCGAGGCACCGATACCATGCCCACATTCAGGGAATACGCCAAAGACTACTTCGACAAATACCGCAAACCGGACGGCAGCAAGCTCTCCGGACGATCCAACCGGTGCAACGAGATCGTGCTGCGCCGGCTCAACAAGACGTTCGGAGACATCCCGCTCGACCGCATCACCAGACAGATGGTCGACGAATGGTATACGACAGCCAGGGACGAGCTGACGGCATGGACGTTCGAGCAGGCCGCGCGCACGCTCAAACGGATCATGCTCGCCGCCGCGACCGAGCAGAACGACGGGACGCCGCCGCTCATCCCGGCGAGCCCATGCCGGTACCGCGTCATCAAACCGCAATCCAAACGACGTGACCAGTCGCCTATCACCGCCGACGAGATCAAAAGGCTGGCAGACCGGTTCCCCGACTACTACCGGCTCACCCTCTGGCTCTCCCTCCTGGTCGGCGGACTACGCCTCGGCGAGGTATGCGCCCTGCAGCTCAGGGACATCGACCTGGAGAACCTGCAACTCCACGTCCGACACTCCGTCAACCGCGGCCCCGATGACAGGGGCAAATACCGGTTGTGCGAGCCCAAGACCAAAAGCAGCAAAAGGGTCGTGCCGATCCCCAAACCGCTCGCCCCACTCATCGAGGACCACATCAGCCGGTTCTGCAAGGACCGCAAACCCGACACCATGCTGTTCCACTCGACCATGCTGGACGACTGGCTGCTCCCGCCCACGACCATCGAACGAACATTCCGCATGGCCCGCGAAAAGATCGGACGACCCGACATCACCTTCCACTCGTTGCGCGCCACGCACGCCACCATGCTCGTCCTCGAGGGCGGGACCATGCGCGAGACGATGGACGACCTCGGACACACCAGCCTCACCGTCGCGGTGGACAGCTACCAGCGCATAGTCAGGGAACACCACCGCGACACCGTGGAACTCCTCGCTTACCGGTACATGCCCTCGAACTATCCGACCGTAATCCGCACGGTCATCGATCAGAAGGAACGCCAGATCGACAAGCTCCGCAGCGAGGTGGACAGACTCAGGAAGATCCTACAAGAAAAAACTGACGACACATACCAAGAAACCGGAACCGGTAAATACCGGAACACCGGTTTACCGAGATACCGAAAAAACGAAATATTGAAAAAACAAAACCGGTGAAGAACGGCATCAAACGGAACAAGCCCGCACGTCTAAGCGTTGCGGCATCCGCCGCCGCAACACTTAGATACGTGAGGCAACCCACGGCTGGCCGCGAGCCAATGCCCTCACCCGACCGGATACCGGAAACGGTGAATACCGAAAAAACGAAATACCGGAATCGGTTTCAGTCCCCGGAATCCATTACCGTACGCCCCTTGCCGAAGAGATGGTCGAACAGCTTCTCCCCGGCCTCCTCCCGGTCGTACACACCGCTCTCGTACATGTCCAGAATGAAGTCGGTCCTGGCGAACCTCGCCCTCACATCGTCGGGAAGCACTGGAGCTTCCCTGCGGACACGCTCATGGTCACATCATGGAACCGCACCTCGCCCACGCCGGGCACCTCGACGCCGGCAGAATCCAGCAGCGGCACCCACCTGTCGTCGTCACCCCGCGGATCCAGGCCGACGATACGAGCCCACACGCTCCCGTCATCCATGGTCCGAACCTCGCCCGACTCGGACTTGCCATAATGGTCGAAGCTCACCCATCTGACCGCGCCCATGTAACCCGCACATCCGTCATCCACGACTCTCATCCTTTTCTCTTAAAACGGCACCATCGTCGCCGACAACACCGATTATAGAAGCTACGGTGTTTCCACACCAAGAGCAGACTTGACCGAGAAGCAGAAAAAGGAACAATAATGGCTGAGGCACAAGAACAGGAAGAACCGCTAAACGAAGCCAAAGCGGGAAAGATCCTCGACACCATTTATGAAAAAGCCCTGAACGGCATCCCCATGGTGAGCCACTCCGTAGATGAAATCGCCGACGACTACCTATCCCACCACGACACGCCGGAAGCCGCCGCGCGAAGCCTGGCTCGATGGCAGGTCGCCAAATGCGGCACATCGGGATTCCTCAGCGGACTAGGCGGCATCGTAACCCTCCCCGTCACCGTGCCGGCGAATATCGGCAGCGTCATATACGTGCAGATGCGAATGATAGCGGCCATCGCGAAGATGGGCGGATACGATGTGAACTCAGACCAGGTGCAAACGATGGTGTACATGTGCCTCACCGGATCGACGATCGCCG
>ERZ773134.2743-NODE-2743-length-12040-cov-24.849645_pt1 | contig 12040 bp, 8 predicted proteins | sample MGYA00580856_ERZ773134 | MGnify/ENA primary metagenome ERZ773134 (study PRJEB29015, sample SAMEA2737823) | human gut metagenome | biome: human gut; feature: human-associated habitat; material: faeces | place: China | collected 2012 ... | reverse complement strand
GTTATATCAACATGATGTTCGATATGCTGCCCATCGAACAGTTGACCGCGATCCGGCCGGTGCGTCTTGATATTCATTTCATGCACGAATGCCGTTACGGGCAAACCCTTACGGTCGGGTACGAACAACGGGACGGCTTGTCGCTGTTCGAGGTTTCGAACGGAGAGGAAGCCGCTGTCCGGGCGGCGCTCGAGTGGCGTTGAGGTGCTGTATTTCGTGGTGGCGGGCAAGGCAGGGAGCCGACCCGAATCGACTTCGTTTCGGTCCGATTTTACGATCGGCTTTGTTCCTTTCTGGAACGGGTTTTGCTGATATAGGGACAAAACCTTTATTATTATGGAAAAGATCAAAGTTGCGAACAAGTACCAGAAAAGTATCGATCTGTTGAACGATGCTTTGGGAAAAGAAATTGCCACCTCGCTCCAGTACATGTATTTCCATGTCCATTTCGAAGATGCCGGTTACGAGTATCTGTCCAAAAAGATGCGGATGATTTCGATTGCCGAGATGCGTCACAGCGAGGAGTTGTCCGACCGTATCCTCTTCTTGCAGGGGGACGTGAATATGAACCCGTCGTTTCCGACGCGCCAGATCACCGATCCCAAGGAGATGTTCCGTTTCGCTATGCAACTGGAACAGAGTACGATCGATAGCTATAACGATGCCGCTCGCATTGCGGCCGAAGCCGACGATTCGGTAACGCACAAGATGTTCCAGGATCTGGCCGTCGAAGAGGAGGAGCACTTGGACTATTTCCGCAACGAGTTGCAGAACCTGCTCGATTACGGCGACAAGGAGTACCTCGCCTTGCAATCTTTTGCACGCAGCAAGGCCGAAGCCGAAGGGAAGGTTTCCGAGTAGTTTTTCCTCGCGGACGCGAGATAATGCGTCCCATACGTGGTTTTTGAATAAAATTTCATATCTTTACACGCGAAAAAAACTATTAACTTATTAAAATAATAGAGATATGAAATTTTATATCCGTATCGTGCTGCTGGCGGCTTTCTTGACGAGTTTGTTGTCGGCTCACGCGCAGTCCCCGACCATTACCTGGGACAGCACTGTGAAGGACCTCGGCGATTCGAATTACGAAGTCGTATTTACGGGTAAGATCCTGCCGGGATGGCATACGTACGACCTGCATTCGAACGTTTCTTCGACCCTGGTGGAGTTCGAGCCTGCAACGGGCCTGACGCTCGACGGCGATCCTTATGAGATCAACGCTTCCAAACGCGAATACGACGATATTTTCGAGGTCGAAATGGGTACTTATTTCGATGAAATCATCCTCGGTCAGAAAGTCACCCTGACGGGTGAAGGCGCCGTATTGAAAGGCAATATCAACTGGCGTTCCTGCGAGGAGGAAAATTGCAATTCGCCCGAGGATTGGGGATTCGAGATCACGATCGGCGATCCCGAGGCGGCCTGGGCATCCGTTGCGGCCGGGGACGCTGCGGATCAACCTGTTTCCGGCGACGGAGCCGGAGAGTCCAAAACCCTGTGGGGGTTGATTATCGAAGCGGTTCTTTGGGGCTTCGCGGCGCTGCTCACTCCTTGTGTATTCCCGATGGTCCCGATGACTGTATCGTTCTTTATGAAAGGCAGCGGATCGCCTGCTGCGGGACGTTTCAAGGCTTCGATGTACGGTTTCTTCATCGTAGCGCTCTATACGCTTCCCATTGCGGCGATCATTCTGATTACGCGTCTGGTGGGCGGCGATGCCGTGACGGCCGACATCTTCAACTGGCTGGCTACGCACTGGCTTCCCAACCTGATCTTCTTCATCGTGTTCATGATTTTCGCCGCATCGTTCTTCGGGGCCTTCGAGATCACGCTTCCGAGCTGGATGGTCAATAAGAGCGACCGGCACGCGGACAAAGGCGGTTTGATCGGTATCTTCTTCATGGCTCTGACGCTGGTGTTGGTGTCGTTCTCCTGCACCGGGCCGATCGTCGGCAACGTCCTGATTCGTTCGACTGCCGGCGAATTCTGGGTGCCCATCGTGACGATGTTCGCTTTCTCGCTGGCTTTTGCTCTGCCTTTTACGATTTTCGCTTTCTTCCCCTCCTTGCTGAAAGACCTGCCCAAGAGCGGCGGTTGGCTCGGTTCCGTGAAGGTCGTTCTCGGTTTTATCGAGGTCGCCCTCGGTTTCAAGTTCCTGAGTATGGCCGACCAGACCTACCACTGGGGGTTGCTCGACCGTGAGGTCTATTTGGCGATCTGGATCGTCGTGTTCACATTGCTGGGTTTCTATTTGCTGGGTAAGATCCGCTTCGCTCACGACGACGAACTCAAGCACGTTTCGGTGACGCGGCTGACGCTGGCCATCGCTTCGCTTTCGTTCGCGGTCTATATGTTTCCGGGTATGTTCGGTGCGCCGCTGAAAGCTCTTTCTGGCTATTTGCCCCCGATGCATACGCAGGACTTCGTGATCAATACGCAGGGTGTCGTTGCCGCACCGTCAGCAACGGCACAGACGACTGAAAAGATCAAATATGCGGATATCCTGCACTGGCCTTACGATCTGCCGGGGTATTTCGATCTGGCCCAGGCCGAAGCCGCTGCCAGGGAGGCCGATAAACCCTTGTTTGTGGACATTACGGGAATCAGTTGTGTGAATTGCCGCGAAATGGAAGCCCGCGTCTGGAGCGATCCGCGCGTGCAGCAGATCCTGCGCGACGATTACGTGCTGGTAGCCCTCTATACCGACGACAAGACCAAAGTGCCCGAGAACGAATGGGTGACCACTGCGGGAGGCAAGGTTCTCAAGGACATCGGCCGCATCAACTCCTACATCGCCCAGACCCGTTTCGGGGTGAACGGACAGCCCAACTACCTGATCCTCGGCCGTGATGGGCAGGAATTGGTTCCCAAGCGGGCTTACAATCTCGACGTGGAGGCATACATCGACTTCCTGAAGAGCGGTGTGGAGGCGTATAATAAAACGAAATAGGATGGATAACGATAACCGGTTCGGGCAGTTCCTCCCGAACCGGTTATCGTTATCTCCTTGTTGCAGGATTCGGTAGGGTATTTGTATTTTTCCTGAAGTTGCCGTGCGCTGTTTATTCGAAAACAGGAGGGCCGTACCGAAGGTTTGAATCCGTTCGGGGATTCGATTTCAGTTATAAATAAAAGTTCGGGGTATGAAAATTTCGATCGTGGGGCCCGCCCATCCGTATCGTGGGGGCTTGGCCGTAATTATGCAGAGCATGGCCCGGGTTTTCCAACATCGGGGCGACGAGGTGAAGATCAAGACTTTCACGCTCCAGTATCCCCGTATTTTCTTTCCCGGCAGGAATCAGACGGTGCAGACACCTCCGCCGCCCGATCTGTACATCGTGCGGTGCGTGAATACGATGAATCCGTTCAACTGGATCGCCGTGGGGCGGTGGATCGCCCGCGAGAAGCCGGATTTCGTGCTGATGAAATACTGGACCCCCTTTATGGCGCCCTGTTTCGGTACGATTGCCCGTTTTGCCAAAAAGAACGGTACGACGCGTATCCTTTGTCAGATCGACAACGTCGAACCGCATGAACGCCATATGACTGACAAGCCGTTCAACCGCTATTTCCTGAGGGCGGTGGACGGCTTTATCTATATGTCCGAGCAGGTGCACCGCGAATTGCGCCGATATACGCAGGTTCCGGCGCTTTTCTCTCCGCATCCGCTTTTCGAAAATTTCGGTATCGTCATTGATCGTACGGAGGCCTGCATCCGCCTCGAACTGGATCCTTCGAAACGCTATGCGCTCTTTTTCGGTTTGATTCGGGACTACAAGGGATTGGACCTGTTGCTCGATGCCTGGAAGATCTACAAGCGGGAGCATCCTGCCGAAGACCGGCGCCTGATCGTGGCCGGTGAGTTCTATGCTCCGAAAGAGAAGTATTTGAAGCAAATCGCCGACAACGGACTGGAGGACGATGTGATTTTGCACGACTATTTTATTCCGGACGAATTGGTGCGTTACTATTTTTCCGTCGCAGATTTTTTGGTGCAGCCGTATCGTTCGGCCACGCAGAGCGGCGTGACCCAGATCGCTTATCAATTCGACCTGCCGATGGTGGTGACCGACGTGGGCGGTCTTCCGGAGATCGTGCCGGACGGTCGTGTCGGCTTCGTCTGCCGTCCCGATGCCGCAGAAGTCGCCCGGGCCATCGACCGTATCTGGCGGGACGATGTGCTCGCGGGATTCCGTGCGAACATGGAAGAGGAGAAGAAGCGCTTTTCGTGGGATGCGATGTGCGATCGCATTACGGAACTTTACCGATTGGTTAAATAGGAAGCGTAGAGGGTCGATCCGATTAAATAGGAACTCTTGTATCTCGAAAAGCGGAATCTCGTACGATCCTCGTCGCTTTAGCCGATAGACTCTTTATTACAAAACCCCCGCTGCAATTTGCAGCGGGGGTTTACTCATCATTTTTCCGGCAGACCGGGGATACGGATTATCGTTATTTCTTGATGTTGGGCAGTTCCAGGCCGTAGTGCTTTTTACGGTCTTCGAGCTTGAGCCAGAAAGCCAGCAGGAAAGCCAATACGCCGAGGCTGGCGAAAATCAGCATCGGAACCGTGTAGTTGTAGCTTACGTGTTCACCGGCTTTGATCGCTTCTCCCACGCCGGGATTGACCTTGTTGAGAACCCAGCCGATGATCATCGGGAAGGCCATCAGTCCGAGGTTCTGGATCCAGAAAATCGTTGCATAGGCAGAACCCATATAGCGGTTATCGACCAACTTGGGTACCGAAGGCCACAGGGCGGCGGGAACCAGCGAGAAAGAGAGGCCGAGCAGGATGATCGCCGAGAACGCGATAGCGGGGGTGAGGGGAACCAGTGCGAAAGTCATGTGGCAGATGAACATCAGGATCGCACCGATCATCAGCATCGTCGCGCCTTTGCCCTTGTGGTCGAGGAACCAGCCGAGGAGCGGAGTCAGAATCATTGCACCCATCGGGAACCAGCGGAAGATGTCCGAAGCCTGCTGGTTGGTGATGCCCAGATTACTTTCGAGCATACCCGTTGCGAAACGCTGGAACGGGAAAATCGCCGAATAGTAGAGCACGCAGAGTGCCGAAACGATCAGGAAGGTTTTGCTGCTGAAAAGGTTCTTCAGATCGGCGACCTTGAAGGGCTCTTCGGTTTCTCCTATCGGGGTGTCTGCCTCGGTTTGTCTGTCGAGTTTGAAGTCCATGACCGAGAAAGCGATGTAGGTCAGCAGGCCGATGCAGAGCAACAGGCCGACAACGGCTACCGGACGTGCTACGCTCGGATCGCCGCCCCAGTTAGCCACCCAGGGCGACAGGCTGAATACGGCGAATACGCCCAGTCGGGCAATAGCCATTTCCAGGCCCATCGCCAGAGCCAGTTCTTTCCCCGTGAACCACTTGACGATTGCACGGGATACTGTCACACCGGCCATCTCCGTACCGCAGCCGAAGATCATGAAGCCCAGGCAGGCGAGCTTCGCGCTGGCCGGAATGTCCGTGAGGAACGAATTGAGGAACTCGTAACCGAATCCGCCTTCATAGAAGTAGTTGCTCAGCCCGTAGAATTTGATACCGGCACCGAGTACCATCAGCGAGGCCGAAAGAATACCCGTAAACCGTACGCCCATCTTGTCGAGGATGATACCTGCGACGAGCAGGAAACCGCAGACGTTCAGAATGAATTCCGAACCGCCGTACAGTCCGAAAATCGTGGGGCTCCAGCCTCGGGTGCTTTCGAGCATGTTCTGCAACGGCGAGAGGACATCGACGAACATGTAGCCGAAGAACATGGTGAGCGCCACCAGAATCAGCGCGGTCCACCGAGCCCACGCCGAGTCGTTCAGTTTCTTTTGAATAGCTTGTGTCATAGTTTATTGAATTGGTTATTGTTAGTTAAAAAGCTTCTGTATGCTCCCCCGTGTAACGTTTGAGGATTTCGTAGGCCGAGGTAATGCCCAGCTCTCCGGCTTTCGAGAGGTCGAGGCAGCCCTTGCGCGTGTCTTTCATATAGATTTGGGTCATGCCCCGGTTGTAGAACGCTTCGGCGAAGAGGGGATTCAGTTCGATGGCTCTCGAGAAATCTTCGAAGGCCTCGGGGAGTTTGCCCGAAAGAGCCAGCAGCGTTCCCCGGTTGTAGTAGGCTTCGGCAAAATCCGGGAAGAGCCGGATCGTCTTGTCCAGGTCGGCGATGGCTTCGTCGTAATTGTAAGTGCGGGTATGGGTGTTGGAGAGTTTGTTCGCCGGGTCGGAGTCGATCGAAATTCGCTGGTAAGGGTTGTCCAGGCTCGATATGAAGTCGATCATTTCGGCCCGTGTCACGGCCCGGTTGAAGTAGAGGAACGGATTGGCGGCGTTGTCTGCGATGGCCGACGAATAGGCGCCGACCGAATTGGTGAATTGCCGGATCAGCGATTGCGAAATGGCATATTGCACTTGCAGGAGCCAGTCACGCGGATTCTGACGCAGCGTTTCGGCATAGCGGCTGTCGAGCATCGCCAAAGAGTCCGCATCGATATTCGTGGGCCGGTTGGAGAGGATGAGGTAGGGATTGTCCAGTTTTTTCTCGAAATCTTTGACCCGTTGCAGGGTATAGCGGTTCGACGCCTCGATCCGGGTGGTGTCGGGCTGCATCAGGGTGAAGCGGAACAGGGGCAGCAGGCGCATGTTGCTGCGGCCCAGGCTCGGCTGTTCCGAGATGCGGTCGAAGTAGCTGTTGGTGAATTGATTGTCGAAAGCCAGCAGTTTGTCCATCCGTTGCGTCGTATCGGCATAGATCGAGTAGGTGCTGTCCTTCAGGTGGGATTTGTATGCAGCGATCTTGCGCTGGGCGATCTCTTCGTCCCGCTTCGCCCCCTTGGGGTTATGCAACGCATAACGCAGGGCGCTGCGATTCAGGTAGGCGTTGGCGAAGTCGGGGTAGAGTTCGATGGCCCGGGTGTAGTCGCGCTCGGCACCTTCGAGATCGCCCAGGCGGGTTTTGAGCATGGCACGCAGGTAATAGACCTGGACATTGCCGGGGGAGTAGAGTGCCACGCGGTCGAAGTCGTCGAGTGCGCGGTTGTAATCGCCGATCTGGGTGCGGAGAATCGCCCGGTTGAAATAGGTGAACGAATTGGTCGAGTCCAGTTGTAGCACCCGGTCGAAATCCGCGAGGGCCTGCATCGGGCGGTTGGTGTTGGAATAGACCACCGCCCGGTTGAAATAGGGCGGCAGGAAAGTCGAGTCGCAGCGGATCGACATGTCGAAGTCGGCTTCGGCTCGGGCATACTCCTCTTTTTGCAGCAGTAGGGTTCCGCGTTGGTAATAGCCGTTGGGATTTTCGCGGTTGGTGCGGATCGCCTGGTCGAAATTTTCCAGGGCCCGTACGGTATCCTTCAAGTAAAGGTAGGCTGCGCCGCGGCCGATATAGGCGTCGGCGACTTTGTTTTCCTGAAAGATGAATTTGTCGAAATCCTCGATCGCCTCCTTGTATTGCTTGTTCTGCAGGCGCGTATAGCCCCGGCTGTAATAGGCGTCCGGCAGGTCGGGTCTCAAGTCGATCGCCTCGCGGAAGTCCTGCAGCGCGTCGTCGTAGTTGCCCATGCGCGTACGGGTCAGCGCCCGGTAGATGTAGGCGGTCGTGAACACGGGGTTTTTGACGATGGCAGCCGAAAAGTCGGTATCGGCACCCAGCAGGTCGTCGAGGTTGAATTTGGCTACACCCCGCAGGAAATAGCCCTCTGCGGCGTCCGGATCGGCCCGTAGCAGGGTGTTGAGTACACGAATCGCCTCCTGATATTCGCGGTTCATCAGGCAGCGGCGGCTGGCCCAGTAGAAGTAGTCTTTGTTGTATTGGGCGTCGGCTGCGGCGGCGTTGCCCAGCAACGTCCCCAACAGGATGATTTTCAGGATAAGTTTGCGCAATGCCACGACGCCCCGGTTTGGTTGTGATTATTCTTGTTCGTATCCGAAGCGCTTGAGTTGCCGTTCGTTGTCGCGCCAGTTCTCGTTTACTTTGACGTACAGCTCCAGGAAAACCTTCTTGCCGAGGAATTGTTCCATGTCCTCGCGGGCCTGTTGTCCGACCTTTTTGAGTTTCTCGCCCTTGTGTCCGATCAGGATGCCCTTCTGGGAGTCGCGTGTGACATAGATGACCGCCGAAATGCGGTCGATCGTCGGTTCCTCCTTGTAGGCTTCGATCGCGATTTCGCAACAGTAGGGGATCTCCTTGTCGTAGTTGCGCAGGATCTTTTCGCGGATTATTTCCGAGGCGAAGAATCGCAGCGTTTTGTCCGTGAGCGTATCTTTAGAGTAGAAGGCTTCTCCCTCGGGCAGCCGTTCCAGAATCAGGTCGAAAAGTCCCTTGATATTGAAATTCTCGCGTGCCGATACCGGGACGATCGTGGCGGCCGGCAGCAGCGCCTGCCATTTATCGACGAGTTCTTCGAGCTTTTCGGGCGTCGTGAGGTCGATTTTGTTGATTACCGCGAGGGTGGGAATATCGCTTTGGCGGATCTTTTCGAGGATGTCGTTCGAACGGTCGCTTTGTTCCACCGTGTCGGTGACGTAGAGGATTACGTCCGCATCGTTCACGGCGCCGGTGACGAATTTCATCATCGACTCCTGGAGTTTGTAGCTGGGTTTCAGAATGCCCGGCGTATCCGAAAAGACGATCTGGAAATCTTCGCCGCTGACCACTCCCAGAATGCGGTGGCGTGTGGTCTGGGCTTTGGAGGTGATGATCGAAAGGCGTTCGCCCACGAGTGCGTTCATCAACGTCGATTTGCCGACGTTGGGATTTCCGATGATATTGACGAAACCGGCCTTGTGCATAGGATGTCTGTTGTCTGATTCTCACGAAAAGGCAGTAAAAGCGGGGACCGCATAAAACGAACGAACTTGTTTTTCATGCCGGGCCGCCATGCTGCCTGCTCCAAAAATAGTGAAAGCCGAGAGCAATCACACGGATTTGCACGCGAAGATTGCCGAACCGCCTCCTATCTTTTACAAAGATAGCGAAAAAAATACCCCCTGCCAAATGAAGCGTCATCTTTCTATGTTCAGAAGGTGTTGGTCGGTGGCGTTTTTCGGATGAGAGGGGCCGAGGGAGGTTGCGGCTCTTTTCGCCGTTGCTGTTTTCCGGAAAAAGCCCGTTATCGGACGGATTGGAAGATCGGGCCGGAAAAAACGCGTTTTCTTCGGTCCTTCGCGTTGTGCTTTCCTCTCCGGCTTTTTCCTATTTCTGTATATTTTCCCTGTTACTCGTCTGCAAGGCGTTCCGGACGAGTCCGTTCTTTGTGTTTACGAGCGAAATTTTCCCGGATTTGTCTTGCATTCTGCTTGTCCTTGCCCAATTATGAGTTGACACCGATTTCGGAGAGTATGTGTGAATCGCCTTTTCGCTGCCGGTGCGCGGTTGCAGAGGATGCCGGATTTGCCCGGAAGCGGGGCGATTATATGTATAAAGAAAACCCCTTCGATTCGGAACCCGAACCGAAGGGGTAAAGTAGTTGGCGAGGTATTCATTCCGCTTATCTGCGGAAGCCGCGTCCGGGTAATTTGGGCATTTTCATATTGCCTCCGGCGACGGCCTTCATCATCTTGCGCGTGTCTTCGAACTGCTTCATCAGTTTGTTCACCTCGGCCATCGTCGTACCGCTGCCTTTGGCGAGCCTTTCGCGGCGCTTGGCGTCGATGATTTCGGGTTTCTCGCGTTCGAGGGGAGTCATTGAGTTGATGATCGCCTCGGTCTGCTTGAATACGTCGTCCGAGATCTCGACATTCTTGAGAGCCTTGCCCATACCGGGGATCATCGAAGCCAGATCCTTGAGGTTGCCCATCTTCTTGATCTGGGCGATCTGCCCCATGAAATCGTTGAAGTTGAACTGATTCTTGACGATCTTCTTCTTCAGGCGGCGGGCCTCCTCTTCGTCATACTGCTCCTGGGCGCGTTCCACGAGCGATACCACGTCGCCCATGCCCAGAATACGGTCGGCCATACGTTCCGGATGGAATACCTGGATGGCATCCATCTTCTCGCCGCTGGAGATGAACTTCAGCGGTTTGTTCACCACCGCACGGATCGAGATCGCCGCACCGCCGCGTGTATCGCCGTCGAGTTTGGTAAGCACTACGCCGTCGAAATCCAGCCGCTGATTGAACTCTCGGGCCGTATTCACGGCATCCTGACCAGTCATTGAATCGACGACGAACAAGACCTCATCAGGATTGATGTGATTCTTCAGGCTCTCAATTTCGTTCATCATCTCCTCGTCAACAGCCAATCGGCCGGCCGTATCTACGATTACAACGTCATTGCCCTTTGCTTTCGCTTCTTTTATTGCGTTGTCGGCTATCTCATTCACCTGTTTACTTTCAGGCTCGCTATAGACGGGCACATCTATCTGCTCTCCGACTACTCTCAACTGCTCGATAGCAGCGGGACGATAAACGTCACAAGCCACCAGCAAAGGTTTCTTCCCTTTTTTATTCTTCAATAAATTGGCAAACTTACCGGAAAAGGTCGTTTTACCGGAACCTTGCAAACCGGACATCAAAATAATCGCCGGATTACCTTTTATATCTACTTCGACATTCTTGCCCCCCATCAACTCAGCCAACTCATCGTGGACAATCTTCACCATCATTTGTCCCGGTTTGACAGCCGTGAGCACATTCATACCCAAAGCTTTCTCTTTCACCCGATTGGTGAAGTCCTTCGCTATTTTATAGTTGACGTCGGCATCTAACAAGGATCGGCGCACCTCCTTCAAGGTCTCCGCGACATTCAATTCTGTGATTTTTCCCTGCCCCTTTAATATCTTGAATGACCGTTCCAGTCTTTCCGATAAATTCTCAAACATATCTTATTCGCTTTATATTTAATGATTATTTTATCTTTTCCCAATATTTTTCAACACCACAAATGTTTTATCGATCAAGGCATTATCAACCACCACCGTAAACTCGTTGGTAGAAGAGATGACTTCGGTCAGATTGATACCTTCCCAAGATAATTCTTTCATAATGGTATAATAAAAACCGGCCTGCATACTGTTCCCTTTCGGCAATTTCAGCGTCACCGAAGACAGACCGTTTTTTTTAAAGAGACACAACTCATCTTTAAAATAATCGGCGATCAATTCCTCCATCGTGTCGCTGATCACAAGATTGGTTTCGAAAACTCCCTGTACCATCGTATAAAAAATCTCATCGTTTTTCACCAGATTTTTCAATACTTCGATATGGCAATCCAATAGAGTAGGTGAATTTTTAAAAGTATAGTCACACAAACTACTCCTAAGAATAATATCCCCCATATTACTCAGCAACTTATTCAACTGCACCTGCTCCCGCACCTGCAAATAAGGCGCCAACCGATTCAAGGCCATCACAATAGCCCCGGTATTCACTCCCTTCTGCAACGCTCTCTCCACATCGGGCTGCAATTGCCGGGCAAGCGAAGAAACATTGATAATGCCCGCCGCTAAAGACTCCGACAGATAAGGCCGGTGTTTTACGATATCTTCTACAACATGAGAAATACTGACCATATAAAGTACATTTAAAAGATGAGCTGTTTAATTTTCAACAAAAATAGTATATTCTGAGCATTTAACCACCGATTTTTCTATTTTTTTCATAAGAAACGAAAGAAATGAATACAACCAGACAAACGCATAAAAATAACCGGTAAAATAGAAAAGCCAAAAAATCCGGCAGGATCACTCCTACCGGATTCACACAACATAAATTTGAAACTACACTTATCAACGCATCATTCTGCAATTGTACAAGGAAGTGACACGTTTGCCTTCATATCCTTTAAAAGATACCCGGATTTTATCTTTTCCCTCGGTAAATTTAGCAGGGATTACAATCGTATTTTCAACGAAGTTTCCATCTTCACCTTTAGGAGAGAACAATTCCAGACGTTCACCATCGATCAGGATTTCAAAGGTATCACGGCCACAATCCCCGCCCCAGAAAGTCATCATCATCTTCATGGGTTCCGTCCCGGATACTTTCATATCGAAATCAAAAAATCCGGTCGGATAAGCATACCGGTATTTT
>ERZ773134.2741-NODE-2741-length-12045-cov-2.801001_pt1 | contig 12045 bp, 8 predicted proteins | sample MGYA00580856_ERZ773134 | MGnify/ENA primary metagenome ERZ773134 (study PRJEB29015, sample SAMEA2737823) | human gut metagenome | biome: human gut; feature: human-associated habitat; material: faeces | place: China | collected 2012 ... | reverse complement strand
GTCGGTCAGGTCAGGAACCCATTGGAAACGCCACATGCCGTTTAGTGAAAGATATTTGTTCGATTTCTCCTTGATTCCTTCAACCGCTTTCTCTTTGTTTTCATAGGGGAAAAAAGAGGCATGCATCGGTTCGCGGTTTATACTGTTTACCGACGGGTCTTTCCATTCGGTAAAATTTTGTCCGTAGCTAGTGAACGGGCAGAGGAGGGCTATGATAAAAAAAAGTATTTGCTTCATGTTGAATAATTAATAAGTTACCAGATAAGTTTGACTGTATCTACCATGCGTGAACGCATACCGGCAGGAATCTGTATGCTTATTTCTCCGTTAGAGTAAGAGAAAGGAACAGATGCTCCCGTACGTAATAAGATGGCTTGACGGGGAGAGGATTTTATTTCTTTCAGGATAATTTTCTTGTGGAAATTAGGAAATGCGTGTACGTATATCACATCTTTTTTAACGGTAGTCGGTTGATTATCTTTTTCAGGAAAAGATCCGGCTGTTACATTATAGACGGATTCTCCGGAGTGTTTCATCCAATTCCCAATTTCTTCCCACGCATCTAAGGCTTCCGGGGGGATGGAACCGTCTGCACAAGGGCCTATGTTGGCCAGGAAATTGCCTCCCCAAGCACGCAGAATGATCAGTTTTTCTATTACGTCGGCTCCGGTATCCATCCTGTCGCTGGTCGAGTAACTCCACCAACGGCTGGGCCAACAGGGATCGTTTGTCTCGAACCAACCGGTAAACCGTTTATTGGGAAGAGCCCCTTCCGAATCTCCGTAATCTCCGGGTTCTCCGTTTCGCCGGTTGATAACGATGCCGGGTTGTAATTTCCGTATTTCATCGTTTGAGATCTCGCCGCTTCCTCCGTCGAACCAGAATAAATCGATCCTGCCGTATTGGGTCAGCAACTCTCTCATCTGGTTGGCGACCATCGTTCTCCTTTTTTGGTCGTGTCCGGCAGGTTTATCCGGCAATCCGGCAATTACCTGATGGTTGATATCCATAACTGTTTTACCGGAATAATCCCAATTTATGTATTTGGCGTCGAAATGCCAATCGGGCGGCGAGTAGTATAAGCCGACTTTTATTCCATGTCTATGGCAGGCATCAGTAAATTCTTTCACCAGATCTCTTCCTTTCATTTTTTGTTTTACGCCAAGATCACTGTATTTGCTGGGCCATAAAGTATATCCGTCGTGATGTTTGGTTGTAAATACGATATATTTAAAACCTGCTTTTTTTGCTTTTGAAACGATCTCTTCTGCATTGAAGTGTTCCGGGTTCCATCGGTCAGCCAGTTTCCAGTAATCAGCGGGAGTGATTTCCCCGTCTTCCCAGGGTTTATTAGCATACATGCCCCAGGAGAGGTCGATTCCTCCGTGAACTGCTGCCAGACCGAAATGTATAAATAATCCGAAGCCGTCTTTCGGAAACCATTGTGCATCCGGATGCGTATTTAGGGTCGATACCGATACACCGGCCTGGGCTGAATTTTGTCCCAGGATCGTGTGTTGTGCAGCGGCAACATCGTCATTCTGGGCAAATGCCGGTAATCCGGCACAGCATAATAGAAGTGCCAGTAAATGTTTTATTTTCATATGACCTTTTAAATCTTTGCCTTTTATTAAAAAAGATCGGGAGTATTTATCTTTCTTTTATAAGGAAACCAAATACTCCCGAACATAATCTGTTATGATTTTATAATTACCATCCCGGACTTTGTTTCAGGTTGGTATTCATCGTTATCTGATCCAGTGGTAACGGCATATAATAATGTTTATTTTCATTGAAAGTAAATCCTTGCGGGTATTTAGACTGATAAACATCTATATAACCATTCTTGTCCAGTGTAATACTGAAATCGGTCGTTGATGTGTCGCCGTATTTCCGTGCCTTTACTTCCGGATATTGGCTTTGTACGAAATGCATTCCCAAGAAAGGTTTTTCCAGCAGTTTTCCGCATTTCCAACGCATCAGGTCGTCATAGCGATATCCTTCGCAAGCCAGTTCGACACGGCGTTCGCGGCGGATTTCGCGGATCAGGTTGGATACGTTCGGATACAGTTCTTTGATCGTTGGGTCTTCAAATCCTACGTTTACGGAGAGATGCGGCATTCCGGCACGGTCTCTTAATACGTTGATTGTTTTATCCAGTACATTCTGGTCGCATTGTCCCAGTTCTGCTGCGGCTTCAGCGTAGATCAGTAAGGTTTCCGCATAACGGAATACAGGGGCATCCGTGTAGTTACGCGCATTCATTAATACCTGATCTTCGCGGTAGTATTTCAGCAACTGATAACCTGTGGAAGTATTGTTGCTGGCAGTACCCGGAATACCCGGTTTTCCGATATTCACCTGATGATGTGTGGTACCCGGATAGATACATATCTGTTGTAAACGAGGGTCACGGTCTTTCAGTTCTTCCTGCATCGTTTCGTCCGAATAGTCTTTATTCAAAGCGACAGGTGTTCCGTCTGCACACAAGAAACTTTCAATAAGACTTTTCGTCATACTTCCGGCCGTGGCACAAACCATGTTGTGAGTCAGTTTATCCAATACATAATGGCGGTGGAATATCATTTCGGGATTACCGTTCAGATCATCCTGGATAAAGAGATCCTGATAATCTTTTTGCGGATTACCGGTAGTGTATAACGTATAATGTTTAGATTCCTCCAGTTCTTTGGCTGCGGCAAGTGCTTCACGCAACATTTCTTCTTCCTGTCCCAGACCATGATATTTCCTGAAAGAACCTTCGTACAGGCAAAAGCGGGCTTTAAATGCCAATGCAACATCTTTGTTTATTTTGGCAGTAGCTTCTTTTCCTTTCTCCGGAAGGTGTTGTACGGCGAAATTGATATCGGCAAGCACTGAGTCGACTACTTCGAATCGCGGCATCTGGCTGCTGTATAACAATTCTTCGTCATTGACCGTTAAATCCTTATTGATCCAAGGAACATTGCCGTAAGCCTTAATTTTAGGGAAGTAAATATAAGCTCTGAAAAAACGGGCTTCAGCCTGATACTGGGCAAGGACTTCCGGGCTGACATCCGCTCTGGAGCATCTTGCCAGGAAATAGTTTACGTTTCTGAGTGTTTCCCACTGCCAGATTTTTCCTATATCACCGTCCGAATTGGAGTTGGGGACCAGATGTAATCCGGCAGCAACATTATTCGCTGTGCTGGGAGCCATATTGTCGGACATTTCATCACGGGAGAGCATTTCCGCCTTTTCAAAGTTTTTTCCGTATCCTTCCAGTAAAGGATAGAAAGATAAACTATAAGTATTTAAGTCGTTTTCCGTCTGGAAATACTTATCCTCGCTTAATTTGTCCAAAGGACTTTTATCTAAAAAGTTATCGTTACAACTTGTGATCAGTAACAGACTGAGTACTGATGTCAGAATATTTTTTTTCATATATAGTGATCTCCTAAAATTACAAATTAACTTGAATACCGAAAGAGAAACTTCTGTAGAACGGATATGCATCGCCGGCAGACTTTGTCGTTTCCGGGTCGAATGTTTTTACCATCGGTGTGCATTCGAACAGGTTTTGTCCGCTGACGTAAAGACGTATCTTGTCGAATAAGATCTTTTTAGTCAGTTGTGCGGGCAATGTATAACCAACAGTCAGGTTTTTCAACCGGATATAGGCTGCATTCTGGATATAACGGCTTTGTACCAGCGAATTGTAACTGGCGTTTTTGATAGAAGGATAATAAGCGTCCCGTCTGTCTTCTTTCCAGGTGTTTTCATACAATTCTCTGGTGATCTGGGTATATCCTTGTTTGATAGGTCCCCAGAACAGGAAGTTCGTAAATTCCATATCACGTTTTCCTACGCCCTGGAAGAAAATGTTCAGGTCGAATCCTTTATATTCCAGATTACCGTTGATACCGTACATAAATCTGGGGTTTCTGTTACCGATTACTTTCTGGTCGCCGGGATTAGTGGCGGTTCCTTCTCCGTAAGTGATTTTGCCGTCTCCGTCCAGGTCTTTATATCTGACGTCTCCCGGCTCCCATTTTCCAGTGTATAAAGCACTTTGATCGGGACCGGCTTTTACTTCTTCTTCCGACTGGTAGATACCGTCGGTATCGAAGCCCCAGATTTCACCCAATGTCTGTCCTACGTAATACCGTTCGTTACCGGCATTATCTTTGCCAAACAGTTTTTTCTCATTAGAGGAAAATTTGGTGATCTTAGAGAAGTTATCCGCCAGGTTGAAGCTGATATCGTAACGTAATCCGTTTTTGAGTTCGTCTCTCCAGGTAAGAGATAATTCCCATCCTTTTGTTTCAAGATCGGCTGCATTTGTTTTAGGAGGTGTAGCCCCGAGGATATCCGGCAATGACAGACCGGCTGTCAACATATCGGTTGTTTTACGGTTGTAGACATCGAAAGTTCCGCTCAATTTAGAGAAGAGGGCGACATCTAAGCCGACATTGATCGTTGTCGTTTTTTCCCAGGTCGGTGTGAAGTTTACCAAGTCACCCACTTTGACACCTGTAGGACGGTCTATGTTCTGTCCCGAGCCAAATAACCAGTCGATCTTTTCACTGTTCAGCAAAGAGTAGAATAAAGTATTGCTAACCTGCTGGTTTCCGAGTGTACCGTAAGAAAGTCTGATTTTCATGTCATCAATGACGTTTTTAGTATTCATCATAAATGCTTCTTCTGAAATTCTCCATGCGCCGGAGAAAGAGGGGAAGAATTTATACCGGTAATCTTTCGGGAATTTGGATGAACCGTCGTAACGTCCGTTTACTTCGAACAGATAACGTTGTTTCCAGTTGTATCCCAAACGGAAGAATGCACCTCTTATCGCTTCATGGCTATGTTCGCCGGTTGCATATTCGCTTCCGGTACCTAAATTGATCTCCGGGATATTTTCACTGATCAGGTCTTTTCTTGTCGATTTGTGGTATTGGTCTTCTTTCCATTCCTGGTTGAAACCTAATAACGCTGTGAAGTTATGGTCACGGATTGACTTATCATATTGAGTAAATACATTGAATATGTATTGATCATTATGTCTGGATTCCATGTCGATGCCTGTATCATCCTTGATCCAGTACTGATCTTCCCTTTCAGCAGCTTCCGTCACTTTTGTCAGGTGTGACTTTTTCAGTTCCGAATAGCGGTTATAGGAGAAGTCCGATTTTACAAACCATCCCGGCATAAGATTCAAAGTGGCATTGAATGAAATCCAGTTGTCCATTTTATCAGTCAGACGACGTCCGGCTTGTGCGAGATAGGCTGTCACCTGTCCCATGTAATGACCGTCTTCGCGCTGTATCGGACGGTAAGGAGGAGTACCCGGCAACGAATACCAGATAGAACCGATATTGTCTCTGACATGCGGTTCGTCGATATTCCCTTTATTCAGTTTGTATGAACCACCGACTGATAAGTATTTATTGATTTCGGTGTTGATGCTCATATTGATATTGTATTGTTTATAATCGTCCGGATTCAGTTTGATTAATCCGTTCTCATTCATATATCCGGCGGACAGATAGAAATTGGTTTTCTCCGTTCCTCTTGAAACGCTTAAAGTATGTTTTTGTCTGGGAGAAGCATTTCTTAATACTGTGTCATAGTAATTTTCATTGTCACAGTAATAAAGCAGACCGTCTATATTCAGTGTCAACGGATTATTGGCCGGATCTTCCATTCTTTTACGTACAGCCTCTATCCAGAAGTCCTGATACGGTCTTGAGCCGACACCATTCGTTCTTTCGGATGATTCGTTATTAGCATCCATGTATTCCAATGTGTTTACCATGTCAGGAATACGAGTCGGCTTGCTCCATTGGATATTGTTGGTATATGAAACACGGACTTTTCCGTCTTTATTGCTTTTACCGCTTTTGGTAGTAACAAGAATAACACCGGCAGAGGCACGCGCACCGTAGATAGCGGCAGAAGCGGCATCTTTCAAAACAGATAATGATTCGATATCTTCCGGATTCAACAAGTTGATATCCATCGGTACACCGTCGACCAGGCAAAGCGGATTGGAGTCATTCAATGAAACTTTACCGCGAATGTTGAATGTAGCAGCTTTACCTGGACTACCGTCTCCCAGGTCTACATTCAGGTTGGGGACAACGCCTTGTAATCCCTGGCCTACACTTGTGATCGGACGGCTATCCAGCGTTTTGGAAGTGACCTGTGTCACGGCTCCCGTCAGGTTGACTTTCTTCTGTACACCATATCCAACCACAACGATCTCTTCAAGTGCCTGCTGGTCTTCTCTCAACTGAATGGCAAGTAAATTCTGGTTGTTGACAGGAACTTCAGATGATTTATATCCGATGTATGAAACCTGTAATACGGCACCGTTGGGTACTTCGAAGTTAAAATGACCGTCGATATCCGTGATCGTACCTGTTGTGGTACCTTTGATGACAACATTAGCACCAATGATCGGTTCGCCTTTGGTGTCTGTAACAGTTCCGGAAATCTGCTTCTTTTGCTGTAATACTGCCGGAGCTGATGTTTCAGAACGTTTCTCAAACAAGTATATTTTGTTATTTCTGATTTCATAACTCAAATTGGTATCGGCAACGAGTTTTTCCAATACCTGGGCTACATCGGCATCTTCCACCTGAATACTCATTCTTCTGTCCAGGTTGACGATCTGTTTGCTGTATGCTACGCTTAGTCCTGTCTGCTTGGTAATAGTAGACAGTATCTTTTCCACTTTTACGTTATTGAGGGAGATGGATACCCTTTGGGCGGAAGCCTTCGCAGTAAAAGTTAACAAAGAGATGACAAGAAATAAGAATGTCAGTTTCATTGCATTCGGGATTTTCTCAATTAATATTAAAAGGTGCCTGGGGATAAGGCACAGATTATTTTTTTTCATATTTTTGAAATGAATTTATGTATTAGAAATTAATTTGAATTTCGGTACGTCGAATAACCGGGGATGTGGGGACATTTCCGGTTATTTTTTTTGAGTCTGTTATGTCGTGTCGTTCATGCTTGTCTTTATTTTTATAGGTTAAACAATATGATAGTTTCTCGATCCTTTACGGGGCGACTGGCCCCTGTTCGTCTTTATATAGTAGACACACAAGGGACAAAAAAGTATGAGTGGAGAATGTGAAATTATTTATTTTTTTCTTCTTATCTTTATAATGCCCTCTTCTTCAGAGAATTGTATAGGCGTTATTTTTTCAAGATCTTTCAGTATCTGTTCCAGCTTCTGATCTGTGGACGTTAGTGTATAGTTATAATAGAGCAGCGAGGAATCCTGCATTTCGAACTCTACGTTGTACCAGCGGGACAAGGTCGTGATGACATCGGATAAAGGTGTATTATTGAATACGATCTGATTTTTTTTCCAGGCAGAGTTATGCCCGATGTCTTCAGGCCGGGATATTTTGCAGACACCGGTTTTGCGGTTGTAGGTGGCTTTCTCACCCGGTTGTAAATGAGCAAGCGGGCGGGTATTATTGGCTAAGGCTACTTTTCCGGTTTCCAGCGAAACGAAGATATCCGGATCGGTTGCGTATGCTTTTACGTCGAATGTTGTACCCAGTACTTTCACATTGACTTCTTTCAAGTCGACAATGAACGGGCGGTCTTTGTTGGGAGATACTTCGAAGAAGGCTTCTCCTTCCAATTCGACTTTACGCTCGTTGAAACCGAACTTCCGCGGGTATTTGATACGTGTCTCGGCATTGAGCATGGCCTTGGAACCATCCTGGAAAATCAGTTGCATACGTTCACCTTTGGGAACATATATCTCTTCGTAGCCGGAATCGGCAAACAGGTCGATACGTTTATCTATATACCAGAATTGACCGAGGAATAATAGTAATGGAATGAGAATGGCGGCTGCCCGGAAAAGCATCTGTTTTCTTTTCCGGAGTTGGATTCTCTTCATAATATACTGATACATCTCATCGGAAGGGATGCTGCGTTCTGCATACAGTTCTTCGCTGCCCGGCTGTATCTTTTCTGCGTCCTCATCCATCAAGGAGGACAGATATTTTGTGCCCTCGGGAGTGGAGAACCAGCGAATTACCTGGCGGGCTTCCTCCGGGGTGGCCGTGTTGTTGAGGGTCCTGTCGATGATATGTTTATCTGGTGCTTTCATTTTATTCCTGTTTTCTTAATTGACACATAACTGGGCGGATAGTATGAGTGTTTGTTACTCTTTTTTCTTTTCAGGAGAAAAGAGAGGAGAGCAATAGGATTAGTAACTTATCGAAATGTTCACGGAGCAGCTTGATAGCCTGCGAGTAATGAGTTTTGACAGTCGGTATGGATATCTGCATTTTTTCTGCGATTTCCTGATTGGATAAACTGTCTTTCAGTTTGTACAGGCAGACTGCTTTCTTTTGTTCCGGCAGGCCGTCGATGGCCCGGTACAGTTGCTCGGTCATTTCCTTCTCTTCCAGTTTCGATAATATTTCGTTTTCATATTCGATTGTTTCCTGTGCCAGTTCGTAATTCTTCTCCAGAGCGGTGTAGTTGTTGCGTATCTCGTTCAGGAGATGGTTTTTCAACATGGTGTACAGGTAGTTTCTCAGGTTGATATGGATGCTGAACAGGGAACGCGATTCCCAGAGTTTCAGGAATATCTGCTGGACAGCGTCTTTTGCGGTGTCATTGTCTTTTAAATATTTGTATGCCAACACATAGAGCAGTTTGTGGTAGCGTTCATAAATAGCAGTAAAAGCCCTCTCATTTCCTTTTTGCAAAAGAATAAGTAACTCGTCATCGGTTTGCCCGGATATGGAGAGGAACCGCTTGTGCATATAATAGTATCCCTTTTAGATTTCTGTGCAAATATAGCTTTAATATGAAACTTTCCAATCGCTGAACTCCAAACTTAACTGTTCCCACCGTTCTTTTCTTTCTGTTTCCTCGCGTTCTTCCAAAGGATTTGAAACGGAAAGGCCGATTAGCCGGATGGGGTTGGTTGCGTAATCCAATTCCCTGAGCAGTTGTTTGGCCAGAGGAAGAATATCATTTAGGGTGGTGAGTTCACGGGGCTGCGTGATACTTTTCGTTTTCAGGGTGAAATCGTGAAATTTAATCTTTAATGTCAGTGTGTTCCCTTTGAAGCCTGTCCGTTGCAGGCGGCCGATTAATTCGGTGGCAGCATGATAAAGCTCGATGATGACGGAAGAGGTACGGGAAATATCCTTTTCCAATGTATGTTCACACCCGACGGATTTACGGATACGGACGGCTTCGACCGGGCGAAGGTCTATTCCTCGGGCACATTCGTAATACAGACTGCCTGCTTTACCGAACTGGCGGCTCAGCATTTCCAGCGAACAGTCCCGTAATTCGGCACCGTTATGAATGCCTAATGTGTGCATCTTCTTGGCAGTGACCGGGCCCACGCCCCAGAATGACTCAATGGGTAGCCGGGCGATAAAGTCGAGTGCCTGGGCCGGATGGATGGTGCAAAGGCCGTCCGGCTTACGGTAATCGGAGGCGATTTTAGCCAGGAATTTATTATATGAAATGCCGGCGGAGGCGACCAGATGCAGTTCTTGCCTTATCCGTTGCTTGATTTCTTTCGCAATGTCGACCGCCAGGAGGATTTGCTTTTTATTTTCCGTCACATCGAGGAAGGCTTCATCCAGCGAAAGCGGTTCGATGATATCCGTATACTCATGGAAAATCTCGTGGATTTGTGAAGATACTTCTTTATATACGCTCATTCTGCCCGGCACAAAAATCAGGTGAGGGCATAAGCGCTTGGCTTTTTGTGACGACATGGCGGAACGGACGCCATATTTACGTGCCTCATAACTGGCCGCAGCAACCACGCCACGCTCTTCCGAATAACCGACAGCCAGCGCTTTTCCCCGCAGCTCCGGATTATCCCGCTGTTCGACCGATGCATAGAATGCATCCATATCTATATGTATGATTTTACGTTCCGTATAACCTCCTTTTCCTAAACAAAGATACGTAAAAGGGAGGAGATACCGTAGGGGGACAGTCCTCTTTTGGCTAAATTACAGATTTTCGAGTGTCTGTTTTAGTTAAGAATTCGTATTAGTTGAGTTCTTTTCTTGAAACATATATCCGTTTTGTAGAAGAAGGAATAGTTTTTTATATGTTCGCCCAATGATGTGCGGTAAAACAAATCGGGATGGAATGCCAACAACCAGCCTTTCCGAAGAAGTAGTTTGCTATGGTCTATTTTTATGGACTCGCCCGGAGTAAAGAACAAGAGTGACGCATTGGAATAATCATAGTATTTACGCCCGTACAAAAAGTCTTCGACATCCCCTTCCATCATAATGACGGTATAGAAGTCAAACTTGATGGTACATTGCTCCAAGTTGGCTTGTGACAAGTCAATGACGCTGACAAGAGGATGAAGTGTCTTGTATCCCAGACAACAGTTACACTCATGTACGGTTTCTATATTTAAGATATTCTCTTTCATTTTTATTGCTTATTTGAAGACAAAGATAATAGGCGCCAACCATACTGCCTCACGTCTTCTTTGCATATCTGTAATTGGGGTTATGATATCTGTAACCTGTATACATAATTCGTAGCCCGCTTTAGAAAAGAAGAAGCAACCGTCCCTATGTGGTAGGTGAAGTTGCTTCTTCGAGTACTGTGTTTTGCTGTACTTGTTTATAGTATCAACTTTTATTGTTCCATTGATAGCGGTATATTTAAGGAGGTAATACTATCGGTTACCGGATAACCTGTCTTTGTTGCAATCTGTATTCATTAGGTGTGCAACCGATACGTTTTTTGAACAGCCGGCAGAGATGTTGCGGATATTGGAATCCCAATGTATAAGCAATCTCGCTCACCGTCTCATCCGTATTGACAATATGTTCTTTTGCCAGTTCAATTACTTTCTCCTGGATGCACTCTTGCGGTGTCTTTCCTGTTTCTTTCTTAACCATATCCCCGAAATAGTTGGATGAAAGACATATCTTGTCTGCAAAGTATTTAACGGAAGGCAACCCGTCGTGCATCGGTAACTTGCTTTGGAAATAGTCACCTAATAGTTGCTCGAATTTAGTCAGAGCATCCCTGTTCGCATTACTCCGGCTAATGAACTGACGTTCATAAAAACGCATGCAATAGTTAAGAAGCAATTCTATATTCATCGCAATCAGGGGCTTACTGTGTTTGTCTATGGCGTGCTCCAGCTCGATACTGATTTTTTCCAGACAATCCATTACTATTCCTCTTTCCTGTTCCGAAAGATGCAATGCCTCATTTACGGCATAGGAAAAGAAAGTATAATTTTTAATGCTTTTCCCCAGGGCAGTCCCATGAATCAGGTCAGGATGAAAGACGATGCCATAAACTTGCGGGGCGATTTCGTCCTCTATCGTGTCAACACCGGCTGTTTGGCCGGGAGCAAAACAAACGATAGTTCCTTCTTCATAATCATACGAGGTACGTCCGTATTTGATATTACAACTTTTGGTCTGTTTCAGGAAAAGCGCATAAAGTCCGTAATTCATCTGGATATGATTAACCATATTGGTTGCTTTGGTAAGGTTGACAACACTAACCAGGGGATGTAATGTTTCAAGGCCGTACAAACTATTGTACTGGTCTACATTATCTAATTTTAGTATCTGATCCATAAGCGTAAATATTTGAACTACAGCAAAAATACGAATAAAAAGGATATGGATTTTGCGAAGTACTTGAAATCTGTAATTGGGGTTATACTATCTGTAATTGGGGTTATGATGTCTGTAATCTATCTACAGAGTGATTGATTTTAAGCCTGTAACTTTGCAATATGAAACAAAAGGATAATATAGATAATGAAAGAAACAAGTAAACTCAAACCCAATTCGGGCGCATTGCTCGTCTTTATCCTGACAGTGGGTGTATTCGGAATCATCAATACCGAGATGGGCGTAATAGGCATATTGCCCTTGATTGCCGAAACTTTTCATGTAACTGTCCCTGAAGCCGGTTGGACGGTTAGTATATTTGCGTTGGTGGTGGCTTTGTCCGCCCCTGTCACCCCTTTGCTTTTTTCAGGTGTAAACCGGAAAAAAGTGATGT
>ERZ773134.2729-NODE-2729-length-12085-cov-2.889692_pt1 | contig 12085 bp, 12 predicted proteins | sample MGYA00580856_ERZ773134 | MGnify/ENA primary metagenome ERZ773134 (study PRJEB29015, sample SAMEA2737823) | human gut metagenome | biome: human gut; feature: human-associated habitat; material: faeces | place: China | collected 2012 ... | reverse complement strand
AAAAAATCCTCCGAAACTGGCCAAAACGCCCTGTTCGGATTGTAGTATGGGTAGAGGGGGAAATACGGGGGTACGAAGTAGTCAGCAAGCACAGCAAGCGAGTACCCGCTTGCGGATTTTGCGCTGTTCAGGTCCCTTGCCCGAACAGTCAAAATTGCTTGCTGGGATATCCCAGACCCTTATGAGAAACGGAGGCGGAGCATGGCAAACCGGAAGCGGAGCGTTCAAATGAAATTTTATATCACGGAGGAAGAAAAACGGCTCATTGACGAGAAGATGGCACAGCTCCCCACAAGGTGCTATGGTGCCTACCTCTGCAAGATGGCGATTGACGGATATATCATTTACACCGATACGGCGGATATCAAAGCGTTCACCGCGGAGCTTTCCGCCATCTGACGGAATATCAATCAGATCGCCAAGCGGATCAATGCAGAGGGCTCCCCCTATCAGGCGGATATGGAGGAAATCCGGGAAGAGGCACCGTTAAGTAGGTACCTCTTCTTTTTAAAGAGCTAGCTCTTTTCCTGATACGGGAACTTGCATCTCTGGAGCATTAAGCAGTGATGTGAAGTTCTGCCGAATGATATCAAGTGTCTTTTGCTTTTTCTGTAATTCCTGTTTTTCCCGGACGGTAGCAGCCTGTTCAGATTCAAGATTTTCAATTTGCTTCTGGATTTTGTCAGAGCTTGGGATTTTGGTAACACCGAGATCCTGAAGCTCTTTTCTTAGTGAATCGTGGAGCTGGTATTCTGCCTGATGCTTGGTACGGTAATCTTTTGGATTTTTAGCAGATTTGCAATCCTCAATCACTTTTCGACAAAGCCGGTAAGAATCGCAGTGTTTCTGAATGATTTTCTGCGTGCTCAGCTCACTGTTGATTTGTGCTATTCTTTGGTCGGCAACTTTCACAGAAGCTTCAATGTCAGATACATGCTGCCTGAAATCGTCATAATTCAGCAAGTTATTTTCGGAAAGATAGTTGAAGGTGCGGGCTGCCTCTTTTAGATTATTGAGCTTTGCCCATCGTTCAAATCCCTCTCGATTTCCAGTTGTGACATAAGTGGAGATATTGATATACAAGCGAGCTTCTCTGGACAGATGTCTTGGAGTTTTTACTTTGCTACGATTTTTAGCTAGACGGATGCGAACATTTTCTTCGGAATAATAGCTTCCGAGAGATTTCATATAAGTGAAGTTCTGCTGTTCCGGTGCACGGAATGACAGGTGCTTTCCCTGCCGGATTTCATATCCGGCTAACTGCATTTTTTGTAGAAATTCCTCATAGTTGATGGAAGTCCAGATTGCCTTATCAACTGCAACACGTAGCTTGGCTTTCCAACTGGTGCCACGATGATATTCCATATTCTCTTTATAGCTTTTACCTTTTTCTCCGGTTGGCATACTGGTGGCAAGTCCATTTTCCAGGCAGATACGATTACTGATTCTGCAGAGTTTATGGTAGCTCCGCTTATTGGAAACATACTTGTGATGATCAACAAAGCTTGCAGCGTTGAAGATGATATGGTTATGAATGTGCTTTTTATCAACATGGGTACTGATCACGTATTCATATTTTCCTTTCAGTACTTCGGCTGCAAATTGCTGTCCTAAGCGATGGGCAGTTTCGGCATCAACTTCTCCAGGTTTAAATGACTGGATCAGATGAAATGCCAGGTTATCGCCCTTGTCCATTCCATTCTTTTTTGCCATTTCTCTTGTCATAGAAAATTCAAGATCTGCAGTTTCCGGGGAACAGCCAAAACTGGAAACCAGCAGTTTTTCATCAGTCTTGTCTGGATTCGTGATATAGTCCAGAGCTTTCTTGTCTGTTACTTTAATGGGGAAGATCTTAATATATGCCATAGTTCTTTCACCATCTCTTTCAATTCTTGCATTTCTTCCGGATATAGATCTCCGGTGGTATTTACCTTTTTTGCAATCTGATTGATATTTACACCAATCTTGTGCATTTCCTCATACTGTTTCTTAAGTGGAGTGGTATCTGTGTTGACGATGTAACCGTCGATTGCCATTTTGCGCAGATAAGCTCTCATGTTTTTTGTCTTTGATTCTATCATCTTCCTGCGGATTAACTTTCGTTCTTCTTCGGTTACATAGAAATGGCTTTCTTTGTTTCTCTTTCTTTCAGCCATTGGCGGGTTCTCCTTTCTGAGAGGACAGTAGTATCGTTGCTTTCAGCGTTTTTTCAATTTAGGGCAGGGTTCCCTAAATTGGGATTTCCCGGAAGTGTATCCTCACTTCCTGTCCTTGCTGTTTTACCCCTCTATTAGTTAAAGTCAGGAGAACCGGGAAAATGCAAAAGAATTTGGCAGGTAGTACGGGATACGAAAATGTGGTATGATTATGAGCAGGATATCAGAAGAATCAGGAGTTGAATAGATTGTGAACAAAGAAGAAATTTTTGAATATGTGCAGAAACAGTATGGCACAGTTCCGGAATATTTATGGAGTAAACTACCGGACAGTGCAATACTCCGACATAAAAATGGAAAATGGTATGCAGTGATCATGACGGTTGAAAAATCGAAACTGGGATTAGAGGGAAATGATCTGGTTGACATCATGGACGTAAAGTGCGATCCAGAAATGACCAGCATGATTATTCAGACTTATGGATTTTTACCAGGATACCATATGAATAAACAGCACTGGATCACGATTTTACTGGATGGTTCAGTCAGTGAAGCGAAGACATTGAACTTTTCGCCTCTTCAGCAATTTCTGCATCTTCACTCTCTTCTCCCATTTCTATTAAGACTAAAATGTCATCATACAAACTCTTTAAATTATTATATGTTTCTATTGAATCCTTTAAATTTTTGAGCTCTTTCATATATTTTTGTGCTTTGTCCATATCATCCCAAAAGTCCGGAGCTTCCATTGTTCTTTCTAGCTCAATGATTCTTTCTTCTTTATTTTGCAAATCCAAAGCATCTTTTATTTCGTCTAATTCTTTTTCATTAAAAATATTAGCTATGTGTCTAGAAATAGTAGACTTATTTTTGTTAAAAAGCTTACTCATTTGATCTAATGTTAACTATACTGTTTCCCCACTAGAAGAGACATTTACATCTAATACAAAATTACCATCTTTGAACTGCACAACTTCATTTTTTTCAATCAAATCAACCATAAAAATACCATCCTTTCCTTTTGCTTCTTTAAATGATAGTAACATGGTATATAAAGGTTGTCATTGGACAGATAGTCCACTATAAAGAGGTCGATTTTTTTGACATGATGATGTTGATGAAAATGATATGATAAAGGTAGAAAAAGTGAAAGAGCAGGAATTTGCTATTATTTTAATTAAATAATTATATGATAAAAGCTAACGGTTTTGCGTTAGCTTTTAGATTTTATGATGACCAAAGACTTCATTATGTATATCTTCCATTTCATAATCAATATCTGTAATGCTTTTAGCACAATCTGATAAACGATTACGAATATCATCAGAAATTTCTTTATCATTTTTATAACGTAAATGATGTTCTAATGTTGCCCAAAAATCCATCGCAATAGTACGAATTTGTATTTCTACAGGAACCATTACTTTTTCATTCGCTAAATAAACAGGAACTTCTACAACAAGATGTAAACTACGATAACCATTTTCTTTAGGATTTTTAATATAATCTTTAATCTTTAATAAATGAATATCATCTTGTCTTAAAAGAAGATCAGACATACGATAAATATCTTTAATATAATGACAAATCACACGTATACCAGCAATATCTTCAATATTTCCTTTGATTGATGAAACTTCTACAGGAAGATTTCTTCTTTTCATTTTTTCAACAACACTATGTGGCGATTTTAAACGCCATTCCATATGATGAATAGGATTATGATCAAAACGATGATGAAATTCATCATCTAAAATTTCTAATTTTGTTCTTACTTCCTTAATACCTGCTAAATACTTTTGTTCAACGTTGACATATTCATGGTAAAAATCTAAATGATCTGTCGCAAAGAAAAAATCATTCATTTCACTTTTTATTTCTTTTTGCATGATACGACTCATAAAAGTTCACTCCTTATGTTTATTTTTATTATAAACGAACATAATGAACTTGAGGTGAAGTTTATGAAAAAAATCATTATTTTTCTTTTAATTATGATGAATTTAACAACTGTTTGTGCAGTAAATGAAACACCAAGATATAAGATCATTGGTTCTTCTTATCGACAAGAAGATATTGATGAAATGTACAAAGTAAAAGATCAACTTCTTTTAAATTATAAAAAATGGGTCAAAGGTGTTGATGATGTTTATCAAGTTTTAGCAGATCATCAAGATGATTTTAATGCAAAATATTATAATGGTCTTTATACGATTGTATTAGGAGAAGGTAAAGGTAAATCTTTAGAAGGAAAGTTACAAGTTTCTTATTGTACATCAAGTAAAGATATTCATAAGAAATCATGGCTTGTGAGTTTGTTTTCTTAGTGGTGTGTACTAATAATTATTCAGTTTGTACATACTATTATAAGGAAAGAGGTGAAGTCATTGTTGAGAGAATTTGATGAACAAGCACAAAAGGCGATTGTGGTAGCTGAAAGTTTATCTTTTGATTTTGGTCATCAAAATGTTGGAAGTGAACATTTATTGCTTTCGTTATTAAAGATACATGATAATCAATTAAAAAGATTATTACAAAAATATGATGTCAATGATGCAGTTGTAGAAGAAGATATAAAGAGGTTGTTTGGCACAAATGATGATCAACCTTTTTATATGGAATATAGTCAAAGTGTAAAAAGAATATTAGAGAGAAGTATTGAATACGCTAAAGATAAAAATCAAGATCAAGTGACTTTAAATATCTTAATTATTTCTTTATTAAAAGAAAAAGAATCAGTTGCTTATGAAATATTACAAAAATATCATGTAGATGTAGAAGAAGTTATTTATTTGTTGCAGGAAAAATCTGCTTTTGAAACACCATTGGATCAAATACCAACACTTGTCAATATTAATAAAAAAGTGAAGACTAAAAAATATAAAATTATTGGTAGAGAAAATGAAATTGATCAAGTATGTACTATTTTATCTAAAAAAGAAAAAAATAATGTTTTAATTATTGGTGAAGCTGGTGTAGGTAAGTCAGCTTTAGTAGAAAAATTAGCAATGATGATCAATCAAGGAAAAGTAGTAGATTCTTTGAAGAATAAGATTATTTATGAACTTTCTTTATCTTCACTGGTTGCGGGTACAAAGTATCGTGGTGAATTTGAAGAGAAGTTTAAAAAGATTATTGATAAAGTAAAAGACTTGGATAATGTGATTATTTTTATTGATGAAATTCATAATGTCATTGGGGCTGGTGGAGCTGAAGGGGCAATTGATGCTTCTAATATTTTAAAGCCTTATCTTGCTAGAAAAGATATGACGGTTATTGGTGCTACAACTATTGATGAATATTATAAACATTTTGAAAAAGATCATGCAATGAATAGAAGGTTTTCTATTGTCACTTTAAAAGAAAATACAAAAGAGGAAACATTAGAGATATTAAAAGGAATTAAAGGTTATTATGAAAGTTATCATCAAATTAAAATAGATAATGTACTTTTAAAAGAATTAATAGAATTAGTAGATTGTCATATTAAAAATAGAACTTATCCTGATAAAGCAATCGATATCTTAGATTTATCATGTGTTAAAGCTAAATTTTATCATGAAAAAGAACTTACAAAGAATAGAATTGTAGAAACAATTGAAAAGTATTTAAATATTACAATTCATCATCAAATGGATTACCAAAAATTAGAAAAACAATTAAATAAAGATATTTTAGGTCAAGAAAAAGGAATTCATCAGATGATTGAAACATTTCAACATAAACAATTACCTATCTCCTTTTTTATTTATGGACCAACAAGTTGTGGTAAAACATTAACGGCTAAATCCTTAGCTAAATATCTAAATTATCATTATTTGAAATTAGATATGAATCAATATCAAGAAAGCCATTCCCTTTATAAACTTCTAGAAACATATCATGAAAAACCAAGTCTTCTTTTATCAACTTTACAAAGTTATCCACATACTGTTTTATTATTAGATCATATTGATCAAGCTTGTGAAGAAATTATTCATTTATTTTCACAAATCTTTGATGATGGTTATTATGAAGATCAAGCTAAAAGAAAGATTAGTTTTGAAAATGTTGTTTTTATAATGAGTCAAACATGTACGTCACGTTGTTGTATGGGATTTAAAAAGAGTAGACAAACTAAGTATTTAAAGCATGAATTGTTTGATAAGGTTGATCAAACAATTGAATATCAACCTTTATCTAAAGAAATAATAGAAAAAATTATTCATTTACGTGAACATATTTCTATTGAGAAAATACACAATTTATTAAAAGAGGAACATGTTCCGATTAATCTATCTAAAATGATGAAACAAATTAAACAAATGTCCTAATAGGGGCATTTTTGTATTTTATTTACATGATTATAAAGAAAAAGAAATAAGTAAGAAAATAGAATACATTTCCTCCAGCAAACAAGATTTAATGATATAATGTAAGTATAATAATCGCGAAAGATAACGGAGGAAGAGAAGATGACGATTAAATTACCTAAAGATTTCTTTTTTGGTGCTGCTATGTCAGGACCACAAACAGAAGGAGCTTGGAATGTAGGTGGAAGATTACGTTCTTATTGGGATATGTATTCTGATCAAGAAATTAATGCTTTCTTTAATAATGTGGGATCATATGTTGGAAATGATATGTACCATAAATATGAAGAAGATATTAAATTATTAAAAAGTTTAAACTTTAAATCATTTAGAACTTCTATGCAATGGACTCGTTTATTAGATCAAGATGGTAAATTAAATCCAGAAGGTGCTGCTTGGTATCATAAATTAATTGATTGTGCAAATGAAAATGGAATTGATATTTTCATGAACATGTATCATTTCGATATGCCTGAATATTTAGTAAAACGTGGTGGATGGCAAAATAGAGAAGTTGTTGAAGCTTATGCGAACTTTGTAAAGATTGCAATGGAAGAATTTGGAGATAAAGTAAAATATTGGTTTACTTTCAATGAACCTATTGTAGAACCAGAGCAACAATTCTTACATGGTGTTTGGTATCCATATCAAAAAGATTTTAAACAATCTATTAATGTACAATATAATATTACTTTAGCACATTGTTTAGCTGTTGCTAATTTTAGAAAACTAAAAGCAGAAGGTAAATTATGTGAAGGTGCTAAAATTGGAATGATTAACTGTTTTGCACCACCATATACAAAAGAAAATCCAACTCCTGAAGATTTAGAAGCAGTACGTATGACAGATGGATTACACAACAGATGGTGGTTAGATGTCGTTGCTCATGGACATTTACCACAAGATGTTTTAGATACAGTAGAAAATGATTGGAAAGTAGAAATCAATCGTCGTCCTGGAGATGAAGCTATTTTAGCTCAAGGTAAAGTAGATTGGTTAGGATTTAACTATTATCAACCAACACGTGTTCAAGCACCAGATAGTAAATTTGATGAAAATGGTTTACCATGTATTTCTAAACCTTATATTTGGCCTGAAAGAAAAATGAATGTTTATCGTGGATGGGAAATTTATCCAAAGGGAATTTATGACTTTGGTATGAAAATTAAAAAAGAATGTCCAGATTTACCTTTCTTTATTTCTGAAAATGGAATGGGTGTTGAAGGTGAAGAAAAATATATGGATGAAAATGGAACTGTTCAAGATGATTATCGTATTGAATTTGTAAGAGATCATTTAGAATGGATCGCTAAAGCAATTGAAGATGGAGCTAATTGTTTAGGATATCATTATTGGGGTGTTATTGATAACTGGTCATGGTGTAATGCTTTTAAAAACAGATACGGATTTGTTCGTGTATGTTTAGATGATGGTTATAAACGTAAAGAAAAGAAATCAGCTTCATGGATTAGAGAAGTTGCTAGAACTAATGAATTTGAATAAAAGAGAAGGTGTCTACCAAGTGTAGGCACTTTTATTTTGGAAAATTGAAATTTTTTTAGTATATGAAAAAAATGCATTTATGGGTATAAATGCATTAAAATAAAGATGGTGATGATATGAATCTATTTATAAGTTTAAAAGAAAACAAAGATTTATCAAAAAATGAAAGAATCTTGGCAAATTATATTTTAAAACATCCTGAAGATGTTTTAAAAATGTCGTCAAAAGATCTTGGAAAAGTTTGTTTTGTTTCAACAGCAACAGTTTATCGTTTATGTGATAAATTAGGACTATCAGGATTTTCTGACTTAAAAATAAAAATAACCAGTTCTCTTGATGACTATAGAAAAAGTAACGAAAATTTTAATTTTGATTTTCCTGTTAATCAATTTCAAACACATTATGAAATTATTCAAAAAATCAAAGAAGATTATGAACAAACTCTTAATCTAACAGCTAATCTTTTTAGCTTAGACCAATTACGGCTTATTGCATCAGCAATGAAAAAAGCACAAATCATAGATGTGTATACTTCTGCAGGTAATATTAATTTTGCTCTGAATTTTCAATTTCAAATGCAAGAAATAGGTAAACAAGTAAATGTTCCTATTGATGAATACCAACAAAGACTTATAGCAGCAAGTAGTGATGAAAATCATCTAGCAATTATTATTACTTTTGGAGGAAGAGGTATATTATCTGATATTTTACCTCGTATATTGCATAAGGTAAAAACACCAATCGTTTTAATTTCATCGTATGACTATACATTTAAAGATTTTGATCCAGATTATCAACTCTATATATCACCTTATGAAAATCATTATAAAAAGATTTCATCTTTTTCAACACGACTTTCTATTCTTTATATTTTAGATGTTTTATATACATGTTATTTTAAATTGGATTATCAAGAGAATATTGAAAAGAAATTGGCTTATTATAATAATATTGTAGAAGGGACTATTAAATAAATTTCAATAAATGATAATTTTGTTATCAATTCAACAAAAAAACAATGAGTTTTCTATATACAAAATCACTAAATTTTGAAAAAACAGTGAAAAATAATGAAAAAATAATTCTAATTTATAATTAAGAGAAAAAAGAATTTGAGAAAAAAATTCTTTTTTTTGTACTCTAATTGTTTCAATTGAAAAGATTATTTATGATTTGAGTAGGAGGTATTTTTATGAACGTAAAAGCAATTATGTGTGATATAGATGGAACACTTCTTTCAAGTGAAGGTGTAGTTACAAAGAAGACAGTTGAAATGATTAAAAAGTCTAGAGAAAAAGGAATTCTTTTTGGTTTATCAACAGGTAGAGATGTTAATAGTATTCAAACATTACTTGGTACTTGGGGTATTGAAGGTTTGGTAGATATGATTGTTGGTACTGGTGGAGCGGAAATTTATGATTATACGTTTGATATTTCTAAAGCTCAATATCCATTAGATGGAGAGTTGATTAAAGAAATTGTAAAGCATTATGAAGATATGGATTGTAATTTTGCGATTCCTGAAGATGGTATTTTTTATTCACCAAAGGATGATGAATATATTCAAGATCTTTCTAAAGGAGACCGTGTTCCTTATAAGGTTGTTGATTATGATGAATATTTAACGTCACCTAAAGCTAAGCTTATTATTATTTGTAAACCTGAATATATGGATCAAATCATTGAAAGATCTAAAACATTTCATAGTGATGATTATAAATCATCATCACTTAAAACAACGAGTGTATTGTACGAATACATGGATCCAAGAATATCAAAAACTGCAGGACTTAAAGAAATATTAAAATTACATCATATTGATATTAAAGATATTGTTACATTTGGAGATGCAGATAACGACTATGATATGACATTAAATGCTGGTATTGGTGTCGTTATGGCTAATGGTAGTGAAAAAACAAAGAGTGTAGCTGATTATATTACCGATGATAATGATCATGATGGAATAGGAAATTATATTGAAAAATATATTCTTTAAGAGTAAAAAGAAAATATGAATAATTAGTATTGTTTTACAACTGATGCTGTTGATTGAGATATTTGTTTATTTTGTATTGATTTGTTTTTAGAAGTTTTTGCGTAAGCAAAAGCTTTTTTTTATTTGACAGTTTTTCTTAAATAGAGATATCATAGGTGTGATAAGTAGAGGGTAAAAGAATGGAAATAGAGTTAATTCAAGATGGTAAAGTCGTTGACTATAATAAATATCAAGAAGTAATAGAGAATGTTAAAGAATCGCTTTTTAGAAGAAATAAGGATAAAGAAACAAAAGAATGGATGTATATAAGTAATTTTGTAGGCATTCTTTTAGATAAAGATAGATTAATTTTATCTTTACCAAAATCAGTTATTATTAAAGATGGCATTGATAAAGAAATATTACTCTATAAATATGCAAGATTATTTGATTTATATTTTGTAGTTAACGAAAAAAAGTGTGATTTGATAAATAAGTATGAATCTATTGAAAATTGGTGCAAAAAAACTATAGAAGAAAATAAAACAAGTTCTAGTTGTCAAGAAATCATTACTTTTAAATTTGAAATGGTTTTTGAATGGATGATAGGAGAATTTCTTCAAAATCAAATAAGTATTCAAAAAGGTGATGTTCTCTTTAATAGTCAATTATTAGATAAAGAAATAGATATTAATGATACAAAATATAATACTTATCATTGGAATGCAATAGGAAAACAGACAAAAGATCATAAACAAAAACAAATTATCCAAGAAAGAGAAAGTGTTTTTATCAATCAAAATAAAAAGAATATTCCAGATATTGTTTGTGAAAGAATCCTAGAAAATCCTAAATATGATCGTCCACAAAAAAGTTGTTGTATACTTGATGCGAAATATTATGGGTGGGATTATGAAAACGAAGCCTATTATTTGCCAGGAAATCTAGATATTTATAAACAATTTTTCTATCAAGAACAATTTCAACGTATTTATGAAAAAGAAAATGAATCAAATGTAGGTGTTTATAATTTTCTTGTGTTACCTGATTATTTAGGAGATACCAAAGATACGAAATGGGGAATTATAAGACAATGTGCCGTTATTGAATTTGATTATCATCAAAGTCAAAAGATTGCTATTTTACAAGTGGATATAGAGAAACTTGTGGATTTTATTTATAGTGGATTAGATATGAAAGAAGATGTACTTTCTGTTTTTTTAGGTAATAGTCGTGTTGTACCAATGATTTATGACAATGAAAAAGTCTAACTTTAAGCTAGACTTTTTATTTCCATAATTTTTCTGGATAAGTACCTTGTTCAATAAGTTCATTAATAGAATCTTGGACTATCTGCTTATCTTCTGGATAAGTAACACCAAACCATTTATCAGTTGTTTCTAATACTTTTACTGAAGCTCTGTTTGTTTTAATTAATTGATCAACAATAATAGGTAATAAATATTCTTTAGTAAGTTCATCCTCACTATCATCTAATAAGAATTCTTTAAAACCATTTTCAAGATAATCAATAAAACAAGGATAACCAGCCCACATATTCATAGAAACACGGTTATTTTCTTGAATAATATCTTTACTTTCTTCTGTTTCACAATCAATTGTTCCTTGACTGTTTCTAATAATGCCTTTTGTTTCAATAACTCTATGTAAATAACCTTCTTCATCTTCTACACAAATACCACGAGTGACTGTACCGTTATCACTTAAAGTATTTTTTAAGATAAAACCAGCCATGGCCATGGTAAACTCACTATTTCTATGACTATCTTCAATTAAAAAATCATGGAGCTTTTTAAAAGCAACTTTTCCATAATAATCATCAGCATTGATAATGACAAATGGTTCATTAACGATTCCTTTACAAGATAAAATAGCTTGTCCAGTTCCCCAAGGTTTGATTCTACCTTCGGGTACTGTACACCCTTCAGGAATAGTATTAATTTCTTGGAAAACATATTCAACTTGAATGTGTTTTTCAATGCGAGTACCAATAACTTCTTTAAATTCTTTTTCGATGTCTTTTCTAATAATAAAAACGACTTTATTAAAACCAGCTTCAAGAGCATCATAAATGG
>ERZ773134.2712-NODE-2712-length-12165-cov-5.524112_pt1 | contig 12165 bp, 8 predicted proteins | sample MGYA00580856_ERZ773134 | MGnify/ENA primary metagenome ERZ773134 (study PRJEB29015, sample SAMEA2737823) | human gut metagenome | biome: human gut; feature: human-associated habitat; material: faeces | place: China | collected 2012 ... | reverse complement strand
GCCAGAATGTGCGCCTGTGCGCCCATCTGACCGGCTATAATATTGACATCCGCCCGGAATCCGGCTACTATGGCGAGGAGGACGAAACCCCGGCTGAACAGCCGGCCGAAGCCCCCGCCGCCGAGACCGCCCCGGAAACCGGCAAGGAATAATGAGCACACGCCGTGCAATGCGGCGCTGAGACTGAAAAGAGGTCAGCCATTTGCAACAAAAACCGCAAAAAAAGGTGCCGGTGCGCCGGTGCGTTGGGTGCAACACCCAAAAACCGAAAAAAGAACTGGTGCGCATTGTGCGCAGCCCCGAAGGTGAAGTCAGCGTGGATTTGACCGGCAAGCGCTCCGGCCGCGGCGCATACCTGTGCCCGTCGGCAGCGTGCCTGGCCAAAGCACGCAAGGCCAAGCGGCTGGAACATGCCTTTGGGGTGCCGGTGCCGGATGAGGTGTTTGAGCGCCTGACCGAGGAGATGGCCTGTGCCGAGCAGGCAGTAAAGGAGGCGATGCCCCGTGGCGAATGATAAGGACCCATTGTTGGGTGCATTGGGAATTTGCCGCAAAGCCGGCAAGCTGCTGCACGGCTATGACCGTGTGGAAGAAGCTGTGATGCGGGGCAAGGCATGCCTGGTGCTGCTGGCCTGCGACGCCAGCAAGCGCACCACGCAGCATATGCAGGATACCTGCCGCGGGGTGATCCCCTGCGCGGTGATGCCGCTGAAAGGCGAGGACCTGCGCATGCTTACGCCAAAGCCTGCTGCCGTATTTGCGGTTACGGACGAAAACCTTGCACACCTGTGTGCAGGCTACCTCAAAAAGCAAGTGAAGGAGGATTCAGCCAATGGTTGATTTCAAATACAAAGTTACGGATATTGCAAAAGATTTTGGCATCAGCACCAAAAAGGTTATCGAGACTTTTGCGGAGCTGACCGGCGAGACCCGCAAGACGGGCGCGACCTTTGAAGAAAACGAGGTCAACGCCCTGCTGGAAGCTCTGACCCGCGAAACCGCCGTCAAGGACCTGGGCGAGTATCTGGCATCCGGCAAGGAGCCGCAGCCCGTCAAGCAGGAGACCAAAAAGCCCGAAGCAAAGCCCCAGGCGAAAAAAGAAGCGCCGAAGCCGGAGGCCGCTAAGCCCCAGCCCAAGCAGCCGGAAGCCCCCAAGGCAGAGCCGAAAGCAGAGCAGGCCAAGCCCGCCCAGAATGCGCAGCCCAAGGCAGCACAGCCCAAGGCAGCACAGCCCAAACCGGTCCAGCAGGAAAAGCGCAATGATAAGCGCAATGATAACAAGCAGGCCGAAAAGCGCAGCGAAAAGCGCGTGACCATGCAGGAGCTGGCCAGCGAGACCGGCATCAAGGAGCCTGTCGCTACCGAGCAGGTCAAGGTTGACCGCGCCCAGGTGTCTGTGGATACCCGCACCGTGGATGTGAACGTGGATAAGTTCAGCGCACGCTATGATGACCTGGCCGACAGCCGCAATATGCCCAGCAAGCGCAAGAACGCCCCCACCGGCAAAAAAGAAAAGTTCAACAACCGCAATAACCGCCGTGGCCAGCAGTTTGGCCGCCGCCGTGAAACCGAAGCCGAGCGCCTGCAGCGCATCCAGCTGGAAAAGGCCCGCAACGCCCAGCTCAAGATCTCCATCCCCGATGAGATCACCGTTGGCGAGCTGGCTACCCGCCTGAAGCAGAACGTGGCCAAGGTTGTTGCCAAGTTCATGCAGATGGGCGAAATGCACGCTGCTTCCGATGTGATCGATTTTGATTCCGCTGCCCTGATTGCAGAGGAATTCCACGCAAAGGTGGAGCATGAAGTTCATGTTTCTATCGAAGAGCGCCTGTTCACCCAGGAAGAGGATAGCGCCGATCAGCTGGTCGAACGTCCGCCGGTCGTTGTTGTTATGGGCCACGTTGACCACGGCAAAACTTCCATCCTGGACCGCATCCGTTCCACTAACGTTACCGCAGGCGAAGCCGGCGGCATTACCCAGGCCATCGGCGCTTACCAGGTCAATGTCAACGGCAGCCCCGTTACCTTCCTGGATACGCCGGGCCACGAAGCCTTTACCGCCATGCGTGCCCGCGGCGCGGATATGACCGATATCGCGGTTCTGGTCGTTGCTGCCGATGACGGCATCATGCCCCAGACCATCGAGTCCATCAACCACGCTAAGGCTGCCAACGTCAAGCTGATCGTTGCCATCAACAAGATGGATAAGCCGACCGCTAACCCGGAGCGCGTGAAGGAACAGCTGACCAAGTACGAGATCGTGCCCGAAGACTGGGGCGGCGAAACTGCCTGCATCCCCGTGTCTGCCGCTACTGGCGCAGGCATCCAGGACCTGCTGGAACGCATTGTTCTGGAAGCAGAGGTCATGGAGCTGAAAGCCAACCCCAACCGCCGCGCCAAGGGTGCCGTTGTGGAAGCCCGCCTGGATAAGGGCCAGGGCACCATTGCTACCCTGCTGGTTCAGAACGGCACCCTGCACAAGGGCGACTGTCTGATTGCCGGTACCGCCGTTGGCCGTGTGCGTACCATGCGCAACGATAAGGGCGTTGAGATCGAATCCGCCGGTCCTTCCACCCCTGTGGAGATCACCGGCCTGACTGAAGTGCCCACCGCCGGCGATATCTTCGAGGCTGTTGAGGATGAACGCCTGGCCCGTGAACTGGCTGACAAGCGTACCACCGAAGCCAAGGAAAAGCAGTTTGCTGCTTACACCAAGGTCACCCTGGATAACCTGTTTGATCAGATGGCCCAGAACGATATGAAGGAACTGCCCATTGTTGTCAAGGCTGACGTTCAGGGCAGCGCCGAAGCTGTGAAGCAGAGCCTGGAAAAGCTCAGCAACGAGGAAGTGCGCGTGCGCGTCATCCATGCCGGTGTTGGTGCGATTTCCAAGTCCGATGTTTCTCTGGCCGATGCTTCCAACGCCATCATCATCGGCTTTAATGTCCGTCCGGACGCTGTTGCCAAGGCCGAAGCCGAGCAGGCCGGTGTTGAAATGCGTATGTATCGCGTCATTTACGATGCCATCAACGATGTCTCCGACGCTATGAAGGGTATGCTGGCTCCCAAGGTGCGCGAAGTCGCCTTGGGCGAAGCACAGGTTCGCCAGGTCTACAAGATTTCCAGCGTTGGCACTGTTTCCGGCTGCCGTGTTACTTCCGGCAAGATCACCCGCGATGCCCAGCTGCGCCTGGTGCGTGACGGTATCGTCATCTGCGAGGATGCCATTGCATCCCTGAAGCGCTTCAAGGATGACGCCAAGGAAGTGGCCGAAGGCTATGAATGCGGCATCACCCTGCAGAAGTTCTCCGACGTCAAAGAGGGTGACGTATTCGAGTGCTTCAAGCTGGAAGAATACCGCGATTGATCCGGCATTGAGCCGTTCCCGCTTGTTTGACAAGCCCCGCAAGGGGCTTTATGAGGTAAAGTTATGCCAAGCAAAAACCATGGCCGTATGGCACAGGATATGAAACGCGAGCTGATCGCCATTATCGGCGAAATGAAGGACCCCCGCGTTTCGGGTGGTCTGTTGACTGTGACCCGGCTTGATGTTACCCCGGACCTGGATGTCGCCAAGGTGTACATCAGTGTAATGGGGCGCGAAGGCGGCGCGGACCCGGTTGTGAAAGCCCTGAACAAAGCTTCGGGCCATATCCGCACCGAAGTCAGCCGCCGCATGCACATCCGCAAAGCCCCACGCTTTGTGTTTACCAAGGATGACAGCGCTGCTTACGCAGTGCACATTGACCAGCTGCTGCAGGATATTGAAAAAGCACACCCCGCAGCACAGGCAGAACCGGAAGAGCAGGAATAACCTGCCCAGACTGTATCTGAAAAGTCGAAAAATTAGTCTGTTTTTACAAACACAGCCGGATTTTGCGCTAAAAAACACAAAGGATCCCTGCGGTTCTTTGCCTTACATCCTGCTTGTGCTTGCGAAATATCTGTCATTTTCGTTGCTTTCAGATACATCTTAACTGGTGCTGCAGCCAGTCATCGACCAAAACGCGCAGTTGAAATTTACGCTTGCAGCTGCGCCTTCCCAAAGGCCGGAACCAACGGGGGAGAGGGAATAGCCCCCAATCGCGGCCGAGAAAAGAGGAGCCTTATGACCGAATCTGTGGATCGGCAGACAGCCGTGCTGCGTCTGCGCGGCGCGGACGATATCCTGATCCTTTGCCACAAAAACCCCGATGGCGATACCATCGGCTGCGCCGGTGCACTGTATCTTGCGCTCAAGGCGCTGGGCAAAAACGCCGCGATTTTATGCAGCGACCCCATCCCCAAAATGTATGATTATATGGAGCTGCGCTGGTTTGACGGCAGCTTTAACCCTGCATTTGTGGTGGCGGTGGATGTTGCCAGCATCCAGCTTTTTGGCGAAAATAACAATGTGCCGCAGTATGCCGCCCATACCAACCTTTGCATTGACCACCATGCCAGCAACAGCGGCTATGCCTATGAAACCCTGCTGGACCCCGGCGCCGCCGCGGCCTGCGAGTTTTTGCTGGATGTAATCGTGGATATGGGCGTGACCATTACGCCGCAGATCGCCAACTGCCTGTATACCGGCATTGCAACCGATACCGGCTGCTTTAAGTTTGCCAGTACCACGCCCCGCACCCATATGGCGGCGGCCCGCGTGATGGAAGCCGGTGCCGATGTGGAAAAACTGAATGCCCGCCTGTTTGAATCCCGCTCCCATGCCCGCATAACTGCGGAACGCATGGCGATGGAAAGCCTGGAATATTATTTCAACGACCTGTGCGCTGTGATCTGCCTGACCTGGGACCAGATCGAATCTTCCGGCGTGGCGGGTGCCGAGCTGGAGGACCTGACCAGCCTGCCGCGCTCCATTGAAGGCGTGGAGGTTGGCCTGACCTACCGCCAGCAGCGGGATGGCAGCTTCCGCATCAGCGTGCGTACATCGGGCAACATTGATGCCTGCAACATTGCGCGCCGCCTGGGCGGCGGCGGCCATGCCCGCGCAGCCGGGTGCGAGATCAGCGGCAACCTGGATAACGCCAAGCATGCCGTGCTGGAGGAAGTCCGCAAGGAGTTGCAGCGCTGCGGCTTGCTGGATCAGGACGCTGGTTGAAGGCCAGCTGCACCACAACGCGCAGCACACGGGGATGCGGCACACGCCTGTAAACCTGCAAGATGGCACCGTCTGCTTGCCGCCGCAAGGCTGGCACCGCAGCTGGGTGCTGCTGCCGAATGCAGCACAATAAACTGAAAAGGAAAACCCCAATGAATACTTGTGCCATTCTCCCAGTTGATAAACCTGCGGGCTGGACCAGCTTTGATGTGCTGGCCAAGCTGCGCGGTGCGCTGGGAACGCGCAGGCTGGGGCACGCGGGCACACTGGATCCTATGGCGACTGGTGTGCTCGCCGTGTTTATCGGCAATGCCACCGCCGCGGCGGACCGCCAGCCTGACCATGATAAAACCTATGAAGCTACCATTCGCCTTGGCCTGCGCACCGATACCGGCGATGTGACCGGCACTGCGCTGGAAACCGCTCCTGTTACGGTGGGTGAAGCAGAGCTGAAAGCCGTTCTGCCGCAGTTTATGGGCCGGCAGATGCAGCTGCCGCCGATGTATTCAGCGGTCAAGATCAACGGCCAGCCGCTGTACAAAGCGGCCCGCAAAGGCCAGACGGTGGAGCGCACCCCGCGCCCCATCACGATTTATGAGATTACCTACCTGGGCAGCCCGGCACCAGGGGATTATACCATCCGAGTCAGCTGCTCCAAGGGCACCTACATCCGCGTTCTGGCGGAGGATATCGGTACAGCTTTGGGCGTGCCCGCCACATTGGCGGCACTGCGCCGCACCCGCGCCGGGGCGTTCAAGATTGAGGAATGCCACACCCTGCCGGAAATCCTGGCCGCTGCCGAAGCAGGTACCCTGCAGCAAAGTGGATGGCTGCTGCCGGTGGAACACGTGTTTGCCTCGCTGCCTGCCCTGACGGTGGACGATGCAGTGAAAAAGCACCTCTTCAACGGCTGCCCCACCAGCCACTACCGCGCACAGGACGGCAAATACCGCGTGTATGATGCCGCAGGTACCTTTTTGGGGCTTGCCAACGTGACGCAGGGGGTGCTGCAGGTGGAAAAGATCTTCTGCGAGCGGGCGTGAACGCCTGCACCCAAACCGCAACGGGCAGAACCGCTGTCCGCTCAACAACAGGAAGTATGCCAACTACCATGAATATTTTGAATACACTGGCCCCGGTGGGCGCACCCAACGGCAGCGCCGTGGCCTTGGGCTATTTTGACGGTGTTCACCTTGGGCACCGCCGTGTGCTGGGGGCAGCGGTGGAATACGCCGCGGCCCACGGCCTGACCCCCGCGGCTTTTACCTTCAGCCTGCCGGGCGGGCAGTCGCTCAAGGGCGGGCGTATCTTGTCCGCCGGGCAAAAGCATGCCCGCGTTGCCGCTTTGGGCATTACCGCCTATATGGAACCCCCGTTTGAATCCTTCCGCAGCTTAAGCCCGGAAGATTTCGTCAACAAAATTCTGGTGGAATGCTTTGCCGCCAAGGCGGTGTTCTGCGGCGATAACTTTACCTTTGGCGCATATGCCGCCGGGAATGTGGACCGCCTGAAGGAGCTGTGCGCCCCGCTGGGCATCGCCGTGACCATTGTGGACATGGCACAATACGGCGGGCAGACGGTTTCCTCCACTCGCATCCGTGCCGCGCTGGAGGAAGGCCGCATCGAGGATGCCAACGCCATGCTGGGGGCGCCCTACTGCATTGACTGGCCGGTGCGCCACGGCAAGGGCATCGGCACCTCCAAGCTGGGCAAACCCACCATCAACCAGAACTATCCCGCAGACGCTTTGCAGCCCTGCACCGGCGTGTACCTGACCCGCATCTGGCTGGATGGCCGCTGGTGGCCATCCGCAACCGGTATTGGCCGCCGCCCCACCGTGGATGCCGCCAACGCCCCTGTTACCTGCGAAACCTATGTGCCGGGCTACCATGGCGATACCTATGGCCAGACACCGGTGCTGGAATTCCACCACTACCTGTGCGCTGTGCGCAAGTTTGGTACATTGCAGGAGCTGGCAGAACTGATCGAAACCGCTGCCCAGCAAAGCATTGCCTATTTTGCCGCAAAGGAGGAAGCGTAATGCGCCGTAAGGATCGTGAAGTGGCGGACCTGGAGGGCCAACTTGCCATTTTGGAACAGTGCCCCGTCTGCCGTGTTGCCATCAACGACCCGGCATCCGGCGTGCCGTACCTTGTTCCGCTGAACTTTGGTATGGCCGCCGGGCCGCAAAGCCTGACGCTGTATTTCCATTGTGCCCCCGTTGGCACCAAGCTGGATCTGCTGCGCGCCGACCCCAATGTGAGCTTTGAAGCTGACTGCCCCGGCACCGTAAGCGGCGGGGCAACCTCCTGCACTTATGGCATGAACTACCAGAGCGTCATTGGCCGCGGGACCGTCCGCTTTGTGGAAGGCGGGGAAAAGCTGACCGCCCTGCAGGCGCTGATGCAGCATTACCACTGCCCGGACCTGCCCTTTGAGCCGGAAATGGTGGAACACACCACGGTTTTGGCCCTGGACGTTGCCGCCATGACCGGCAAACGCCGCACATCGTTTTAAGGGCGGGACCCATCATCCGAGGAATTCGGAAGAAATTCGGAGGATACTGATTTGGAACGTAAAAAACTGGCTCCCGGTGTATTTATCACCACATTGGATGCCGAAAAATTTAACCGCTGCCGCATTACCATCCATCTGCGCTACCCGGCATTGCGCCGCAGCGCAACGGATGCCGCTGTGCTGCCGCTGGTGCTGGAACGCGGCTATGCGGGCTGCCCGGATATGACGGAGCTTTCCCGCAAATTGGCGCGGCTGTACGGTGCCGACCTTGGCGTGGACCAGAGCAGCGCCGGAATTGACCGCGTGCTGACGGTGGACATCTGCGGCATCAAGGATCGCTTTGCCCTTGACGGTGAGAATCTGACCCGTGAATATGCCGATATCGCCTTTGGTACCATCTTTGAGCCGTACCTGATTGATGGTGTGTTTGACCCGGAGGCTGTGCGCATTGAAAAAGAATCCCTGGCCCGCCGCCTGGATGCCGAGTTCAACAATAAGCGCCTGTACTGTGTGCGCCAGGCCCGCCGCAAATTTTACGGCGATTCCCCGGCAGGCATTGAGCTGGGCGGCTACAAAAGTGACCTGCCCAACGTAACGCCCCAGACTCTGAAAGCCGAGTATGACCGCATCCTTTCGCTGGCATCCATTGATGTGATGGTGCAGGGGGCGGATCCCGCCCTGGTGGAAGAGCTGCTGCTGCAAAAGCTGGCTGGCGCTGCCCGCAGCCCCCAGCGCTTTGCCATGCCGCTGGCCATGCCCATTATTGAAACCCAGCACTTCAGCGAGGAAATCCCCGGCCTGACCCAGGCCAAGCTGTGTATGCTGTTTACCCGCGGCACGCCGGAGAACCTGCCCAGCATTACCGTGATGCGGATGGCAATGAGCGTGTTTGGCGGCTCCACCACCAGCCGCCTGTTCCGCAATGTGCGCGAAAAACAGAGCCTTTGCTATTACTGCGGTTCCAGCGCTCTGCGCGCCACCGGTGTGATGATGGTGGATTCCGGTGTGGAGCCGGGCCGCGAAGCCCAAGCCGAAGCTGCGATCCTGAAAGAACTGAACGACCTGTGCACCGGCCCTATCACCGAACAGGAAATGGACGACTGCCGCCGCAGCCTGCTTTCCAGCCTGGATTCGCTGGGGGATTCCCTCGGAGGACTGGAAAGCTGGTACTATGGCCAGATCCTGCGTGATGAAGCGCTGGCCCCGCCGGAATACGGCAAGGTGCTGACCAACGCCGTTACGGCGGACGAAGTGCGCGAAGTGCTGCAGAGTTACCATTACTCTGTTGGCTACACGCTGACGGCAAAAGGGGAGGGGGAAAACGCATGATGGAACACGCAGAACACAGCCCGGCTGCCATCCGGGAAAAAGCCGCGGGGGCGGTCAACTGCCAGAGCGTGACCCTGCCCAGCGGCTTGACGGTTTTGTGCCGCACTATGCCGGGCTACAGCTCGGTACACGCCATGTACGCCACCAACTTTGGCTCCGTTGTGCGGGAATTTACCCTTAACGGCAAACGGATCCAGCTGCCCGCCGGTACCGCGCACTTTCTGGAACACAAAATGTTTGAATCCGAGCAGGGCGATGCGTTCGACCTGTATGCCAAAACTGGCGCTGCGGCAAACGCTTTTACCAGCTATGACCGCACCTGCTATATTTTTACCGCAACCGGCATGACGGATGAAAACCTGGATATTCTGCTCAACATGGTCGGTCATCCCTGGTTTACCAAGGAGACCATCGCCAAGGAGCAGGGCATCATCGGGCAGGAAATCAAAATGTATGACGACAGCCCGGATTGGCGGCTGCTGACCGCACTGTTCCGTTGCCTGTATAAAAGCCATCCCATCCGGGACGATATCGCCGGCACCACCCAGAGCATTGCCGAGCTGACGCCCGAACTGCTGTACGCCTGCACCGATGCGTTCTACCGCCCCGGCAACATGGTGCTTTCCGTTGCGGGCAACATCACGCTGGATCAGGCTGTGGAAGCCTGCCGCCGCAACGGTGTGTATGACGCAGTGGAACCCCCGCAGGTGGAAACCATCTTCCCGCAGGAAGCCGATACGGTGCAGCACAAAGAAACCACCTTTACCATGCCGGTCAACAAGCCCTGCTTTGCCCTTGGCTACAAGGAAGCCGCCATCAACCGCGGCGATACCCGCATGGAGGTCATCGCAGACCTGCTGCCGGACCTGGTCTGCGGCGGGCTGACGAATCTGTACCGCAAGCTGTATGATGAATCGCTGGTCAACCCGGAGTTCAGCGGCGATTATCTTTCCACCGAGGGAGCCTGCGTCATCGCTTTTACCGGTGAAAGTGAGACCCCGCGTGAGGTTGCCCAGATGGTGCGGGATGAAATTGCCCGCCTGCGCCAAAACGGCGTAGACCCGGAGCTGTTTACCCTGGTCAAAAACCAGATGTACGGCGAAATGCTGGCTGATGTGGAGAACGTGGACGATGCCGCCGAGGAGATGGGCATGGCCTTCCTGAAAGGCCGTACCCTGGCAGATGAAATTGAAGCGCTGGCCACTTTGACCGTTGACGATGTGAACAAGGCACTGCAAACCATGCTGCTGGAAGAAAACAGCGCCTATATCCAGATCGACCCGAAGGAATGAGGTGTAATGGCAGATGTCTTTTGATGTTCAGTTTCCCGGCCTTGGGCTGGAATTTACCATCAACCGCGTTGCGCTCAGCATTGGCGGTTTCAACATTTACTGGTACGGTGTGATCATCGCCGCGGGCATGGTGCTTGCCATGCTGTTTGCTTTCCGCAATGCGGATGATTTCGGCATCAACTCCGACCGCCTGATCGATGTGATCCTGGTGGGCGCGGTCATGGCAATCGTCTGCGCGCGCATTTATTATATTGTGTTTGCGCCGTTCAAGTATGAAAGCATCTGGCAGATGATCGATATCCGCCAGGGCGGTATTGCCATTTACGGCGCGGTCATCGGCGCATTTGTGTTTGGCGGCCTGATGGCCAAGATCCGCCGCATTCCCATCCTGCCGCTCTTTGATCTGGTTGGGATATGCTTCCTGATTGGTCAGGGCGTGGGCCGCTGGGGCAACTTTGTCAACCAGGAAGCTTTCGGCAGCAACACCACGCTGCCCTGGGGCATGTACAGCGAGGGTACCTATAACTACCTGCTCAGCGTACAGGCCACCCTGGCCGCTGAGGGCGTTACTGTGGACCCCACCCAGCCGATACACCCGACCTTCCTGTACGAGAGCATCTGGTGCCTGGTGGGGGTTGTGCTGCTGGCAAGCCATATCAAAAAGCGCCGCTTTAACGGCGAACTGTTTCTGCTCTACATCATCTGGTACGGCCTGGGCCGCTACTGGATCGAGGGTCTGCGCACCGATGCGCTGATGGTCACTTCCACCCTGCGCACCAGCCAGCTGGTGGCACTGGTGTCTGTGGCCACGGCGGTGGTGCTGCTGGTGGCCGGGTTGCAGCGATTTAAGGGCGCGCAGCTGATGGTGCCGCTGCAGGTGAGCAACCTGAAAAAACTGGATGCCGCCGGAACTTATTTTGTGGTGGATGAACTGCCCGCAAGTGCGTCCCATCGCGAATTTGTTCAGGCCACTGCCGCCATGAACCGCCGCCTGGAGGAATTTGACCTTGACGAAGCGGAAAAAGTGGAAGATAATAGTGACAATGGTGAAGCGATAGAAGAGGGGAATGTGGTAGCCGAACCCCAGCAGCCCGCCGAAGCGCCGGAAGCCCCGGCCCCGGAGGACGAAGCAGGGGAGTAACATTTAGGTGCATCCTGCACCTGGAAACCACAGGAGGGAATGCAAAGATGAGTGCACAGATCATTGACGGAAAGGCCCTTGCGGCCGCAACCAAAGCCGAAGCTGCCGCCGAAGCAGCGGCCCTGAAAGCCAAGGGCATCGAACCCTGCCTGGCTGTGATTCTGGTGGGCGAAAACCCCGCCAGCCAGGTGTATGTGCGCGGCAAGGTAAAGGACTGCGGCGAATGCGGCATCAAGAGCCTGGAACTGCGCATGCCGGAAACCACCACCCAGGAAGAACTGCTGGCCAAAATTGCAGAGCTGGCAGCCGACAAAACCGTAAACGGCATTCTGGTTCAGCTGCCGCTGCCCAAGCAGATCGATGAGCGCGCCGTGATTGACGCCATCCCGCCGGAAAAGGACGTGGACGGTTTTTCCCCTGTCAACGTGGGCCGTATGCAGACCGGCCAGCCCTGCTTTTTGCCCTGCACCCCGGCGGGCTGCATCCGCATGATCGAATCTACCGGCACCAAAATTGATGGCAAAAACGCCGTGGTCATCGGCCGTTCCAACATTGTGGGCAAGCCCGCAGCCCTGTTGCTGCTGGCTAAAAATGCAACCGTTACGGTCTGCCATTCCCACACAGCCAACCTGAAAGAAATCTGCGCCAACGCGGATATTCTGGTTGCCGCCGTTGGCCGCGCTGGTTTTGTGACCGGCGATATGGTCAAGCCCGGCGCCGTGGTGATCGATGTCGGCATCAACCGCGGTGCGGACGGCAAGCTGCACGGTGACGTGAACTTTGCCGAGG